>WBZO01003183.1_pt1 | contig 19705 bp, 16 predicted proteins | sample 5204261 | NCBI WGS metagenome assembly WBZO01 (sample SAMN12412400, study PRJNA552823) | activated sludge metagenome | isolation source: activated sludge from anammox sidestream of wastewater treatment plant... | place: USA: North Carolina | collected 2017-09
GGGCTGGGCGTATATGGCATCCGAGTACAGCCGGGCGGGCGCCGAGACGCACTACTACCGGGCAGCAGGGGAAAAAGGCCGGGAGTAGGGGAAAGATGGGCCGGGCGCGTTTGCCAGCCGGACGATTGACGGGCGCCCGGCTCCATGCATCCGGCAGACCTCATATCGTCTTCCCCCTGAGTGTTCCGCGTCTCTGTGATTCCCGCTTTTCCATCTTTTCACCGGAGACTCATCGCCATCTCGCGTTCAGGCGCTATAATCTCCCCCCATGACCGAACAAGCACCTCCCCCCCGCGTGCCCGTAGAAGAATACGGCCAGCAGTATTTTGAGAGCTACAACTACGCCGACCGTCCGCTGGGGCGATTCAGCATGTACTGGTTCGCCCGGCGCTACTATGCCGCACTGGTCAGGCGATTCGCTCCGCCCGGCCAGGACCGGGCGCTGCTGGAGCTGGGCAGCGGGCTGGGGCACCTGCTCGGCCTGCTCCAGGACGACTTCGCCTGCACCGGCCTCGACCTCGACCCCTGGACAGTGGAGCAAACCCGCCGCAACGCCCCCCGCGCGACAGCCCTGGTGCAGAACGCCGATGACCTCAGCCCCTTCGCCGCCGGGCAGTTCAGCGCCGTGGTCGCCCTGCACGTCGTCGAGCACCTGCCCGATCCTGCCGCAACTATTGGCGAGGTCCACCGTATCCTCAGGCCGGGCGGCCTGTGGCTGTTTGCCACGCCCAACCCGGTCTACCGCCTGCGGGCGCGCAAGGACCCGGCCACCGACGCCATCGGCAAGGACCCGACGCACATCAACTGCCAGCCTCCGGCCCGCTGGCGGGCGTGGTGTGAGGAAGCCGGCTTCGCCGTGCTGCGCCACTTCGGGGATGGCCTGTGGGATGTGCCGTACCTGCCCGTCCTCCCCGACGCGGTCCAGTTCGGCCTGTTCGGCCTGCCGGCGCTGCTGCAAGTCCTGACGCGCGGCACCTTCATCCCGCTGAGTCAGGGCGTGAACCAGATCGTGATCGCCCGTAAAGCCGACAGCGCCTGATTGAGGTTGTCCGGGCAGTTGTTTGTTCGCCGCAGTTATTCGCATCGTGTCAGATGGGATAGGCTCCTCTATGAATCGCTTCGCCAACTTTGCTATCGTCATCAACCGTGTTGTTGTCATCCTTGTCGTGCTGGCGTTCACCCTGCCCGCCGCGCTGATCCTGGCGCAGGAGGGCGAGATCGCGCTCGTCCCGTTCACCGATCAGGAGATGGGCTTCAGCGGCGTCGGGCCGGAGGGCTGGATGGTGGCCCAGCCGGGCGTCTACCGCCGCCTGAATAACGAGACGGATCTGACCGCCCTGATCGAGTCTTCGGCGCTGGGCTTCGCTCTGGAAGATATCACCGCCGGACTGCTGCAGCGGCTGGGCCAGACGGCCCTGCCGGAAGAAGCGACCGTGCTTGAGGCCAACACGCTCACCTGGAACATCTACCGCTTCGATGTGCCGCTCCCTACCGGGGGAGCCGTCGCTATCGATCTGGCCCTGGCGGAGAGTCCTTACAGCCCCTTCATCGTCCTGCTGCAAACGCAGGCTGACGAGCATGACGCCCTGTACGACGCCCTGTTCCTGCCAGTGGTGGAGGCGCTGCAGCCGTTTTCGCTCAACTGGGCGCAGCCGGAGCCGGTCCCTTTCGCGCCGCTGATGGAGCCGGAGCGGCTTCAGCCAGAGGTGCTGAACACCCGCCCGCACGATGTCACCGCCTACACTCAGGGCTTGCTGCTCTACGACGGATCGCTTTATGAGAGCGCCGGCCTGTACGGCGAATCCACCCTGCGCGAGGTGAACCCGGATACCGGCGAGGTGATCCGCAGCGTACCCGTGCCGGCGGAATACTTCGCCGAAGGGCTGGCCCTGGTGGGCGACCGGCTGATCCAGCTCACCTGGAAGGAGCATGAGGCGCTGGTCTACGACCTGGAGACGTTCGAGCGGGTGGATACAATCCCCTACGAGGGCGAAGGGTGGGGCCTGTGCTACGATGGCGAGGTCCTGTACATGAGCAACGGCAGCCCGTTCATCACCATTCGCGACGCGGAGACCTTCGCAGTCATCGATCGCGGCCTGGTGACCGTGGCCGGGCAGCCGGTGGACCAGTTGAATGAGCTGGAGTGTGTCGGCGATTATCTGTACGCCAACATTTACCAGGCGGATTTCATCGTCAAGATTGACAAGCACAACGGCAATGTCGTCGCCATCATTAACGCGGCTGGCCTGCTCAGCCCGGAAGAACGGGCCGCGCTGGTGGTCGGGCAGCAGGTGCTCAACGGTATTGTCTACCTGCCGGAGTCGGACACCTTCCTGATCACGGGCAAGCAGTGGCCGACGATGTTCGAAGTCCGGTTCGTCCCCATGCCGGAGGCTACACCTGCGCCGGAGGCTACGCCCGTGCCGACGGCAGCGCCTGCCTCAAATTAGGGCCTGGGTATGTGAAGCTGTGGGGGTGACAGGGGGCCTGAGCTGACGAGGCAAGGGGCTTAAGCCCCCTGTCCCCCTGTGTTGAACATAGGGTGGTCGGGTTCTATAGAAGGGATCGCGTGGTGAAGCGAATTGGACTGCTGCTTGCCGCCGCAGCCGGGGCGATCGGGGCCGGCTTCTTCCTCCTGGATCGCCGCGTGCAGGTCCCGCTGGAGGGCAAGGTCGTCCTGATCAGCGGGGGGGAGTCCGGCCTGGGCGGGGCTGCCGCGCGCGCCTTCGCCGAGGCGGGCGCGCGCCCGATCCTGGCTGACGGCCTGGATGGCGCGGCCTCTGACGCGGAGGCGCTGAGCGCGCTGACGGAGGATGTCCGCCGTCGTCACGGGCGGATCGATGTGCTGGTCAGCGCGACCGAGACGGCGCTGGGCGGGCTGTTCCAGGACGGCGATCCGGCCCGCCTGCGGGCGATGGTCGAGACCGACCTGATCGGCACGATCCATCTGGTGCGGGCCGTCGCCCCGATCATGATCGCGCAGGGCAGTGGCCATATCGTGATTGCCGCCGGGCTGGCCGGGCGGCTCCCTGCGCCGGGATACGCCGCCTGGACGGCGGTCCGGGCCGGGCTGGTCGGGTTCGCTGACGCCTTTCGCCGCGAGGTGGACGATGCCGGCCTGCGCGTCTCGCTCGTCCTGACCGGCGCGGACGGCCTGCCCCTGCCCGCCGACGGCTTCGCTGCCGCCGATGCGGACACGATAGCGGCGGCGCTGGCGATCCGCGAGGCTGTCTATGCGGGCCGGCGGGAGGTTGTCGCGGGCGGGCTGTCCTCTCGCGCTCTGGTCCTGCTGAACCGGCTGGCTCCGCCGCTGGCCGACCTGTACTGGCGCTGGCGGCTGACGCCGGAGTTCCTCCACCGGGCGGCGGAGCGCGCGCGGCAACAGGCGCGCTATACCGCTGAATTTTAAGGATTGCGCCGGACGATTATGTGTTATACTGTTGGCATCGTCGGGATAGCGAAAGGAGGTGATCGAGAGTATGTCAGGTCATAAGGGGGTGTCCCCGTAATTCGCCTGCGCATCATCTCCGAGCGCTGCCTTTTACGGGGGCGCTCCCACCCTGAACGACTGTGAAGCTGCAGTCGGGCGGCTGGAGGTTAACACCCTCCAGCCGTTTTTTTATGCGGGTGGGCCAGTGCCGGCAAGGGACAGGGGGCTTAAGTCTCTTGTCTCCGGTTATCGCGCCCGCTGTTCGCCTTCACCCGCCCCCGTCTTTTTGCATCACCGGCGCGATGCAGTATCATGGCTCCCGGCGCGGCAGCGTTACACTGTGAGGGAGAGCCGTGAAGGGACGAGACAGAATTCTGCTGAGCGCGGTCGGCGGCGCGCTGCTCCTGTGGCTGTGGCGGCGGCGCCAGGCTCCGCTGGACCTGGCCGATAGCGTCGTCCTCATCACTGGCGCGTCATCCGGCATCGGGCGGGCAGCGGCGCACGCCTTCGCCGCGCAGGGTGCGCGCGTTGTCCTGGTCGCCCGGCGGGAGGCCGTCCTGCGCGCGGTGCAGGAGGAGCTGGCGATCTACGCCGCGCCCACGCTGGTTGTCCCGGCGGATGTGACGCGCGACGCCGATCTGGAGGCGCTGGTCGGGGCGGTGCTGGCGGCGTGGGGGCGGATTGATGTGCTGGTCAATAACGCCGGGCTGTCCTACGGCGGCCCGCTGGAGGAAATGGACCCGGCCCGCATCCGGGCGCTGGCCGGGGTCAACCTCTACGGCCCGCTGAACCTGACCCGGCTGGTGCTGCCGGTGATGCTGCGCCAGGGCGGCGGGCATATCGTCAATGTCAGCAGCGTAGCCGGCCTGATCGGGGCGCCGGGCATGGCGGCCTATACGGCTACGCGGCGCGGGCTGGCGCGCTTCAGCGATGCGCTGCGGCGGGAAACCGCCGGGACCGGGGTGCATGTCTCCACCGTTTACCCGTCCTGGACGGCCACGCCGATTCTGGGTGAGCTGGATGTGCAGCAGTTATACGACAGCCGGGTCCTGAACGGCTGGGATGGGATTGACTCGCCGGATATCCCGGCTATGGCTATTGTCGATGCTGTGCGCTCCCGGCGGCGGGTGGTGATCCTGGGCGGCGGGTGGATGCGCGCCGGCGCGCTGGTGGAGCGCGTCGCGCCGGCTGCGCTCGATCTGTTCTGGCGCGCCGTTGTGGATATCCCCGCCTATCTGGCCGCGGTGCGCCGCCTGGGGGCCTGAAATCCGGGCGCGCTACGAGCCGGGCTCCGGCGTGGCCGTCAGCAGGCCGTCCTCAGAGCCTTCCGGCGTTTCGGTCGGGACCAGCGTCACCACGACCTGACACTGGGCCAGCGCGTCGCGGATATCCGTCTGGGTCGTCGTCGTCGTGGCCAGCGCCAGCCCTTCCAGCAGGATTTCCCGCGCCCGCGTGCAGTCCCCGATCACGATGTAGCACGTCCCCCCGTAGTAGTAGGTGAGGGCGTTGGTGGAGCCAGCGGCAATGGCCCGGTCCAGCGTCCGCGCGCACAGGTTGAACTCCCCGGCGGCCCGCTGCAGGGCGCCGAGGATGCTCAGGCAGGCGATGTTGTTCGGGGCGATGGCGATGCACCGCTCCGCCGCTTCGCGGGCCTGATCCTGCTCGCCTACGTAAGTCAGCAGGACGCGCGACAGCGCGGCGTAGGCTTCGGCGTTCTCCGGGTTGCGATCGAGCACGTCGCGCAGGAGCCGCACGGCGGTGTCATAGTCTCCCTGCCGGATGTACAGATCGGCCAGGTTGAAGACGATGTAGCTCTGCATCGGGGCCAGCTGGCGGGCGCGCTCGTAGGCCTGCACGGCGGATTCCAGATCGCCGGTATATTCGGCCACATAGCCGTAGTTGCGCTGCACATTGTAGTCCGTCGGGTTCAGCTCCAGCGCCTGATCGGCGGCTTCCCGGGCTTCTGCCGGCTTGCCCATATCAATATACGCTTCGGCCAGGAAGGACAGCGCCACGGCGTTCTGGGGGTCCAGCTTCAGCGCCTGATACAGGCTGGGGAGCGCCTGCTCTATGTTCCCCTGCCATTCGTAGACCATCCCCTGAATAGCCCAGGCCAGCGGATCGTAGGGGTTGGCGTTCACCGCCTGCCCGGCCAGCTCAATCGCTTCGGCGCCGTGCCCCGTCGTCGTCAGGAGATGCGCCAGCCGGAAGTGCACGTCAACATCGTTAGGCAGGCCCGCCGCCGCCAGCCGGTAGTTGGCGATGGCCTCATCCATCGCGCCGCGCTCGTAGGCGGCGTCGGCGATTTCCAGATAGCTGAACGGGGATTCGGTTGGCGTGGCGGTCGGGGCGCGCAGCGTGGCGACCTGGCTTTCCGCGCTGGCAATCTGGCGGAACAGGGCGTCTTCCAGCGGCTTGCGGAACATATCCCGCTGGTCGTAGATGCCGGCCCCGATTACGACCACGATTGGCGTCAGCAGGTACAGCCACCACCAGCGCAGGTTGAACAGCCGCCGCCGCTGGCGGCCGGTATATCGTTTGGGCGTCTTGAGATACATAGCCCTCAATTATCTCCCAGGTCCGCCCCATCTGTCGAACCGTCCGACTCCGCCGGGATCAGCTCTGGCGGCGGCACGACCTGGCACATGCGCAGCCCTTCGCGAATGAAGCCGAGGATGCGGTCGGACTGGGTGCGCTCCATGGATTCTTCCAGCAGCGGGACAGCCAGATCGCAGCGGCGCAGGTACACATAGGCCAGCCCGCGCTGGTAGTAGCAGTAGATGCTGTCGAATTCCAGCGCCACGCACTGCTCGTAGGCGTCAATTGAGTCCTGGAACTTGCTCTCAGCGTAGTAGACCTGCCCGATCTGCTGCCAGGCGGCGGCGTAAGTCGGGTCGATATCCAGCGCCCGCCGGCAGTAGTCTTCGGCGCGGGCGTCTTCGCGCAGGTAGAGATAGGTCTGGCACAGCCGGAGCAGGGCGCGGACGTTGGTCGGGCGGATAGCCAGCGCCCGCTCGTAGGCCGCAATAGCCGCCGGCACGTTCTCCAGCGCCCGATATTTTTCCGCCGCCTCAAAGTACAGAAAGTCCAGCGTCGGGTGGAGGGCGATAGCGGCTTCGAGGGCCCGGATAGCGCCCTCGCGGTCGCCAAGCCAGGTCAGCGCGTAGGCGTAGGCGCGGAAGCTGTCCATGCTGTCCGGGTCGAGTGTGACGGCCCGCTCGCCCATCTGAGCGGCCTGCTGCCAGCGCCCGATGTCGGCATAGGCCCAGGCCAGGTAAGCGTAGGTCGGCGCGTAATCGGGGTGACGCTCCAGCGTGGTCCGGCCGAGCGCGATCGCCTCGTCCACGCGGTCGATCTGGTAGAGGCCATAAACCTTGAGCGCCAGGCCGCGCGGGTCGCCGGGCGCCAGCGCGATCATGTGCTCGGCGGCATCCAGCGCCTCGGCCCCCCGATTCAACAGGAGCAGCGTGTGGGCGTATTCGTTGAGGATATCGAGGGAGTCCGGCTCCATGCGCAGCGCCTCAGCATACAGGCTGGCGGCGCTTTCCAGATCGCCGGCCACATAAGCCGCGTACCCTTCCTGCGCGACAGTCGAGGCGGGGGGCGTCGGCGTCGGCGGCTCCCCCAGGAAGCTCACTGCCGCCGTCTGCAAGCGGTCGAACTGCCAGATGGCGAGGACGATGATCAGCGCCCCGGCCGCCAGGCCGATCAGCGGGCCGGACGATCGCCGCGGATACCCGCCGCCGAAGCGCAGCCGGGATCGATCACGCCGGATATACATGGCTAGAAGATTCCAATAGGGGTCGGGATAGGCGTCGGCGTTGGCGCTTCGGTCGGCACGATGGAGAAGTCATAGTTCGGGTCGTCTTCGGCGCACATATACAGCCCTTGCAGGATATTGCGCCGGATATCGGGCGAGTCGGTGTAGTTGAGCGCTTCCTGCAGGATAGGCACGCCGATGTCGCACTGGGCGAGCCGGTAATGGGCCAGCCCGCGCAGGTACCAGCACTCGATATACTGCGAGCCGGAGAGTTCCACACAGGTGTTGAAGGCGTCGATGGCGCTCTCGTAGTTACGGCGGGTGTAGTAAATCTGGCCGACCTGCTTCCAGGCGCGGGGGTCGAGGGGGTCGCGCTCCAGCGCTTCTTCGCAATAGTACTGGGCACGGTTATCAATACGCATGCTGAAGTAGGTCTCGCACATGCGGACCATCGCTTTGGTGTTTTCTGGCTGGATTGCCAGCACGTGCTCGTAAATAGCGATCTTGGCCGGGTCATTGTGCAGGCCGGTGTACGCCCCGGCCAGCTCGAAATACAGGAAATCCAGGTACGGGTGAATCTGAATGGCGGCCTGAAGCTGTTCCGCCGCCAGATCATAACGCCCGGTCCAGACCAGGCTCTGGGCGAAGGCGCGCCGGGCGTCGATATTGTTGGGGTCCAGCTCCACCGCCCGGCCACCCATCTCCTGCGCCTGCCGCCAGCGGCCCAGCGCGTTATAGGCCCCGGCCAGGTAGGCGTAGGTCGGCGCGTAATCCGGGTTGAGGTCCAGCGCCTCCAGGCCGATCGGGATGGCTTCTTCCGCCCGGTCCAGCAGGTCCAGCGCCCAGACCTTGAGGGCATAGCCGCGCGGATCAGCCGGGGCGGCAACGATGGCCTGTTCGGCGGCGGCCAGCCCCTCTCCCAGCTTGTTCTGCAGGAGCAGGATGCGCCCGTACTCGAACAGGTAGTCCACATTGGTCGGCTCCAGGCGCACGGCCTGGCTGAAGTTATCCTCCGCTTCGGGCAGGCGGCCCGCCAGATACGCTTCGTAGGCGGCGTTCGCCAGCGTCGGCGCGGCTACAGTCGGCGGGGGCGGCTGCACCAGCGCCAGCACGCGCGGCTGGATAGCCTGAAACTGCCAGGCCACCAGAATGATGCCGGCCATCATGCCGATCCAGAGGAGGATCAGCCAGAGTCTGGCCGCGTGTCGCCGCCGACCGGAAAAGTTCAGGTGGGAGGCGCTGCGGTTGATGCGAATGCCGCGTTTGAAGTCCATAGTCTCGCTGCCGGCTCAGCCGCCCGGACGCGTGTCCGGCGGCGGGCGGCCCCATCTTCGCTGTGATCGTACCACACAAACCTGAGCGCCAGATAATAAAAGTGGGGGGCGAACAGCAGGCGGCAGGGAGCGAGGGCAAGGCGGGCGCGGGTGTCCAACTGAACGTCCGCGTCCCTCGCCCCTCACTTCTTACTGGGCCAGCTCCGGCTGGTAGGCGAAGTGGATGTGGGCCAGGTCCGGCGGCGGGGCGGGCATCGGCTCTTCCCAGCGTACCGGGCGGATGAAGGTCTCGCCCTTGGTATGCGCCGCGATCAGGGCGAGGGCGTGCCGCCACTCCTGCTCCACGTACTCCGATCCGGCGGCGTGGCTGGACCAGAACAACTGGAAGATGTCGGCGCGGTCGATCAGGGCGATCAGCTCCTCCCCCCAGTGCTGGCCGGGCCGGAGGGTGGTCACATCGCGCAAGTATTCAATGCCCAGCGCCTTGTAAGCCGCCTCCACCCGCCTGACGATCTGCTCGTCCTTGTGGCTGTAGCTGCAAAAGACTGCGTCATAAGCCCGCGCGGATTCCTCCACTGTCTCAGCCGTCGCCGCGTCCGCCGTCTCGGCGACGTAGATCGAGATCGGCACGTCGGCCACGATCACGCCTTCCACGGTGAAGGTGATCCGGCCGTTGGCGGCTTCGTCAGGCGGCGCATCGGTCGCCTGGAACTCGAAGTCGAAGCGGTGCCAGTCCTTGCGGAAGCGGATTGATGCTGCGGGCGGGTTGAATTCCAGGCCGGGGACGTCTGGTGTGGCCGTGATCAGGGCGCCTTCTTCCACCGGCTGGCTCGCCGGGCGGGTTGTCGTCCGGATATCCGCCCGGTCTTTGAAGCGCTCCGCGACATCGGCGCTGACGCTGACCGCCGCCGTCTCGCGATAGAAGTAGGCGGCCAGCGGCTGCCAGTCGTGCGGCCTGGCCTCCCGGGGATAGTGGGCGGAAAACAGCACCGGCGCGGGGGCCGGCGGAACATCCGGAGTTAGCCCGGGGGCGGAGGGCAGCTCCGGCGCGGCTTCCTCTTCTCCCTCCGATCTGGTAGCTTCTGGCCGGCGGGCGGGGGCAGCGGGCGATGGTGAGGCGGGCGCGCCCGCTTTTTCCGCCAGTATTTTGTCCACGATGGCCGCCCGCTCTGACCGGTTGAAGAGGATATCTTCCTCCTGCAGGATGACGATCATCAGCTCATCCAGCAGGGCGCGCTGTTCCGCCGGCGAATCAGGCGCGATCGCTTCCCACCCTGACGCGCGGATGCGGGCCTCGACGCGCTCCTTCAAATCGGCGGGCGATGGTTCCGCCTTTTCCGCCGTTTCGGATGCGTGCTGCTCAGCGTCGTGGCTGCCGCCCGGCCCGGGTTCGACCTTCGCGGGCGGTTCTTCGCTTTCGACCTGGTCCGACACCTCACACCCGGTCATGCCTGTCCGCGGGTATTCCGGCATTTCCAGTTCCAGCGTCTCATCAATACCCGGGGCGGGTGTCGGGGGCGCTGGCGCGATCGAGCCGGGTATCCACGGAAATGCAGGAGTGTCGTCTTCCTCAGGAGCGTCGTAACCGGGCGCTCTGCGGGCTGTATCCGCCGGGGATGCCCCCCGAACAGCCCCTGCTAAAGAGGCCGCCGAAAGCCCCAGCCCGATCAGCGGTATCAGCGGCAGCCCGAAGCCCTCGCTGGCCGGGGCGGGAGCCGCCAGGCTGACCAGCAGCCAGGCCAGCGAGAATACCAGCAAGGCGGTGCCGATCAGAATCAGGACAATCTGTCGTGTGCGCAGCATGGCTCCTCCTCCGCCGCGCCAGCTCAGGCGCCAAGTATCGCGGAAGCCTGCCGGGCCAGCTCCACCACCGGCGGCAGGTCCTCCGAGGCCAGCAGGCGGGCGCGGATATGGCTGTCTACGTACAGCACGCCGAGCACCACTCCGCTCCGTATGATCGGAGCGCACAGAATGGTGCGCACGGCGGACTTCAGCCGCAGAGTGTCGCTCCCCGCTCCCCGCGCGTTGGAGCCAACCAGGGCTTCGCTGCTCTCCAGCACGGGGAGGATGGTGCTCTCGTAACAGGCGGCAAATTCGGGATTTTGCAGCGCCCCTTCATCGATCTGGCGTCCGGCGACGAGGATCGGCGTGTGCGACTTTCGGTTGCAGAGCAGGATACACCCGCGCTGGGCGCCTGTCCGATCCATAGCCTGATCGAGGATGCGTTCAAGCTGCTGTCGTTGTGTAGTGGAGAGTTCTATGCCGGGCATGGTGAACCACATCTCCTTCAGGGACTGGTGGGCTGGACGCCGCCATGTTGCTTTCTATTATACAGCGTGGGTCTACTTACGCGCCTGCCGCCTGGCGCTCGATAGCCAGCGCCGCGCGTCGCCGGCTCTCCAGGCGCACGGCGGCCAGCCCCAGTGCGATGGTCAGGGTCAGCATCCCGGCCAGAATCAGGAAAGTTTCTGCCGTGCCGGCGGCGATGGCGTCCGGCGGGGCGGCCCCGGCGTCAGTGGTGATTTCCCCGGCCATTTCCGGTATCACGTATGACAGGGAGCGCGTGGCCCACAGCGCCCCGACCAGGGCGATGCCAATGAGCTGGCCCAGGTTGCGCGTCAGCGCCAGGAAGCCGGAGGCCAGCCCCAGCCGTTCGTGGGGGACGCTGCCCATCACGGCGCTGTTATTGGGCGACTGGAACAGGCCGATACCCAGGCCGGTCGGGATGCTGAGCAGGGCGAAGATGGCCGGGGCGGTGGTCAGGTCGGTGAATGCGCCCAGCAGCCAGTAGCCTGCCGCGCTCACGACCAGGCCCAGCGTCGAGATGCGCATGCTGCCGATGCGGTCAGAGAGCCAGCCCGCCGCCGGGGCCACCAGCGCCAGCGCCAGCGGCCACACCGCCAGAATCAGGCCAGTGCCGAGCGCGCTGACCTCCAGGGCGTCTTCCAGATAAAAAGGGATGATGATGCGGCTGGAAGTGGCGATGAAGACCAGGACGGCCAGGATCAGGCTGACTGTGAACTGCGAGTTGCGGAACAGGGTCAGGTCAACCATGGGCTGCGCGACGTGCAGCTCAGCCATGATAAAGGCCGCCAGGAAGATGACCGACATAATGAACAGCCCGACCGTGCGCCCGTCTCCCCAGCCCCAGTTCTGCCCGAAAGTCAGCACGGTCATCAGCGCGATCAGGCAGATCGTCAGCAGCGCCGCCCCGATCACGTCGAAACGCTGGCCGGGCCGCCGCTCTCCGCGGGGGACGAAGCGGTTGACCATGACCAGCCCGATGATGGCGACCGGCACGTTGACGAAGAAGATGGACCGCCAGCCCACGCTGTCGATCAGGAGGCCGCCCAGCACCGGCCCGGTCAGAAAGCCCGCTGAGACCAGCAGGCCGCTGATGCCGAGCGCCTGTCCCCGCTGGCTGGATGGGAACGCCTCAGTGACGATGGCCGTGCCCAGCGCCTGCATCATGGCCGCGCCAATCGCCTGAAGCACGCGGAACGCGATCAGCATCGGCGCCCCATTCGCCAGCCCGCACAGGGCCGAGGCCACGCCGAACAGGGCCATGCCGGCCATGTAGGGGCGCTTCTTGCCGATCATGTCGCCCAGCCGCCCCATGCCCAGCAGCAACACCGTCACCGTCAGCAGGTAGGACAGCGTCACCCACTGGATGGTGGGGAAGTCAGTCTCAAGCTGCTCAATCAGCGTGGGCAGGGCGACGGTGACGATCGTGCCGTCAATGGTCGCCAGAAAGATGCCCATCCCGATGGCGATCAGGACAAGCCACTTGCGATTATCTCCGGCTGGGGTGGGGGCCGCGCTGGTCATGCTTCCTCCGGTGATGGCTACGGGTCGAATCCGGCCCTGAGAATGACTCGGGGGAGCGCATTCTGTCAAACAATATCCCCGCCTTCCGCAGCCTGTGGTTGCTGGCGCTTCCCCCGCTCGCGGAGGAGGACAGCCTCATCCGGTTGTGGCAGTCCGGGCACAGGAAGGGTCCTTGCCCCCTTCCCACATTTTGGGGGAAGGGCCGGGGATGGGGGCGGCTCACTGATTGCGGCGGAAGATCACCCGGTAGGAGGTGGAGGAGGCGCTGCCCCCTTCGGTGAAGCAGGCGCTGGCCGTCAGCGGGTTGCTGCGGCGGCTCTGCCCGGGGATTTCGACAGTATAGGCGCGGTTGGCTTCCATCTGGAAGTCGGCGTACCCGACGCCGCGCTCCGGCTTGAGGCCGGTCAGGAATTCGTCCGATCCGCCGCCCCAGGTCACGCGGATGGTCACGCCTGGCACATCCCGCCCGCCAGACTGCACGTAGACTTCGATGACCCCGGCCAGCTCCGTGCTGCAAAAAGTCTGAATGTTGGCGATGAGATAGTCGTCCGCCTGGGGGAGCGGCGTGGCCGTCGGCAGCGGAGCGGCGGTCGGCGGGGTGATGCTCGGCGGCGGCGTGAACAGGACGGGCGTCTTGCTCGGCGGCGGCGTCAGCGACGGCGTCACCGGGATAACCGTGGGGAAGGGCGTGGGTGTGGCGCGGGCGATGGTGAACAGATTGCTGGCATCGGCGCAGCCGGTGCGGCCCTGCGGGCTGTAGAGCGCGATCATGGCTTCAATCGCGTTGCGCTTGCTGTTTGTGTCCACCCCCTGCCGGAATATCTCGCAGGCTGTGTCAGCCAGCGCCTGAAAGGGGTCGCCCGGCAGCCCCAGCTCCAGCAGCCGGTCCACCGCCCGGCGCAGGTCGGCATCGGCGCGGTAGGCCAGGCTGATGGCGATCAGGTAGTCGGTGCGGGCTTCGCGGCTGAGCTGGGCCGGGGCGGTATCGAACTCGACCACGGGCGCGATCATCCAGGTGTAAACCAGCCCCAGGCCCAGGCCAATGGCCAGGCCCAGCACCATCGCTATCCACGAATATCCTATCCGTCGTCGAGCCATACGAGTCATACAGTGTGGCCATCCGTTGGGGCGCGCTACGGCGCGGTGAGCGGCGTGGCCGCCGGCGGGACCATCCGGTACGCTTCCATCAGCGGCGTCAGGCGGCCCATCGCCTCAGCCAGCGCAACCAGGTGACGCACATCTTCGACGCTGCGCCCCTGCGAAATATAGCGTTCGGTCACCGCCTGCGTATAGTTCGGCACGTTCGGCACGTTCAGCTTGCGCAGCCGATCCACCGCGCCCTGCAGGTCCCCGTCGGCCACATAGCCGTAGGCGATCATGACCGTATAGTCGTCCATATGCTTGCGGTCCAGATAGCTCAGCGGGCTGTCCACATACCGGGCAGGCCACTGCACCCAGCCGATGTACAGGGCGAGTATGAGGCCGATGGCCAGACCAACGGCCAGTGAAATCAGAATCCTGATCATGGTTATCCGGCTCCGGAGCTTGAACGGGCGGAGGCGCCCCGCCACCTCACCGGGGGGCCGCCGCGGACTCCGTATCGCGCGCCTTATTGTATCAGATTTCCAGCCGGCCGGCCTGACCCCTCCGCAGCAAAAAGCCGGGCTGCACAGTAGCCCGGCTTCGATGTGCCGGAGGCGGGAGTCGAACCCGCACGCCCCGAGGGGCACGCGATTTTGAGTCGCGGGCGGCTGCCTGTTACGCCACTCCGGCAAACCCTGTGAAGGACGCCCTCCATGATACCACACTCCCGTTTGGCGGGCCAGATATTTTTTCGCGCCTTCGCCTCCTCCCGCGTGGCCTCCAGAATGAGGGCCGGGCGCCAACTGCTTCCCTCCCCGCATGTCGGGGAGGGGACTATCAGCCGATTGCCGGCCCGGCGGGTTACAGGCATAATCAGGAGGGCGCGGGCCTGCCGCCTGGCCATCGCGCGCCGAGAAATGGGTCAGACCTTGATGGACGAGAACATCCTCATCCGGCAGGCGCAGGAAGGCGACGTGTCAGCCTTCAACCGGCTGGTGCTGGCTTACCAGGACCGGGTCTATAACGCCGCCTGCCGCATCATGGACGATGAGGCCGCCGCTGCGGACGCCGCGCAGGAGGCGTTCATCGCCGCCTTCCAGCGGCTGGAGACCTACCGCGGCGGCAGCTTCAAGGGCTGGCTGCTGCGCATCGTGACCAATGCCTGTTACGACGAGCTGCGCCGCCGCCGCCGTCGCCCGGCCCGGTCACTGGAGGATATGACCCCGGAAGATTCGCTCGATCCGCCGCCGCAGCTCGTCAGCAGCGAAGAAGAGCCGGAGGCGCACGCCCAGCGTATGGAGCTGGGGGCGGGCATCGAGCACTGCCTGCGCGGCCTTTCTGCCGAACACCGGGCGCTGGTCGTGCTGCGCGACATCGAAGATCTGGATTATCAGGAGATCGCCGCCGTCACCGGTCTGGAGCTGGGCACGGTCAAGTCCCGGCTCAGCCGGGCGCGGGGCCGCCTGCGCGACTGCCTGCGCCGGATGGGGGAACTTTTGCCGCTTGAATATCGTCTTGAAGATGAACTGTAAGCCCGGTGGCGGAGGGGCGCGCTGCGCCTGGCTCCCCCTTTGCCGCCGACAGCGAACTGCGTACCTATGACACACCGCCCACCTGACCCCGCCGACCTGGAACTGCTGTCGGCCTATCTGGATGATGCGCTGGCCCCCGCCGAGCGGGCCGCGCTGGAATCGCGCCTGAAGACCGATTCGGTGCTGCGGGCGGAACTGGCGGCCCTGCGCGGCGTGCAGGATGCGGTGCGGGCGCTGCCGGTGTTGAAGGCCCCGCGCGACTTCCGGCTCGATCCGGCCGTCTACGGCCGGCGGGCGCCCGCCCGACGCGCTTACCCGGCGGCCCGCTGGAACAGGCCGGCCCGGCTGGGGAGCGCCCTGAGCGCCCTGGCTGCCGCGATTGTGCTGGCGATCGGGCTGCTCGGCATTGTGGAGCGGGGCGCGCCATCTCTCATGCTCCAGAACGCGCCGCAATCGGCGGCAGTGCGCGACGCGGGCGGAGTCACCGCTCTGGCCGTCCTGCCGACGGCGACGGGCTTGCCAGCGATGGGGATTCTGCCGACAACGGTGATTCTACCGGCGGCGACCCTGCCCCCGATGGGGGGAGTCCTGGCCGGCCAGGCGACATCGACCAAAGGAATGCCGACGGCGGCGGCGACCATCACCCGGGAAGAGCCAGATGAGGTCGCGGCTATGGCGCTTTCGGCGGCAGTAGGGGCCGCGGGCGTGGAGGAGCAGGGGGAAGATATGCCGCCGCCCGATATGATGGAAGGTGAGATCCCGGCGCCCGCCGCCGGTTACGCCGCCCCTGCCGAAGGAGTCGAGGACACCAGCGCGCCGGGCGCGGGGATGGCGCCGCCAGAGATCATCGCGACGCTGGCAACCGCCGCCCGGACGGCAGTTACCGGCTCATCGGGGGCGGCTGCGCCGTCCGTAGCCCCGACCGCCCTGATCGCGGCTGAGCAGCCTGTTGACGCCTCGCAACCGCTGGAGGAAGCCGCCGCAACCGCTCCTCCGCCGGAAGCTGTTCCTTCATCGGATGCCGCTCCTCCGCCGGATGTTGTTTCTCCGCCGGATGTTGTTTCTCCGCCGGATGTTGTTTCTCCGCCGGATGTTGCTCCTCCGCCGGATACCTCTCCCCTCCTGATCGGGCTGGGCCTGTCCCTGTTCGCCCTCTCGGCGGCCCTGTTCTTCTTCAGCCGCCGGGGGGGGTAGAGAGCAGGAATCTGCCCCCGCCCCTCCCGGTAGCAGCCCCGGCCGCTTCGCGTTATCATGGCGTTTGTTATCCTCTGCGGATGAAAGCGGTCCCTCATGTCTCAACGGCCCCCGGTTAACTTCTGTCTGCGCTGCGGCACACGGCTGGAGCTCCGGTTCTGGTTCGGGCAGGAACGCCCGTGCTGCCCGGTCTGCGGCTATATCCACTTTGACGATCCCAAAGTCGCCGCCGCCGTCTTCATCACCGCCGAGTCGCGCGTGCTGCTCATCCAGCGCGGCGTGGACCCGGAGCGCGGCAAGTGGGCACTGCCGGCGGGCTACGTGGATGGGGACGAGGACCCGTGCCAGACGGCGGTCCGCGAGGCGCTGGAAGAAACCGGCCTGCAGGTGCGCGTGACCGGCCTGCTGGATGTCTTCCACGGCACGCACCGCCCCGGCGCCAGCATCCTGATCGTCTACGCTGCCGAGGTGATCGGGGGGGAGCTGGCGCCCGCCGACGATGCCGAAGCGGCGGCCTGGTTCGGTCCGGACGCCCTGCCGGAGCTGGCCTTCGAAAGCACGCACCGGGTGGTGGGCGACTGGGCGCGGTCCCTGCGCGGCAACTGAACCAGCGAGCGCGGGATACCGGGGACGCCGGGAGAAAGGCGGGTTGTCTTTCCCGGCAGTTTTTGCGCCCGGACGGCCGGCTTCTCTTTCGCCCCCGGCCTTTTTCAGCCTGATAACCCCTTTTCCCCTATAATGAAAGATGAAATTGTGAAAGGCTTCACGCACGATGTGTCGGGCGCGGTTATCGCGCGGCGCGGAGGGAGTGCTATGAGACGCGGAATACTGGTGATTATTGCGGCGGCGGCGCTGGCCGGGATGCCGGCGATTGGCGCGGCGCAGGACGGCGGAGCCTGCCCGGTGATTGTGCAGACGGCGCTGCTCATGGCGGAGCAGTTGTGCGGGGATACGGCCCGCAACGAATTGTGCTACGGCCACACCCGGCTGGTGCTGGAGCCGCGCTCCGACGCGCCGCCGGTGACGTTTGACGGCCTGGGCGACCGCGTGAGCGTGACGACCATGGGCAGCCTGCAGGCCAGCCCGATGGATGTCGCCACCGGCGAATGGGGTGTGGCGCTGGCCCGCCTGCAGGCCAACCTGCCGGACGCGCTGCCCGGCCAGAATGTCACGCTGCTGATATTCGGCGACGCACAGGTGGCGGCTGCCGCCGCCGGGAGCAGCGAGCCGGTGCGGGTGGTCACCGGGAGCGGGGCGATGGTTGTGGACCAGCCGTCGCTGGCCGGGATGCCGCTGGCCGGGCCGATGGTCGGCATAACCCTGCTGGCGGAGGGGCGCACCGCCGATAATCTGTGGCTGCGGGTGCGCCTGGCGGATGGCACGCCCGGCTGGCTGATGGCGATGATGGCGGACGGGGACTGGGGCGCGCTGCCGGTTGTGGACGAATCCGGCGGGCTGGTCGGGCCGCAGCAGGGCGAGCAGGCCGCTGGCGCGCCCCTGCAGGCCTTCATCTTCACGACCGGCCTGGGCGACGCGCCGTGCCAGGAAGCGCCCGACAGCGGCCTGCTCATCCAGACGCCGCTGGAAGGCGGGCCGGTCGCCATGCTGATCAACGAGACGCGCGTGATATTCGGCCTCGGCGAGGACTGTTCCGCCTGCGGCTTCCCCGTTCATCGCAATCAACTGGGCGTGACGACCTACCTGCAGGCGGAGGCGGATGGCGAGATGACGCTCAGCGTGATCGAGGGGCAGGTCGATGTCGCCGCCGCCGGCGTGATCCAGACTGCGGTCGCCGGGGCGCAGGTGCGCGTCCCGCTGGATGCGGACGGCGTCGCCGCCGCGGCTCCCCTGCCGCCGGAACCCTACAACGAGGCCCTGATGAACCGCCTGCCGCTCGGCCTGCTGGACCGCCCGGTGGAGCCGCCGCCGGGCGCGACCTGGATGGGGACTGGCTCCGGCGGCGGCGCGACGGGCGGCGGCGCCAATCTGGTGCAGAACGGCGACTTCGCCATCGGGTTCGCCGGCTGGCTGATAGAGCAGGACTGCGACGCCTGCGGGATGCAGACCAACATCGATCTCGACCCGGCGAAGGGGGATTACCTGGCCTGGGCGCGTTCTTCCAGCGGGCAGAGCGGCGGGGCCATCTGGGCGCGGCAGCCGCTGAACCTGGATATGGCGACCTGCCCGGCGCTGCATATCGCCTTCGACGTGCGCGTGGACAGCCACACGCTGCCCAACAGCGGCTGGTGGACGGACGGGCACGGCGGCAATGGCGAGTACCCGGCCATGGTGCGGCTGGCGTTCAGGCCCGCCTATCAGGGGTCGCAGTTCGACTGGGCGCGGGGCTTTCTGGTGTACCATGATGGCGCCACGCAGGCCAGCAACTATACCCTGGTCCCCGCCGGGGGATGGACGCACTACGAGGCGGACGTGCTTAGCCCGGCCGAGTGGGTGGACGCCTTCGGCAACGTGCAGACGAACCCCGGCATCCTGACCGATATTTACGTCGGCGGGAGCGGCTGGGACTTCATGGGCGGGATCGACAACATCGTCCTGACCTGCTCCGGCGGGCGGTAGACAGGGGGTTTCGCATTTCCCGCTCTTAGTTCTGGCTTCTGTGATTCTGGAGGCCCCCATCCTCAGTCCTTCCCCCAACAATGGGGGAAGGAGGCAAAGGACTCCCCCTCTCCACTTGTTGGAGAGGGGGCCGGGGGGTGAGGCCGGGCCGTTTGCCGGGAGCGGCCTTCTGCCCCATAATTGTCAGCAGTATCGATTCACATTCCACAAACGAACCGCATGAAGATATTCATCAGCTATTCACGTGATGACAAAGCCTGGGTCTATGAACTATGGCGCGCCCTGCGTGACCGTGGATTCCACGATGCCTGGATCGACCAGCGCATCATCCCGGCGCAGGACTGGTGGAATACGATCCTGGATGAGATCGAAGCTGCCGAGGTGTTTATTTATGTGATGACACCGAAATCGGTTGAATCGATCTACTGTGCGGCGGAACTCGCCCACGCCCTGACCTGTAACAAGCCGATCCTGCCGCTGATGCTCAAGCCGTGCGACGCCCCGCCGGAGATCACGCGCCGCCGCATCCAGTACGCGCCGCTCCGCGACGATATGAGCCTGGGTGATGTGCTGTTCACCATTGAACGCGGGTTGGGCGACATTCGAGTCGCCCTGCTTCAGGGGCAGTATCGGATGCCGGACCCATTGCCGGAACGCCCGGCGGAACCCGAACCAGTTCGCAAGCCGGAGCAGGTTTCCGAAGTATTTATGATGGCCGAGGATGCCGCCAGCCAAAACAACCTGACGCTGGCGGAAAAGCTGTTCCAGCAGGTGAAAGAGGCCGATTCAGGAGTGTACGGGCGGGCCGCGGCGGACCGCCTCGGCGAGCTGCGTCACGAGCGCGAGCGCGACGCTGACTACCTGAATATTGTGCAGATGGCAGCTAACCCGGCTATGCGAAGGGGAGCCAGGGCATTGTGGCGCGTGTTTGTGGAGAAGTACCCTGGCTACGACCCGCAGGGAGTCGGCGCTGTCCTGTCTGCAAAAGAACCGCCGGCAGAAACGCCCTCCTCTTCACAAACAGCAG
>WBZO01003184.1_pt1 | contig 19705 bp, 18 predicted proteins | sample 5204261 | NCBI WGS metagenome assembly WBZO01 (sample SAMN12412400, study PRJNA552823) | activated sludge metagenome | isolation source: activated sludge from anammox sidestream of wastewater treatment plant... | place: USA: North Carolina | collected 2017-09
CTCGCCGCGCTTGCGGCGCCGGCGCTTCTCGGCCGCGCAGGTCTGGTCGTAGATCAGCACGGTGAGCCCGGGCACCTCGCGCAGCTCGCGCTGGATCTGGTCGAGCATGCGGCGATGGTGGACCTCGGTGCCCGGCGGCAGGTCATGCACCTGCGCGTACTTCCCGGGCTCGTCGGTGACGATCGTCACGCGCCTGGCGCCCTCGTCGTGCACCTGCCGCGCGATCTGCGGCACCGTGAAGCGGCCCTCGGCGGGCTGGCCGCCGAGGAGCTGATCTACGGCGAGCCGATTGAACACGATGGCGTGGTGATCATTCCCGTGGCGAAACTGCGTTATGGATTTGGCGGTGGCATGGGCAAACGCAACGGAGAGGAAGGCGGTGGTGGTGGCGGCGGTATGATCGTTCACCCAGCGGGTTATATTGAGTTGAAAGAGGGTTCATCGAGGTTCCGAGCGATCAGAGACCCTATCACCTTCGTTCCGCTGGTGATTGCCGGAGGTTTGACCGGGCTTCTGCTGGCGCGCGGCCTGTACAAAATGTTTCGTCAATGGTGATCCGGAGACAGTAGTGGGAAATCCCTCAATGTGTGGCGTGGAGTAGTGATTGCCCTGATATCTAAAATGGACTTTCTCAATTTCGTGATCGTGTTGGATAAGGAACTGGGCGTGGCGGTTCCTGAGACTGATTATCAGAAACTCTCGTCGCTGGGTGGGCGCGTTGAATATCTCGCCTCGCGCCATCAATGTTGAACAGACGCAGATGGGAAAACAGACATAGTTGATCACCATCGCTCTGCGTGAAGTTACCCGGAGCGAAGGGGAAAAACGCCCGCTCCGGAGCCGGCTCATTCCCTCTTCGATTACGAAAAACCCTGATAATGAAAGCCTTCGATCAATCATTTCCGGCGGCACAAAGCTTGCTTTTCCATTTGGTGGAATGAATATCATCACAAGAAACGGAGGTAAAAGTTATGGCAAATAAATCAGGCGCAGCGCTGGCTCCTTCGGGTTCCCGTGAAGGGTTGATCTTCGATCCTTTCCGCAACTTCGGGGAGCAGATGAGGCGCTTTTTCGGAGAAGGCCTCGATCCTTTCGCAAGATTCGGAGAGGAAAACTGGTCGCTCGCGGCGTGGGCGCCGGCCTGCGACATCTACGAGACCGACAACGAAATCGTGGTCAAGGCCGAATTGCCCGAAGTGAAGAAGGAAGACGTGAAGGTCTCGGTTGAAAACAATATCCTGACGATTCACGGCGAGCGCAAATTCTCCGAAGAGACCAAGCGCGAGAACTATCACCGGCTCGAACGCCGCTATGGCGATTTCACCCGCAGCTTCACGCTGCCGAGCTTCGTGGACACGAGCAAGATCAACGCCGAGTTCAAGGACGGTATGTTGCGCGTGACCATGCCGAAGCGCGAAGAGTCGAAGCCGAAGCAGATTGAGGTGAAGGTGAAATAAGGTTTGAGGCCGGAGCTTTGCTGGAGTTTTGCGGGAGTTGTATTGGGGGAATACGCCTCCCGTATTTATCCGGCCGCGGCATTTGTGTGAAAGCTGCGGCCGGATAATCTCAGCCGTTTATCATCGAACACGACCTGACGGAACAGACGGAAAAGAACCTTTCTTTTGAACTTTCCGTCCGTTCCGTTATTTCCGTCTGTTCCGTATTCTCTCGTTTCTTCCTCTGCAGAGAAGCTCAAATGGTGGCCGTCCGCAGTATGCTTCGAATTTTTACTTCGCCAATATCCCGGCCAATTCCAGCAGGCCGGGATCGAGCGTTTTCCGGTTGGCCACGACTTCATCGAGCGGGGTCGCGGCGATTTTGCCGTCGAGTAATCCCACCAGTACGCCGTATTCGCCGCGCGCCAGGCGTTCGGTCGCCGCCGCCGCCAATCTCGTAGCCAGCAACCGGTCGAAGGCGCCCGGAGCGCCGCCCCGTTGAACGTGTCCCAGCGTGGTCACCCGCAGGTCGAAGCCCAATCGCGCGCGGTGCTCTTTGAAGTATCGCGCCAGTTCTTCAGCGTTGTATTTTGCGCCTTCGGCCACTACGACAATCGCGTGCGCTTTGCCGCGATCGTAAGCGAGGCGCAATTCGGAGGCGAGGAATTCCGGGTTCGTCTCGACCTCCGGGATGACAATGGCCTCGGCCCCACCGGCGATTCCCGCCATCAAAGCCAGGTAACCGCAATCGCGTCCCATCGTCTCGACCAGGAAGGCGCGTTGGTGCGACGAGGCGGTGACTTTCAAACGGTCAATGGCTTCGAGCGCGATGTTGAGCGCGGTGTCAACGCCGATGGTGATCTCCGATCCATACAGATCGTTGTCAATCGTCGAGGCCACGCCGACGACCGGGAAGCCCATTTGCCAGAGCGCGTGCGATCCGGCCTGCGATCCGTTGCCGCCGATCACCACCAGACCTGAGATGGCGCGGCGCCGAAGCTGATCGAGCGCCTTCTCTCTCGACTCTTCGTTTTTGAACTCCGGACAGCGCGAACTTCCGAGCATTGTGCCGCCACGCTGGATGACGCCGCCGACATCGCGAACTCCAAGCGACACAAAATCGCCAGCGATCAGTCCCGCGTAACCCTGCCGGACGCCGAAAACTTCCCAGCCGCGATCCAGTCCGGTGCGCACAACGGCTCTGATCGCCGCATTCATCCCCGAAGCGTCGCCTCCGCTCGTCAGCGCCGCAATGCGTTTCATCTCCACTCTCTTGCCGTTCATGCTCTTTCTCCCTGAGTGAGTCTGTGTCGCTGCGCTGCAACTTGCAAGCCAGGCAGAGCAGGCAGCCTACGACCCATATTTCGTGGCGAATGTGCGGTCGGTCATGGCTCACTGATCGCGGTATTTTCCGCGCCCGGCCCGATCTCTCGCGCAATTTCACGCAGCGCGCTTCGTTTGCGGCTTGTCATACTCGGCAAAATGGGGATTGCCTATGACGCCGCGCAACCGACGGGTTTTGCGCCTTACGCGGATGAAAATCCAGCCAGCGCGCGCGCACGGTGTGTTTTTGCGCGATCAGGCGCCGCCAACCGGGGAACTTTACGCGACGCCCGGAGGTTTGCGCGTCGTAAGTCGGGGTTTGGCGTTGATCATCTCAATGGCACACAGGTTGCCGTTTCATTCGATCGCAACTATAGAATCGCTGCGCTGGGGTTGAGGTGAAAACAATGCCGCAAACAGACTCACAGGTTTGGTTTCATTATGGCCGAACGCGAGATGTGGCGGTGGAGCAAGACCTACAAACAAGGGGACGTCGAGCGGCAGATTCTGCATGCGGCGGACGAATGCCGCGCCGATCTCATCGTGATGGCTACGCAAGGGCATCAAGGTTTTCTGGACGCGCTGCGCGGCAGCACGACCGAGCGAATAGTCCGAAATGCGAAATGCCCGGTTCTGGCCGTGCCGGCTTACAGCGACCATCAGGCGTCGCAGCCGGAATCGGTCGTTTGGCGACCGGCGGTCTGATCATCCGGGCTTCAAAGTGTTGATGGAGGCAGTTGTGAAACAACAATTGGCTGTTCGACAGAAACTGGCGGAGCGATACGCGGAGATACGAGGCCGTCTGGAAAAAATCACCAGCGACGCTCGTCGCGCCAACAAACCGCTCGACGCCGATTTTGAAGAGCAGGCGGTGGAGCGCGAAAACGATGAAGTGCTCGCCGCTCTCGACCGTTCGATTCGCGCCGAGATGGCGCAGATCGAAAAAACGCTGGCGCGGCTGGACAAAGGCGAATACGGCGTCTGCGAAGTCTGCGGCGGTCCGATCTCGCCCAAACGTCTTGAGGCGTTGCCCTACGCCGCACGTTGTGTGGTCTGCGAAGGCAAAGCCGGAGATTGAGCGAGCCGAATCGCAACCGATTTGGCGGCTGCAACAACAAGGGGGGCTGGTATGAAAATCCTGGTTGCTTACGATGGCTCGGAATGCGCTGACGCCGCGCTGGACGATTTGCGAAGAGCGGGGCTGCCTGCAAATGCGCAGATCAAAGTTCTGTCGGTTCTCGAAAACTGGCTGCCGCCGCCGTCCGGGCTTGAGCTTGTCGAACACATTGGCAGAGATGAGGAGTTTCTGGCGCTGTCGCGGCGTGGCGGCCTGCGTTTGGGTTCGATGGAGCCGGGCTGGGACGTGAAGTCCGAATTGGGCGCAGGCTCTCCGGCTACGGTGATCATCGAGAAGGCCGATGAGTGGGGAGCCGATCTGATCGTCGTCGGATCGCACGGGCGAACGGCGCTCGGACAGTTCTTTTTCGGCAGCGTCTCGCAGAAAGTGTTGCACGAGGCGCATTGTTCGGTGCGCGTGGCGCGTGGCCGCGTCGAAGAACCCGATACGCCAGTCCGGTTGATCGTCGGCGTTGATGGATCGAAAGGCGCTGAAGCGGCGGTGGCCACCGTCGCCGCGCGCAAATGGCCGGCGGGAAGCGAAGTCCGCATCGTCAACGCCACGTGGGCGATGCCTCAACTCACTTCACAACACATGGTCGGCCCGATCACCCAATGGATCACCGAAGAAAAGGCCAGAGTCCAAAAGATGATTGACGAAGCCGTCAGCCGGCTCAACGCCGCCGGGTTGAAGACCGCCGTAGTGGTGAAAGAAGAAGACCCGAAGCGATTGCTGGTGGCCGAAGCTGAAAGCTGGGGCGCCGATTGCATCTTCGCCGGCGCGAAAGGAATGGGCCGGCTCGAACGCTTTCTGATCGGCAGCGTTTCCTCCGCTGTAGCCGCGCGCGCGCATTGTTCGGTCGAAGTGGCGCGCGAACGGAAATGAATTTCGGAGAGAAGGTGGTAAAGATGAGCAGTCGTTCGTGGAACAAAGTGTTGATCGTAGATGATGAGCCGGCGATCCGGTTGGTGGTGGGGGAGGCGTTGCGCGGCTCGGGCTACGAGACGATTGAAGCCGGGACGGGCGCGGAGGCGCTGGCAACCCTCGATGCCACCTGCCCCGCGGCGGTGTTGCTTGATATTAACCTGCCCGACAGTTACGGCCTCGATCTGCTGCGCGAGATCAAGCGCCGCCAGCCGCAGACAGCCGTGATTATGGTGACGGCGGAGACGTTGTTTGAGAATGCGGTCTCGGCTTTGCGCGGCGGCGCCGACGATTTCATCGGCAAGCCGATCAACCTGGATGAGTTGCATTTCGCGCTCGATCAGGCCATCAACTTGAAGCGGCAAGGCCGCGAGCCGGCCGCAATCAGCCGGCCGCGCGCGCTCATCCTCAGCGACTCGGCGGAGCGGATTTCGCAATGGCAGGCGGCCTTCGATCCGCAGGAGGCCGAGATCACCTGCGCCCTGTTTCCCGAAGAATGGAACTACGTTAGCCGCGACGCGCACGATCTGGCGGTGGTTGATGTCGGTCCGGCGCTGCTGGAATCGCTGCTCAAAAACCTTCGCGCGAGCCAGGAACACGCGGAGATTCCAGTGCTGGTGGAAAGCGGTAGGACGGCTGCGGGCAGCCCAGCAGGCCTGTTGCCCAAGTACCGCGCGATGCCATGCAGCCACGACGAATTGATCAGGCTCGCGCGCCGCCGCATCACCTTCATCGCCAGCCACGGGCTGGCGAAAGGGATTTTGTGAATCCGGTATTTCTCAATGACAGCAGAAACGACGTTCGGAATCATCAGCAACCGCTCAAGTGGGCTGTCGCCAGAAGTGGAATAGGTTGAGCGACCGCGCTGGAAGAAATCGTCAACCCGTTACTCCGCTCATTCCGGCGCCGGTTTGCTTTCGGCTGAGACGAGCGAGAACAGGTAAATGATGATTCCCAGCGCCATCAGCGTTCCGCCCAGCAGCAGAAAGAACAGGAACGCCGTCGGGTGCGACCAGCGCAAAGTTACAAGCTCGACCAGCAACCCGGCGATCAGCAGGATTCCCGCCAGGCGTATTCGTTTCTCGATCTTCGTTAGCTGCGATTTCATTTCGACGGCTCCTTCCAGAATGTAGCTTCTTTCAAATGCTGGACGTTATGCACGATGTTGTGGCACTCGCTGGTCGAGCAGCTCAGTTGGTTCAGCTTCATCCGTGACATCGCCTGCGGGTCTTTGGTGTGCGCTTCCGATTCTTCAAAGCCGCGCGCGCCGAGATGGCAATGCAGGCATTCGCGGTTGTTATACGGCTGGTAGAGTTTGATCGGCTGCGACGGAGTTCCCACGTAGTAAGCGTAAACGTGCTTCAACCCGCGCAGCTTGGCGTTGAAGTCGCCGAACATTGTGTAATCGGTGTGGCAGGTGAAGCAGGCCTGATCGCGCGGTACGAGGTTGTATTGGAAATGGGTCGCCGGAATGAAGCTCCGGTCGTCCACGCGCAGGCTTTTGCCGTAATCCTCCATCACGTGGCAGGAGAGGCAAAACCGGGTCGTCTTGGAATGTTCAAGCTGCATGCTCACGCCCATCCCTCCGGCCAGGACCGGAAAGATCAGCAGCGCCACGAACGCCAGCATCTTGCCGGCGCGCGTGGCGGTGATTGACGGGCGCAAAACCAGCCAGGCGATCAGAGCTATGCTGAACAGGATCACAGCTACCAGGATTGTAGTATTCCCCGTCATTGTATTTCCTCCGCTTGGGCACTACTTATTCGATAACTCGCGGCAGTAAGCGAGCAATTGCTCCAATTTCTCCTTGCCAATTGTCTTTTCGTATCCTTCCATCTTGCCCTTGCCTTTCATCAGGACTTCCATCGCTTTGGCGTCCGTCATCTTCTTGAACTCTTCCGAGCGGAAGCTGCGGACTTTCAGTTCTTTTCCTTTGGCAGTGTTGGCGGCGCCGTCATTTCCGTGGCAGACAGCGCATTTCGATTGGTAAAGACTCTTCACGCTTTGAAAAGCGAGGGCGGCGGGCGAGGACATCAACGCAGAAAGCGAGAATGTCAAAACCGTCGTGGCGACGATGGCGGCCACTGTTCTTTTGGCAAACGAATTCATGGATGTTTTCTCCTTCGATGAAGTACCGCGCGCGTCAGCAAGCGGATGTCTCATCGATCAGCCGCTTGCTGACGCGCGCGGTACTGTTTAGAAAGTGAAGCGCAAACTGGTCGTCAGAATGTTCGCTCGGTAATCCTGCACGGCGAATTCACGCTCGTTGTAACTGTAATGCCGATAGCTCAGGTTGCCGGTTACGTGATTGCTGAAGCGATAGGCCAGCCGGACTTCCGGGTTATGCCTGCGCAGCGGATACGCCGAAACAAAATCGTTCGCTCCGATTGTGACCGACGGCGCGCCGCGATCCATCACGTAGTAGTAAACCATCAGCAGGTCGAGCCGGTTGGTCAGCCCGAACCGCGTGTTGGCGAAGACCGAATTCAGCCGCGCGTAATAAAGCGAATTGCCGCGCCGCTCCTGATTGCTGGCCAGAAAGTAGCGAATGTTGGCCGTCGAAAACAGGTCGTGGTAATCGTAACCGACGTCAACGTAAACCCTCGATTTCGGCTCCCAGTTGACCGCCACCGTGTAGCTTCTGGCGTCCGATTCGTTTTCGACCTGCGGCGTCGGGTTGAGACGGTCGGTCGAGGTGAACGCGCCGATGAAGGCGAGTTTGTCGGTGATCTGCGCATGCGCCCGCGCGCGGAAGCGGGTGAATTCGAGCGGGTTGATGCGCACGAAGGCGTTGTTGTTCGTTCCGTGCTCCACGTCGAAGATGAAGCTGAACCGGTCGGTTGGGCGCACGCGGAATCCGCCGACGAAGGCATGCGTGTCTACCGATTCGCTTTCATCATCAGCCAGAGTAGTGACTGCGGTTGAGGTGGATGTCCGCGATGTGTACAACCCATCCAGCGTGATCTCGCGCTGCATCGCGCGCCAGCCCAGATTGGCCGAAAACTTCCGCCCGAAGTTCATGTCCAGCGAGAGCGTGTTCCAATAGGAATTCCACTTCGTCAACCGGTCGCCGGCGGTCGTCGTGATGATCGTTTGAGGCGCGGCTGTTCCCGTCTGCTGAACGCTGGTTTGAAGCGTGGCCACGTCTCCGGCGATGCGGAAAGACGTGTAACGGAATGTGTCGCTCAGCGAGAAATTCCTGTTGATGTCGAAAGTGAGGCCGGCGTCAACGACCGCGCCTGGCCTTTCGACGACGCCATCGCCAGTCAGCGCGCGCGAAATGATGTTGGCGTTGTTGCTGGCCGTGCCTCTGGTCGTTTCCAGGTAAGGCGCGCGCATCCTCTCATCGTCGTGCAAACCGCGCAGCACAACGTGCAGCCGTTCGGCAATCGAGCCGCGAACGCTCGCCCGCGTGACCAGCGAGCGCGCGCGCAACGGCACGTCACGATCCAGAAAGCTGATCCGGCCAGCGTCGGTCGGGTTGAGACCGAGGTTGACGCCCGTCGTGGAAGTGATCTGCGGGTCGTTGCGGAAATTGCGATAAAGCTGCTCGACGCCGAAATCCCACCGGCGATAAGTCGCGTCAAGTCCGAGCCGGTAGTCGTTCGCCTCCCAGCGCGATTCGCCAAGCAGTTGGAACAGATCGCGCTCAAAACTGTAGCTGGGATTGAAACGTCCTTTGGCCAGGCTGCGTCCGTAACCGGCGTTGATCCGCACGGCGCGTTGCGGGAAGAGCTTCAGGTGGAAGTCAGAAATTTGCTGGCGCAGATCGTGGTTGCGGAAGTTGAGCGCGAAGTTCGGACCCGGCGAGCGGTAGTAATTAAAGCGCCGCACATTGCCATCGAACCGGTACGCGCGAGTTTTGTCCATCCGCAGCGAGAAAGTCTGGCTTTGATCTCCGCCGGCGTTCGACACGTCGGCTTTCATGAAATCAAAGAGCAACCCCGCGCCGGGTTGAGCGCGCATGTCCGTCGAATATTCGAGCACGCGGAAACCGTCGCGCACGTTCACGTCCGAAAGATAGCGGTCGCGGCTGCCATCCGTGTCAACGAAGCGATGGCCAATCTCAAACGTAGTGGTGGTCGAGTAAATGCCCCACGTCCGCCCTGTCTCCGGCTTGACGGGCTTGTTTTCACTCGGTTTGGTGACAATGGCTTTGGCGCGTTCCAGTTCGCTTTCAGGCGCTCTGACCTGTTGGCTGGTTTCGCTCTTCTCGACGCTGCTTTGGGCGAACACGACCGAACCGAACGTCATCAGCAAGGCTGACATCGCCGCTCCCGCCAAAGTCCGGGAGAGCCGCGCAAACATTGATTGATTGCTGTTTTTCATCTTCAGCCTCCTTTTCCGAGTCAGCACCGCGAGCGGTAGCGAGCGGGTTTGCTCTTAGAGCGGCGCTCGCTACCGCTCGCGGTACTGACTCGTTTAGCGGAAGAACGGGTCTTTGTTCGACCCGTGAATTTCAAAGTGGCACGTAGTGCAGTTGGCGTAGCGCGGGTTGTTGATGTCGTGAAAGCTGGGCGTGCCCACGCCCACGCCCGTGCCGTCCGTGTCGGGAATGCCAGGCGTGTTCGAGTGGCATTCGAGACAGAGGAATTTGACGATGTTGCGTGTCAGCAATTTCGCATTGGTCGAACCGTGCGGCGTGTGGCACGCCTGGCAGCCTTCGACTTTGACTGGCGCGTGCTCGTAAATGAACGGCCCCTGTTTGTCGGCGTGGCATTTGACGCAGGCCGAATCGCCGCCCGCCGAATTGCGTAACGACTTGCTCGTAAAACTGCCGTGCTGGTTGTGGCAATCGGAACACTTCATTCCGCCTTCGGGAACTTTGTGGTGGAACGGTTTGGCGAACGACGCCTTCTGGTCGGCGTGGCACTGGTAGCACATGTTCGGCTCGGTCGCCTTCAGCAAAAATTCCGTCCGCTTCGGCTCGTGCGAAGAATGGCAATCGTTGCACGACAGGCCGTGACGGAAATGTTCGCTGCGGCGGAAATTGAACCGCTCCTCGCTGCGGCCTTGCGAGCCTTCGTGGCATTTCAGACAGGTCGCCGAAGCTTCAGCCGGCGCCATTTCCTTGAACGAAAGCATTTTGGCGGCGGCGGCCTTGGCCGTGTCGTTCATCAGCGTCGTGGCCTCGTCTTCCTTGCCGGCTTCGTTCAATTTTTGGATTTGCAGGTAAAAGTCCACGTGACCTTTAGCCGGGCCGTGGCATGCTTCACAGCCGCGCTGGTCAACCGGGCCGTTGCCGAGCCTGGTTTTGCTGTGCGCCGTCAGCGCGTAATGCGTCGCTTCGGCGCCGTGGCATTCGGCGCAGGATTCGCTGCCGACGAACTGGCTGGCGTCCACCGGCGGAGTTTGCTTCGATTGCCCGGCGTCTTTAGCCTTGCCGGACTTTTCCTGCGACGCTTTGCCCTGAGCCAGCGTCGTGGTCAACGCCGCGACTCGCGTCGAGATTGCAGGCGTCAGCGCCGCCAGACAGAAAACTATCACCAGACCTACCTTCAGAGTTCGCATAAGCTGCTCCTTTTGATTGCGAAAAATTACAGCGTGTTAGCGTAACTTTCAGGTTGATTGCGGAATGTTTCGCCGCTGGTTACGGACAAACCAAACTGTGTTACTGCTGCAAAAGAGTTGCTATTCAATCCTGACTGAGAGGTTGCGAACAGACCGTGATGCGCAACACGCGTAACCGTGATCCAGCGCACAGCCAACCGGCAGAGCCAGCGCCATTCCGCGCAGCCATCTAACATCAATGCAATCGTTGTTCCGCGCAGTCCGATAGAGGTCTTCGTCGAAGAGACTCAACGAATCTCGCTGGCGTTCATCGAATTCAACGGGATCACGCCGGATCGAACGCTCAGCTAAGCCTCTCGGCTGCGGAATACTTCCCGACGATTGCGGAAAATCACATTTTCTGACTGGTCTGCCATCTCTGCGTCTCCCCACGTAGTGACGACGTTAGTCATGACGTGACGACTAAAGTCGTTGCTACGTGGGGGCTTCATCGTTTCAGGACATCGCTTGCAACCCGAACGACTCTTTTCAAATTTCCCATTTTGCCTACGCGGCAAGATAATTGCTTATTAGGAATCGAATCACCGCAACGTAAGTGAGTGAGGTGAGATCCTGACGTTATGGCAAAGGAAAAGATTCTGATCGTTGATGACGAGCCGATGATCCGCTGGACGCTCAATGAGGCCTTGCGCGGATGGGACTACGAGCCGATCGAGGCGGGCACAGTCGCTGGCGCGCTCGATTCGTTCGAGTCGGATCACCCGGTGGCAGTGTTGTTGGACATCAATCTGCCCGACGGTTCGGGTCTGGATGCGCTCAAGGAGATCAAGAACCGCCAGCCGCAGGCCGTGGTGATTATGATCACAGCCAATGTGCTCGTCGAAGACACGCTCGCGGCCTTGCGCGGCGGCGCTTACGATTTCATCGGCAAGCCGATCAACCTCAACGAGCTTCAGGTCACGATCCGCAACGGCATCGAGGCCGGCAGGCTGCGTAAAGAGGTCCACCAGATGCGCCGCGAGCGGGCGCGTGAATTCAGCTTCGACCAGATCATCGGCCAGTCTCCGGCGATGAAGAAGATGATTCAACTCGCACGCAAAGTCGCCGAGAGCGAAGCCTCGTCGGTGCTGCTGCAGGGCGAGAGCGGGACGGGCAAAGACCTGGTCGCCAAAGCCGTTCACTACGGCTCGCGGCGCGCCGACCGTCCGTTCGTCGCCATCAACTGCGCGGCGATCCCCGCGACGCTGATCGAGAGCGAATTGTTCGGCTATGAAAAAGGCGCCTTCACCGACGCCAAGGGGCGCAAAGAAGGATTGTTCGAGCAGGCCGAAGGGGGGACCGTCTTTCTGGACGAAATCGGCGAGTTGGAGATCGGCTTGCAGGCAAAATTGCTGCGCGTGCTCGAAGAGGGCGCGTTCCGGCGCGTCGGCGGGTTGAAAGACATTCCGCTCGACGTGCGGATAATCGCCGCCTCCAACCGCGACCTCAAAAGCGAAAGCGAAGCCGGAAAATTCAGGCTCGATCTTTACTACCGCCTTTCGGTGATTCAGATTGATCTGCCCCCGCTGCGCGAACGCGGCGATGACGTGTTGCTGCTCGCCGATTACTACATCAACAACTTCAATGAAAAACTGAGAAAACGCATTGCCGGGCTGTCGCCGGAGGTGGCCGAGATTTTCCGGCAGTATCCGTGGCCGGGCAATGTCCGCGAGTTGCGAAATGTGATCGAGCGGGCGATGACCCTCGAAGACTACGACCTGATCACCGGCGCCTGGCTGCCGCGCGGCGTCACGCCCGGAGCGCAGTTCGGGCCACAGACGAAAGAGCCGGCCAAAGCGCCGGCTGCGACCGAGCGCGGTCAGGCAGTCACGAGAGCTACTCTGGTCGAACTTTTCCGTCTACCGCCCGAAGGAGTTCAGCTAGAATCGGTGGAGATGAGCCTGGTGGAGCAGGCGATGAAGCGCAGCAGCGGCAACCAAACGCGGGCGGCGGAACTGCTCGGCATTTCGCGGGACCAGTTGCGCTATCGTTTGAAGAAACTCGAAGGAAGTGGCGCTGATGCGCCTGGTTGAAAACGGCCATGAACGAGAAAGACCCGCTGCCTGTACCGCCGTCACCGCAAGCGGGCGAGGATGCGCCGCCTCCGGCCTGGGAGGCGCTCCTCGACGCGATTGAAGACGGCATCTGCGTGAATCGCTCGATTCACGCATTGTGCGCGCCAACCGCGCCCTCGCCTTCAAACCTCTACAATTTGCGGGCGGTCTGGTAGATTATTCCTTCCTCAAGAGACTCGACACAGCTACAGAATGAGATTCGGATCATTATCGCGCGCCACGTAGTAACGAATTTATTCGTTACGTGACGTAGCGAATAAATTCGTTACGTTACGTGGCCATTATCCAAGGAGACTGTCAGATGCAGCAGGCATTCGACAAGGAAGCTCTAGCCTGGATCATCGAATCGGCGATGGACGCCATCGTCACGGTTGACGGCGCGCAACGCATCGTGCTTTTCAATGCGGCGGCCGAAAAGATGTTCGGCTGCTCCGCCGAAGAGGCTTTAGGACTACCGCTCGATCACTTTATTCCCGAAAGATTCCGCCACGCTCACCGGCGCCGCATCAGGGAATTCGGCCAAACGCAAGTTACCAAACGCACGATGGGATCATTGGGAGCTGTGTATGGCTTGCGGGCCAACGGCGAAGAGTTTCCGATCGAGGCTTCGATCTCGCAAATCGAAGCGAACGGGCAGAAGCTCTTCACCGTGATCCTGCGCGACATCACTGAACGCAGACGAGCGGAAGAGAAATTGATCGAACAAGCCGCTTTGCTCAATTACGCGCGGGACGCCATCCTCGTCCGCGGCCTGGACGACCGCATCCTCTTCTGGAACCAGGGCGCCGAACGCATCTATGGCTGGACGGCGGAAGAGGCGGCCGGGCGCGACATCAAAGACCTGATCTATCGCGGCGACTTTTCACAGTTTGAAGATGCGAAGCGCGCCGCGATCGAGCAAGGGGAATGGAGCGGTGAATTGCGGCAAGCCACAAAGGGTGGCAAGGAAGTAGTCGCTGAATGCCGCTGGACGCTGGTGCGCGACGCGAACGGGCAGCCAAAATCCTACCTCGCCATCAACACCGACATCACGGAGCGAAAAAGGCTCGAAGCCCAGTTCCTGCGCGCGCAGCGGCTGGAGAGCATCGGCACGCTGGCCAGCGGCATCGCGCACGATCTCAATAACATCCTCTCGCCGATCACCACGGGAGTTCAATTGTTGCAGATGAGACTCACGGATGAGAGCAGCCAGCGGATGCTCGAAGTCATCCGGCAGAGCGCGGAACGCGGCGGCGATCTGATCAAACAGGTGCTTTCGTTCGCCAGAGGCGGAGTCGAAGGCCAGCGGATCACGCTTCAACCCAAACATCTGATCAAGGAGATCGCCAAACTTCTCGCCGAAACCTTTCCCAAAAACATAACGATCAAACACTCGCTGCCGCCCGACCTGGCGACCATCAGCGGCGACCCAACGCAGTTGCACCAGGCGCTGATGAACCTCTGCGTCAACGCCCGCGACGCGATGCCAGAGGGCGGCGCGCTGACCATCGCGGCGGAGACCGTCTTCTTCGACGAGCATTACGCGCGAATGAATCACGAAGCCAGGCCGGGGCCGTATGCGCTCATCAGCGTCACGGACACGGGCACGGGAATCCCTCCGGGAGTTCTGGATCGAATCTTCGACCCGTTCTTCACCACGAAAGAACAGGGCAAGGGCACGGGGCTTGGGCTTTCGACCGTGCAAGGCATAGTGAAAAGCCACGGCGGGTTCGTCAACGTCTACAGCGAGCCGGGCCGGGGGACCCAATTCAGAATCTACCTTCCGGCCATCGCCTCGGCGCAAACGGCGCAAGCCGCCGCAGCCCTTTCCAATCTGCCCGCCGGTCACGGCGAGACGATTCTGGTGGTGGACGATGAAGCGTCTGTTCGTGAAATCACCAGAACGACTCTGGAAGCATTCGGCTACCGCGTGCTCGTGGCGCGCGAAGGGGCCGAGGCCGTAACGCTTTACACTGCGCATCAGGACGAGATCGAGGCGGTGCTGACCGATATGATGATGCCGCAGATGGACGGCCCGGCAATGATTCGCGAGTTGCAGAAGATCAACCCGCAGGTCAGGATCATCGCCAGCAGCGGGCTGGCTGAAGGCGAGCGGGCCGCGGAAGCCGCCGAGTTGGGCGTCAAGACATTTCTGCCGAAGCCTTACAACGCCGAGAGATTGCTGAAGGCGATTGGTGGTGTGATCGGCGAGGCGATTGGCAAGGAGCGATGAAACTTTTTCCAACCACGAACCTCCGTCATTGGGAACAGGGATTTCCCATTGCCGCAAGTGACCGGGCGCGGCTGACGGCGTCGGGCGACAATTAACCGGATGGATCAATGACGCATCACGGAATATCGAATGCGGCGGCTCAGGCTCTTCTGCAACAACATGGGCCGAACGCTTTGCCGGAGCAGCCGCCTACCCCGCTGTGGCGGCGTTTCGCGCGACAGTTCCAAAGCCCGCTCATCTACATCCTGCTCTTTGCGCTGGTGGCGGACGCCGCCATCTGGTTCAGCGAAGGCGCGGCGGGATTGCCAGTCGAATCCATTGCCATCGCGATCATTCTGTTGCTCAACGCCGGGCTGGGCGTTTACCAGGAGAGCAAATCCGAAGCGGCGCTCGCAATGCTGAAGGAGATGGCCGCGCCGCTGGTCTGGGCGCTGCGCGAGGGAAGGCTCGTTCATCTGCCGAGCGCGGATTTGGTCCCGGGCGACATCGTGCGCATCGAGGCCGGCGACCGGATTCCCGCCGACGGCGCCCTGGTCGAAGCCGAAGGCGTGATGGTGGATGAATCGGCGCTGACCGGCGAGTCTGTGCCGATTGAAAAAGAGCGCGACCGCGAAGTCTTCAGCGGGACGCTGCTCGTGCGCGGCAAAGGTTATCTCGAGGTCAGCCGCACCGGCGAGCGGAGCGCGATGGGGCGACTGGCGGTGATGATCGGCGAGATCAAAGCTGACCAGACGCCGCTCGAACGCCGGCTGGAAAAATTCGGCGGACAGATCGCGCGCGCTGTGCTCGCGCTGACCGTGCTGATCGCGATTGGCGGCTTGCTCGTCGAAGGGCTGGAGCGCATCGGCCACGTTCTCCTTTTCGCTGTCGCGCTGGCCGTCGCGGCTGTGCCTGAAGGCTTGCCTGCGGTGTTGACGCTGACGCTGGCGCTCGGGGTTGAACGGATGGCGAAGCGACGAGCCGTCGTGCGCCGCTTGAGCGCAGTCGAAGCTCTAGGCTCGGTGACGGTGATTGCGACGGACAAGACCGGCACGCTGACCGAAAACCGCATGTTTGTCAGAGACCTCGACAGTCCCGACGCTGACCGCGCGCTGCGAGCGATGGCGCTGGCCAACGACGCCGAAGACGCGGCGGGCGTGGGCGACCCGCTCGAACTGGCTCTGCTCGAATACGCGAAGCAGCGGGATGTTGATCCTGATTTGCTGCGGCGCGAGCGCCCGCGTCTCAGCTCTTTGCCCTTTGACAGTTCGTACAAGTTCATGCGCGCGACTGTCGAGGAAAACGGCGCGCCGGTGAGCTACCTCAAGGGCGCGCCGGAAACGCTGATCGCGCGCAGTCGCCTCTTAGCCGAAGAGCGTAAAAATTGGGAAGAGAAGGCGGAGGGTTACGCCAGAGAAGGTTTCCGCGTACTGGCGTTCGGGAGCCGCGAGGGTGAGGGCGACGAAGAGATCGAGTTCCTCGGCCTCGCGCTGCTCTGGGATCCGCCGCGACCGGAAGTTCCAGAGGCGATCAGCCGCGCGCAGGATGCAGGCATCCGCGTGGTGATGGTCACGGGCGATCACCCGGCCACGGCGCTGGCCGTCGCCCGCGAAGTGGGAATACCGCCGAGCCGTGTGCTGACCGGTTTGGAGTTGGAGACGATGCCGCCCGAAGCGCTGCGCGATGCGGTCAAAGAGGTGAATGTCTTCGCCCGCGTCGCGCCGGAGCATAAGCTGCGGCTGGTCGAAGCCCTCAAAACCAGCGGCGAGATCGTGGCGATGACCGGCGACGGCGTGAACGACGCGCCCGCGCTCAAACGCTCGGACGTCGGCGTGGCGATGGGCGAGCGTGGCAGCGACGTCTCGCGAGAGGTCGCCGACCTGGCGCTGATGGATGACAACTTCGCCACCATCGTCGCGGCCATCGAGGAAGGCCGCAACATCTACGAGAACATCCAGAAGTTCATCCGCTTTCTCTTCTCGACCAACCTGGCCGAGGTATTGATCGTGGTCGGCGGCGCGTTCGGCGCGGCGCTGATGGGATTGCGCGACGAGACGGGCGCGATCCTGCTGCCGCTGACCGCCGTCCAACTGCTCTGGGTCAATATCGTCACGGACGGCCCGCCAGCGCTGGCCTTGGGGCTGGATCAGGATCCGGGCGTGATGCGTGAGCGGCCCCGCGACCCGCAAGCGCCGCTGCTCGACCGCGAATCGCTCCGGTTCATCCTGACGACCGGTTGCATCAAGGCGGCGATTGGCGGCGCGCTGCTCGTCGCCATGCCGCTCATCGGCTTCACGCTGCTCGAAACGCGCACGGCCATCTTTCTGCATGCGACCATCGGGCAATTGTTTTATGCCTATCCGGCGCGCCGGATCAACGCGCCGCCGCAATTCAACGGCGCGCTGCATCTGGCCGTCGTTCTGGGGATCGGACTGCAACTGTTGACGGTGTTGCTGCCGGGTTTGCGCACGCTGCTCGGTCTGGAGCCGCTCACGCTGGAACTGCTGACGCTGGTCGCGGGAGCGGTACTGCTGACCTGGGGCGCGGCTGAAATTTACAGCCGCATCGCGCTCTCATCGCATCACGCGCGGGAGAATGCAGCCTGACATTGAAAGAAAATTTCGCGCCGGTAACGCATGTGGCGACGATAAAATCTGAGGCTGGTAAAAGAGGAGAGGAAATGATTGCCCGAATCCTGATCGTGACTGCGATCATTCTTGCCGTTGTCATTCTGGCTTTGATCATCATCCGGATCAGAGACGACAAAAAGGTAGAGGCCGTCCGGCAGTCACTTGAGACGAAACCGCTCGATGAGGTTTTCACTGAGGGGATGGTCGCGGATTTGCCCGCCCCGGCCAGGCGTTATTTTCTGCGCGCCATTCGACCCGGCGCGCCGCTGGCCTCGACCGTCACGCTGAAGATGAGCGGAGCATTGAGATTGAAGCCGGACGCGGAGTGGATGCCGATGACGGCAAGCGAAATCCTTTCTGCGCCGGACGGTTTTTTGTGGAGAGCAAAGGTCGGAAGCGGCCTTCTGCAATTCAGCGGCGCTGATTACTACGCCAGTGGCGTGGGCCGAGTCCGCTTCTGTTTGTGGGGAATCATTCCAATCGTAAGTCAGAGCAGTCCGGATGTCGCCAGATCGGGCATTGGACGCTTCCTGGGCGAGAGCTTCTGGCAGCCTTCGTCACTGCTGCCTCAACGCGGAGTGAAGTGGAAAGCCATTGACGACGAGTCGGCGGAAGCGGAAATGCTGGTGGGCGGAGAGACAACCCGCATCACTTTTTGGGTTGCGCCCGATGGCCGGTTGCGAAAGGTCAGGCTGTTGCGCTGGGGAGACCAGACAGAAGGCGGCGCCTTCGGCTATGCGCCTTTCGGCGGCGAGATGAAGGCGGAACGCAGCTTTGGCGGTTATACCATTCCGTCGCAGATCAGCGCTGGATGGTGGTTCGATACTGATCGCTACTTCGAGTTTTTCCGAGCGGAGATCGAAGAAGCCACATTCAATTTCTCGCCACTGTGTAAATCCTCCCGAGCCGCTACGTAACATTCCTCAATCTCCAGCAATGCGACTTCAAGTACAAAACCATCATCCCCGATGTCGAATTCTGGAAAGGCATGGCGCCCTGCCAGGCGGTGTGTCCGGCCAATACTGACGCGGGCCGTGACGCGCGGCAATGGGCCAGAGGCGGGCAGGCCTACTTCGTCAGTTCGCCGGAGTTCAAGCCGCCGATGAGCGATCGAAGGCTTATAGCGGTTTGCAGTTGGATGCGGCTTTGTGTCAGGGCAAGTTGATGAGTTTCGGCGAAGCGTTCGACACCGGTTTGAGCGGACGCGCGACCAGCACCGGGCAGGGAGCCTGCCTGAGCACCCGGTCGGTGTTTGAACCGAACAAAGCGCGCATCGCAAAGCCCGCGCCGTGCGCGCCTATGCAGATCAAGTCAATCTCATTCTCTTCGGCATAGCTCAGAATCTCGCGGTAAGGCTGTCCGCTCTTGACCGCATGAAAGACATTACACCACAGGTAGGCTTCGTCCGGGACGGATTGCTTCAATAGCCTGGCCGCGCGCTGGAAATCGCTCTCCATCTCCGGCGGCAGGTCGAGAACTGCCTGCGCCAGCGTGACCGGCAAGGCATGCAGCAGATGCAATTCGGCTTGATATTCCTGCGCGAAAGAGAGCGCCAGTTGCAGCGCCAGTTCGGAATCAATCGAGAAATCGCTGGCGACGAGAATCTTCCGCAAGGCGATTTCGCGCGATGTCAATCCCGCCCATTCGCGTTCGTCCGGGTGAGTGATGAGCACAGGACAGGGCGCTGTGCGACAGACGGCTTCGGCGGTGGAACCGAGCAACGCTGCGGCTACGGGGCGGCGGCGTGAACGCATCACGATCAAGTCCGCGGGCCACTCTGCCGCCGCTTTGTTGATCGCCTCATCAGCATCGCCCCGGAGGATGATGCTTTCGCAGCCGGACGGCAGGCCATCTCCGGCGCCAGCCCATTCTCTGACGGAAGCTTCGACTCGTTCTTTAAGCTCTTCACGCGCCAGACCCTCAACCGACGTTGAGTTGGCGGCGCAGTGACAGACCAACAGCTTCGCCTCATAGGCGCCGGCCAGCGCAATGGCGTAACGCAGCGCCGCGTCAGATTCCGCAGAGAGGTCAGTCGGACAAAGAATGCGTTTGATAGTAATCATCGCGCTTTACGTCGCTGATCTGGCGACGTCCTTCTATGGGAAGACAGGCAACGAGTGTGCCTCGGCGGGAAAAGCCTATTTTTCAATCCCCGAACCAAACCAGATAAGCATTCTTACTCTCGCGGTTGGGATGTTTCCGCAATCACTGGGAAATATTCCGTAGCCTCGGTGGATCTGTGAGTCGCACAACATAGCGGTGAACGAGTCTTCACAGCCGGAAGCTTCAACCCTTTCCATAGCGAACGCTGTTCCTGTCGTGGCGATGGAGCGAAAGGAGACTTGACGAGCAGCCTGAAAGCTTTACTGACCCGCTACAACGTCAACGATTACGCGGCGAGCGTGAAAGTCTTCGCGGTGAAGCCGGAAGCCCCACACGCTTCGGTCCCAAACCGAGCG
>WBZO01001767.1_pt1 | contig 19703 bp, 15 predicted proteins | sample 5204261 | NCBI WGS metagenome assembly WBZO01 (sample SAMN12412400, study PRJNA552823) | activated sludge metagenome | isolation source: activated sludge from anammox sidestream of wastewater treatment plant... | place: USA: North Carolina | collected 2017-09
TTGCCCGGTTGCGGGACGACTCTCAGATACGGCTTGAGTGTCTTCCATCCGCCGGGGAATTTCTCTTTGGCGGCCTCGTCCGAAACCGATGTGAGAATGATGCAATCGTCGCCCTGGTTCCAGTTGACTGGCGTCGCCACGCTGTATTTGGCGGTCAGTTGGCACGAATCAACCAGGCGCAGAATTTCGACGAAGTTGCGCCCGCTGCTCGCCGGGTACGTCAACATCGCTTTGACTTTCTTGTCCGGCCCGATGACGAAGACTGAACGGACGGTGAAGATGTCGCTCACTTCCGGGTGGATCATGTCGTAAAGTTTGGCGACCTTCTGATCCTTGTCCGCGATGACGGGGAAGTTGAGCGCGTGACCTTGAGTTTCCTTGATGTCCTCGGCCCATTTCTTGTGCGAATCAACCGGGTCAACGCTCAGACCCAGAATCTTCACGCCGCGTTTATCAAATTCGGGTTTCAGCCGCGCGGCCTCGCCCAGTTCGGTCGTGCAAACAGGCGTGAAATCCTTCGGATGTGAAAACAGAACGGTCCAGTTATCGCCAATCCATTCGTGGAAACTATTGATCGGACCTTCGGTCGTCTCCGCGCTGAAATCAGGAACTACCTCACCAATACGCAATGCCATGACTTTCTCCTTCCAAGTTGTTTAGTTAATAAATTGTCGTCGGGGTAGGGAACGACAGGATAACGATGATAGCCGACACAGATAACGACTAAGAGGCGTAGCCTATGCCGCTGGATTGTGGCCGTCAAGCCTCCGGTCAAGATTACTCCGATCCGCTTCGGCTTTTGCTGCAAGCGCCGTGAAGGTCGCCGTTCTACCCAGCAGCAGGCCGCCAACGATCACGGATACTCATCGTCAAACTTAGCGACGGCGCGGCCTTTCGCTCATTGTCTCCGGGCGAACGCTGGGAATCGAACAATCAACAATCAGGAGAGTTCCACCATGCGTTACCGTCTGATCGGCCTGGCATCGGTCTGCCTTTTTTCCGCTTCAATCTTCGCCGCGAAGTTTTCGGCGAACGTCGCTGGCTTCCGCGTCAACGAATCCGCTACGAAATTTTCAATCAGGAAAGAAGGAGCGGTTGTCGCGCTCGCGTTCGAAAACCCGCGCGCCACAGCCTCGCTCGCGCGGATCAATTTGGAATTGATAAACCCGGGTGACGTGGTTCGCGCTACAGCGATGCGCGAAATCTCTGTTCCCCCCGGCTCCAGCGTCTTCACAACTCCGCTGATCAAATTGGGGAGCGGCGATTACGACGACAAGGAATTGCTCTGGTACCGGCTGCGTTACCAGATCGTGGCGGCTGATCCGTCCGGCGAAGAATCCAGCCCCGTCTCCGGCGTCATCTCGCTCTCCGAAATCACTCCTGACATTTTCAGATTGCTCGTTTCAGCGCCGCAGGAAGCAGGGAAGGAGCCGAAGTACACAATTCGCGTCCGCACGCTGCATCCGCTGACCGGCCATCCAATCGCTGGCGTGAATGTGGAAGCATGGATGTCTTACGAAGAAGGCGACGACGAGCGCAAATTCAGAACGTCCGGTGTGACGAACTCCATCGGTGAATCGCTGCTGGAATTTAAATTGCCGGGGCCGCTCAAAGCCGAAGACGCCGAGATCAAAGTCGTCGCGCGGCGCGATGGTTTTTACCAGGAGGCCGAAGAGGAGATCAGCCTTCTCTATCCGAATCAGGTTCTGGTCAGCGCGGACAAACCGCTTTATCAACCGGGGCAGGTGTTGCACGCGCGCATTCTCGGTTTTGATCGTGACCGGAAAGCGTGGGCGAACGTTGAAGGAACGCTGAAAATCCGCGATCCTGAAGGCAGCTACATCTTCCGCGCCGGATTCAAGACCTCACGCTTCGGCGCCGCCAGCGTTGATTGGCCCATCGCTGACAACGCGCGACTCGGCGAATATTACATCGAAGCCTGGCTGGGCGAAGAAAGCCCGCGCAATGCGCCCGGCGGAGTGTCATTCAAAATCAGCCGCTACGACCTGCCCAATTTTGTTGTCAACGTCAAACCTGATCGCGGCTATTACCTGCCGGGCCAGAACGCCGAAGTCGAGGTTCGCGCCGATTATCTTTTCGGCCAGCCTGTCAAACGAGGCCGCGCGCGCGTCGTCCGCGAAACCGAACGCCGCTGGAATTACCGCGAGCAGAAATGGGAGACCGAAGAAGGCGCCAGGTACGAAGGCGCGCTCGATGACGAAGGCCGTTTCATCGCCCGCGTCAATCTCGCGGAAGAACACGAAGATTTCAAACCCGATTCGTATTCGCGTTTCCGCGATTTGCGTTTTGCGGCCTACCTGACCGACTTGACAACGGGCCGTACCGAACAGCGCCGCTTCGACCTGCGCATCACCGCAGAGCCGATTCACGTCTACCTGATCGAACGCGGTAGAAACAGTGAGGGATTGCCGCTTCAGTTTTACGTTTCGACTTTTTACGCCGATGGCTCTCCGGCGCAATGCGAAGTGGCGATCAGTCAAACTTTCGATGACGAGGATGACAGCAAGGCGAAGCGCGATGGCGCTGAGCGGGCGCTGGCGACTGTCAAAACCAACCGATACGGCGTCGCCAAAGTCGCTTCGCTCGATGTCGGCAAAACCGAAAGAAACGACGACCTGCGTGTGAAACTCACCGCGCGCGACGCTCAGGGCAGATCAGGGCGCGATGTTCATGAACACTGGGATCGGCATTCAGCCGCGATGCGCGTCGAGACTGACAAGACACTCTATCGGATGAGCGAACCGATTAAAGCGCGCCTGACTTCCAATTCGCCGCGCGTAAACTGGATCGTTGATCTGATGCGCGGCTCCCGGCTGCTCGTCACTCGCGCGGTTCAATTGAAAGATGGCCGCGCTGAAATCGCCTTCCCGTTTAATCGGGAGTTCAGCGGCGAGTTGATGATCATCGCTTACCCGGCTTTCAGCGACGATTACGATAGCTACAACTCGTCAGGCGCGGCAAGAATTCTCTATCCGCGCGATCGTGAACTGAAGCTGGACGTGAAGTTCGATCAGGCTTCGTACCGTCCGGGCGAAGAGGCTCGCGCCGATCTGCGTGTCTTGACGCCGCAAGGCCGCGCGGCGGAAAGCGCGCTCGGCGCGGTGATCTTCGACAAGGCTATCGAAGAGCGGGCGCGAACCGATCAGGAATTCGGCGGACGCGGCTTCGGCTTTTATGATTCTTTTCGCGGCCTGCTCGGTTTGGGACAAAGCCTCGCTGGCGTCACTCGGCGTGATCTCGACCATCTCGATCTGACAAAACCTCTGCCGGACGGATTGGAACTGGTCGCGGAGATTTTGCTCAATCAAAATGATGGTTACTACCGTCCGGAGTTTTTCGGCGGCGATGAATTCATCACCGACGCTGAAGAAGTCTTCAGCCGCGCGATCACAGCGCAACTCAAACCCATCGAGGACGCGCTCGATTCGCAATACGGATTGAAGTCAATCTATCCGATTGACGATGCGACGTTGCAGAGACAAATGCTGCGGGCCGGAATCGAGCTTGATGAACTGCGCGATCCGTGGGACGCGACTTACCGCGCGAAATTTTCAATCGAGACGATCAACGATGTGTTTGAACTGATCTCAGCCGGGCCGGACAAACGCTTCGACACGGACGACGATTTCATCGCGCTAAGAAAATCGTGGCAGTACTTTCGCCACACGGCTGCGGCGATTGCGCGAACCGTCGAAAATTTCCACGCGCGAACCGGCGGCTTCATCCGCGACCGCGAAACGTTGAAGCGTGAGTTGATGTCGCGCGAAGCCGTTGACGTTGACTCACTGCGCGACCGCTGGGGCAATCCGTATCGGATCGAGTTCGGCATCGAGCAACGCAGCTTTTCCATCCGTGTCAGAAGCGGCGGGCCGAACGGACGATTTGAAGATGAGCAGGAGAGATGGCGGCACACGATTTCAGATGATTTCACGGTTTCGACTTGCCTGATTGATTATGCTGCTGAAACCGGAGCGAAAATCAATCGCGCGCTGATGGCGCATTTCAAAAAGACGAACCTGATCCCGCGAAACGACGGCGAGTTGCGCGAGGCTTTGAAATCGTCAGGGATTGATTTCGACGAGATGCGCGACGGTTGGGACAATCGCTACTACGCGACTTTCAAAGTCACCTCGTACTTTTCTGACCGCGTGACGCAACTCGATCAGGCGCGGCATGGCGAGCAACCGAAGCCGAAGACTGAAATCACCCCGGTCACGCGGCAAATCGCGCGCGTCACCATCCGCAGCATCGGAGCAGATGGCAAGGAAGGCACATATGACGATTTCGACGTGACCGACTTTTCGCAGATCGTCGCCGAAGAGTCGGCCAAACAAATCGCCGAGAAGGCCGTCGCGCAGACGAAGCCCAAGACCATCAGCTTTTTAGGCGAAGGCGGCGTAATCGCCGGAACGGTCACTGACGCTCAAGGCGCGATCATCACAAACGTGACTGTGACGGCGAAACACACGAGCAGCGGATCGGTCTGGACGGCGAAGACCAACAACGATGGCGCTTATCTGTTGAGCAATCTCGCGCCTGGAATTTACGAAGTCCGTTTCGATGCGATGGGGTTTAAATCTCTGGTCATCACGGATGCGGCGGTTTATTCGTCGAAGCTGACCAGGGTTGATGCGACGCTCGATGTCGGAACGGTGTCGGAAGTCGTCGCAGTCACAGCGGGCGCGGCGAATCTGGTTCAAACGCAAAACGCTTCCATCAGTGTCGCCACCCGCTCAGGCGCGACGATGCCAGGCGCGCCGCAGATCGCCACTCCCCGCCTGCGCGAATACTTCCCCGAAACGCTGCTCTGGCAACCACAGATCGAAACCGACAAACAGGGCCGCGCGCAGTTGAAATTCAAGCTCGCCGACAACATCACGACGTGGAAGATGTCGGTTGTTGGTTCGACTGCTGACGGCGAGATCGGGATTGCCGAAAAAGAGTTCCGCGCCTTCCAACCGTTCTTCGCCGAACACGATCCGCCGAAGGTTTTGACCGAAGGCGACGAGATCGCGCTGCCGGTCACGCTGCGCAACTACCTCGACAAAACTCAAACCGTCAACGCCGAGATCAAACCTGAAAGCTGGTTTGAACTGCTCAGCGCGGCGCGCAAACGCGTTGAAGTCAAAGCCGGAGACGCCGGTCAGGTGATCTTCGACTTTCGCGCCGTCGCTTCGGTCAAAGACGGCAGGCAGCGCGTCACGGCTTTCGGCTCCGACGCGAGCGATGCGGTTGAAAAGCCAGTCATCGTCCATCCCGATGGGGAAGAGATCGCCGCAACCACGAGCGGCGTTTTCACCAGCGCGGGATCGCTCGACATCAACGTGCCGATGGATGTCATTAAAGGCTCGATGCGCGCTGAGTTGAAGATTTATCCGAACCTGATGGCGCACGCGCTGGAAGGCGTCGAAGGCATCCTGCAACGGCCTTACGGTTGCGGCGAACAGACGATCTCTTCGACCTATCCGAACGTGATGATCCTGCGCTACCTCGAACCTCAGAGCGAAAAACTCTCCGCGCCGATGCGCAAGGTCGCCGAGAAAGCGCGTCGCTACGCGCAAGCCGGTTACGAGCGGTTGCGCGGTTATCGCGCTGAGAGCGGAGGCTTCAGCTACTGGGGACGCGGCGAGGCGGATCTGGCGTTGACGGCTTACGCGCTGCGCTTCCTGAACGACGTCCGCGATTTCACCGCAGTTGACGAAGAAGTGATGGCCGGCGCGCGCAAATTTATTCTCAGCCGGCAACAATTCGATGGGCGCTGGATCGCGCGCTCCTGGGGCGGCAAAGAAGATGCGAAGCGCACGGCTCTCAACACCGCCTTTATCGCGCGCGTGTTGGCGGCGGAGAAGAAAGCGATGGCCAATGACAAAATCTTCGCCGCCGCATTGAGCCGCGCGCTCGATTATCTGGCTAAACGCAGCGAAGAAATTGACGAGCCTTACCTGATCGCCTCTTACGCGCTGGCCGCGCTGGACGCGGGCGAGAACGCGCGAGCCGGGAAGGCCGTCGCGACATTGCGAACGCTGGCGCGCGAAGACGCCGGAACAAGCTACTGGCATCTGGAATCGAATACGCCATTTTACGGTTGGGGGTTGGCGGGGAGGATTGAGACGACGGCGCTGGCGGTCAATGCGCTGAAGCGCGACGGGGCGAAGAATGAAGAACTCGTCAATCGCGGACTGCTCTTTTTGCTGCGCAACAAGGATCGTTACGGCGTGTGGCTTTCGACTCAGGCGACGATCAATGTGCTCGACACGCTGATCAGCTTGAACGAGGCGGATGTCGTCGAACCTGACGCGGCAGGCGACGCTGAAATTATTGTCAACGGCAAACGGGCGGCTTCGGTCACGATGCCGCCGGGTGGTCAGTTGGGCAATCCCATCACAGTTGATCTTTCATCGTTCCTCAGCCGGGGAACCAACCGCGTCGAAATCCGGCGTCCGGGCAATGCGGCTCGGGCGTCGGCGCAGTTGGTCGAGACGCATTACGAACTGTGGGAGCAAGGCGCGGCGGGGCGGCGCGAAAACTTCAGGCTGCGCAATTCGAGCGCGCTGCGGCTGGCGGTGAGTTACGACAAGCCACAGGCGCAGATCGGCGAAGAAGTGACGTGTAACGTCGCCGCTGAACGCATTGGTCATCAAGGGGACGGCCAAATGTTCGGAATGATGTTGGCGGAAATCGGCCTGCCGCCGGGCGCGGATGTTGACCGCGCGTCGCTCGAAGCGGCGGCGAAAGCCTCCGGTTGGGCTTTGAATCATTTCGACATATTGCCCGACCGCGTGATCGTTTATCTGTGGCCGCGCGCGGGCGGTGTGAAGTTCTCGTTCAAATTCAAAACGCGTTACGGCGTCAAGGCGCAGACATCATCTTCGGCGCTTTACGATTATTACAACCCGGAAGCGCGAGTGACGATTGCGCCGACGAGGTTTGTGGTCAGGTAATCAATAACCCTGGGAGCGTCCGCATTCTTTGACACAACGCCAATCGCGTCTGGCTTTCGACTCTTCAATAATCATTCTGCTATCATCGCGGGCGTTTAATCGTTGCGAAGATCGAAAAGTAAGAGAGGAGAAAAACAATGCGGCTCGGATTGAACCTGGGTTATTGGGGCGCGAACCCGGAAGACAATGTGGCGTTGGCGCAGGAGGCTGATCGTTTGGGCTTTCACTCGGTCTGGACGGCGGAAGCTTACGGTTCGGACGCGGTGACGACTTTGACGTGGCTGGCGGCGAAAACCGAAAGGATCAACGTCGGCACAGCGATTATGCAGATGACTGCGCGCGTTCCCGCGATGACGGCGATGACGGCGGCGACGCTCGATCTGCTCACAGGCGGGCGGATGTTGCTCGGCATCGGCGCGTCGGGGCCGCAGGTGGTCGAAGGATGGCACGGCGTGCCTTACGGAAAGCCCGTCACTCGCGCGCGCGAATACGTCGAGATCATCCGCAAAATTCTGAAGCGCGAGAAACCGCTGGAACATCACGGCGAACATTACGACATCCCGACCAGATCCGGATCGGGACTCGGCAAACCGCTCAAGCTGATCATTCATCCGCTGCGGTCGAACATTCCGATTTACCTGGCCGCCGTCGGGCCGAAGAACGTCGCGCTTGCGGCCGAAATCGCCGACGGCTGGCTGCCGATATTCTTCTCGCCACATCGCATGAACGTTTACCGCGAATGGCTCGACGAAGGCTTCGCCAAAGCGGGCGGCGGAAAAGATTTGTCTTCGTTCGATATAGCGCCGACAGTGACGGTTCAAATGGGCGATGATGTTGATAACTGCCGAAATATGATCAAACCGCATCTGGCTCTTTACATCGGCGGGATGGGCGCGCGCGAAAAAAACTTCTACTTCAACATAGCCTGCCGCTACGGTTACGAAGAGGCCGCGAACAAGATTCAAGACCTTTATCTGGCAGGCAAAAAGATGGAGGCGGTAATGGCTGTGCCCGATGAACTGGTTGATGAAGTCGCGCTTTGCGGGCCGAAAGAGAGAATCGCGGAGCGGCTCGCGGCGTGGAAAGAGTGCGGGATTACAACATTGATTTGCGGCGTGTCGGACATCAACGCATTACGCGTGATGGCCGAGTTGGCGCTGTGATTGATTAACAACAAGGAGAGTGAATATGGCAGAGGTTATACCCAACAAATATCGAGACCTTTTTGACAAGAAAGTTTTCGCCGGACTGACTACGTTAATGCCTGACGGTTCGCCGCAGGTCACGCCGGTCTGGATTGATTACGACGGACAGCACGTTCTGTTCAATACCGCAGTGGGCCGTCAGAAAGACAAAAACCTGCAACGCGACAAGCGCGTGGCGTTGATGCTGGTTGATCCCGACAATCCTTACCGCTACCTGGAAGTTCGCGGCGCCGTCGCCGAACGCACTCAGGAAGGCGCGGACGATCACATCAATAAGCTGGCGAAGAAATATCTGGGCAAGGACATTTACCCGTTCCGGCAGCCCGGCGAGCAGCGCGTGCTTTACAAAATCAAACCGGAGCGCGTCAGCTCGATGGGCTGAGAGTAGCGACAGTAGCCCGCGCGTCAGCAAGAGCTGAAGATCATCACGATGCGAAATTGTGAGACGGCGGCTGGTCGGCGAAGCGGGGAATGGAAGTAGCAAACGGGTGATTGATGAAAAGAATTTGCGGCGATGGCTTCGTCATTATGCAGATCAATGCTGGAAGCCGTCGCCGCAATCTCGCGCGAGCCTGCTCAGGTTGTCATATGGCATTTGCCGTCGAAGAACGCCCCGTGCTCGATGTTCAGGTTGGGCGTGTAGATGTCGCCAGTGACTCGACCTCCGGAATGGATTTCCACCTTGTACTTTGCCGTGATGGTTCCTTCCACCGTGCCGAAGACTTCGACGAAACCCGCTTCAATCGTCGCCTGAACGTATCCTTTCTCGCTAACCACCAGACTGCCGGAGTCTGAAAACACCTTGCCCGCGATTTTGGTCTCCACTCTCATCACCTCGGTGAATTTCACCTCGCCCGTTAATTCTATGCCTTCGCACAGCCGCGTTCGCAGTTCTGTGGGAGCAGGCAGAGCCGGTGTGCCGTATTTCATATAGAAGAGCCTCCTTCTTACGTGAAGATGGTTTATGGAGGGGGAAATTGCTTTAACAGTCCCAGCAGTCGTCTTTTGGAATGGGCACATCATGCCCTATTTCAGCGCCGCTCACCAGAGCATCTTCAGGATTTAATCAGAGGGCGGGCGCTTAATGAGTTTCGTCGAAGCCGGGTTGCTCGAATGCTTTTATCGAACGGAGCCGCTGATGAATGTTCATCGAGGCGAGCAGTTCGTAGACTGCTGTGTTTTGTCCGCTCCGCAGGAATTCCAATACGTCATTCGGGTCGTCAATATCGAGCGCGATGCGCGGGAGTTCGAGCGCCTTGCAATCCGCTTTTAACGCTGCGGCCTCAGCCAGATGTTTGGCCAGACTGCCGGGGCCGAAATGCGAAGAAAAAAGATCGGGCGGGCGGCGCAGAATCGCGTTCGTCCCCGCGCCATCGCGCGAAGGAACAATCACGACCGAAGGTTTCCCCTGGTCGTGTTCAAGAATCATTTCGATGTCGCTGGAAGTGATCAAAGGCAGGTCAATCGGCAATCTCAGGACCGCTGTTGCGCCGCGCTTCTTCGCTTCCTTCGATCCGAAATCCACCGAGACGCTTTCTGAAATCTGTTCGGTTTCAGCGATCAATTCCATTCCGTATTTTCCAGCGAGTTCGATGGCGGGCGTGTAAAGAGTGACGACAGCGACTCGATCAACATTGCGCGCGGCGGCAGCGGCGGCGAATGTGTTTTCGAGCATCGCCCACGCCAGGCGGGTTCGTTCCTCCTGCGTCATCAACGGGGCGAGCCGCTGTTTCGCGCGAGCGAGGTCTTTAACTGGAATCAGGATATAGCGCATGAAGAGTGGGAGTGGGGAATGGGGAGTAGGGAGTGGGGAGTGGAATGGAAATTTGGAATCCACATTTTGGACATCCCACTCCCCACTCCCTATTCCCTACTCCCTCACTCATTGATTTTCCCGGTACCACGTGACGGTTTGTTCCAAACCTTCTGTCAGTCCGACGAGTGGACGATAGCCGATCAACTCTTTGGCGCGCGAGATGTCAGCCAGCGAATGGCGAACGTCGCCAGTCCGAAACTCTTCGTAGCGGGCGGGGAGATTCGCGCCGATAATCCTCTGCAATTCCGCGAGCAACTGATTGAGCGTGACTCGTTCGCCTATCCCCAGGTTCATGACCTGTCCGATCGCTTCCGGCGCTTCGGCGGCGCGCAGGTTCGCGTCAACCACGTTGGCGACGTAGGTGAAATCGCGCGACTGTTCGCCGTCGCCGTAAATCACCGGCGTTTCGCCCGCTAACAACGCCGTGACGAATTTCGAGATCACACCGGAGTATTGCGAAGACGGGTCCTGGCGCGGCCCGAAGACATTGAAATAGCGCAACGAGACGGTCTCCAATCCGTAAACGCGCGTGAAGACCTGGCAGTAATATTCGCCGAAAAGCTTCGCAGCCGCGTAAGGCGAGAGCGGGCTGGGCGGCGTGTCTTCATGTTTCGGCAGCGTCTCGGTGTCGCCGTAGGCCGAACTGGATGCTGCGTAAATGACGCGGCGGGCGCCGGCTTCGCGCGCGGCCATTAAGATATTGAACGTCCCGTTGACGTTGACGTCGTGGTTCAGGTCGGGTTCGGCCACTGAGCGCGGCACAGAAGGGATTGCGGCTTGATGAAAAATTATATGCGCGCCTTCAACCGCGCGCCGTGCCGCGTCAAGGTTGCGAATGTCGCACTCGACGAATTCGATTCGGTCTTTAATGTTAGCCAGATTTTTACGATGGCCGGTGCTCAAATTGTCCAGTACCCGCACGCGGTCGCCTCGATTGACCAACGCTTCGGCGATGTGCGAGCCGATGAATCCCGCGCCACCAGTCACCAAATACAATTTTCTGTCTCCCACTTTGATTTTTTCCTTTTCTCCGCAAGACGGGGAGGATGTGATACCAGGATTAGCCTTCAACAGCCTCCGCCGCAGCGTCAGAAGCGAACACGCGCTTGGCGCGCGCCGCCGCAAGCTCGTACCAGTAAACGTAAATCGTAAACGCAGCCAGCAGGGCCGCGCTCAAAATCAGGATAATTATGCGCGTTCGATCAGCGCTGAAAGTATAAACGATTCCAGCCGCGCCAAGCATTGCGCTCAGGCCGTAGTAAGTCAACGAAACGCGGCGGTGGCTCTGGCCCGCGATGACCAGCCGCTGGTAAAGATGTGAGCGATGCGCCTGGTAAAGCTTTTCGCGGCGGCGAATCCGGCGAATGATCGTGAACGTCGCGTCGTAAATGAACGTCCCGAAGATCAGCAGCGCGGCGATGAACGGAGCGGGCCGCGCTCCGCTGTTGGTTGTCCACACGGCGAAGGCCGCCAGCACGTAGCCGATGAAAAGGCTGCCGACATCGCCCATGAAGATTTTCGCCGGGGGAAAGTTGTGAGCAAGAAAACCCAGACAGGCCGCCGCCATCATCAAACAACCGGCGCCCAGCAGCCGATGGCCAGTGCCGATGCAGACCGCAGACAGCGCCAGACTGTAGATCGCTCCAACGCCGCCAGCCAGCCCGTCAATCCCATCCATAAAATTGAAGAAGTTGCTGAAACCGGTCAGCCAGACGATGGTCAGCAACGCCCCGATCACCCAGCCGAAAGTAATCTCAACGCCGAACGGCAATTTGAAATGCAGAAAGATGGCTCCGCTCCACACAGCGATGATTGCGGCCAGCAGTTGTCCCAGGTATTTCGACAGTGGCCCGATCCGACGCAGATCGTCAATCAACCCGACCGCGACGATCACGGCGTAACCGAACAGCGCGATTCCGAATTTCGTCGCTACGATCCAGTTGCTAGCCGCCGGCAACAGCATGATCCACAACAACGGCATCAGCGCGACGAACGCCGCGACGATGCCCAGCCCGCCCATTCGCGGCGTCGGTCGCGTGTGCGAACTGCGTTCGTTTGGCACGTCGAGCGATTGCAGACGCGACGGCGCCTGAGCCAGCCAGCCAGTGATTAAATAGGCGATGACGCCCGCGAGGAAAAAGATTGTCGCTCGAAACATACTTCGTTTAGTCCTTCGCGCAACGTGACGCGAGGCTTGAATCCGAGTTCACGCCCGATCTTCGCCGAACTGCATCGAGTGTTGGACGAAAGCTTCCTGATACGGTCGGCGGAAATTGGAAGATCGAAGCCGGTCAGTTTGCCGACCGAATCGGCCACGCGCCCGATCGCCATCGCCGCGCTGAGCGGCAGCCGTGGGAATCTGCGATTAAGCCCAATCGCGTCGGCGATGGTTTCGGCAATCTCGCGCTGCGTGTAGGCGCGCTCGTCACAAACGATGTAAATCTGCCCGCGCGCCCGTTCGTCGTTCGCCACGAGCAGCGCCGCGTCCACCACGTTTTCAACCGCGACCATGCTTTTGAGATTCGCGCCGTCGCCAACGATGAAATATCGCCTTCGGCGGATCGCATCAATCAGCCTGGCCACGTTGCCGCGATCACGCGGGCCGTAAACGACGGGCAATCGCAGGACGGTCGCTTTCATCGCGCTTTTCAGTACGATCCTTTCAGCCGCAAGCTTGCTCGCGCCGTAAGCCGTCGCGGGGGCTGTCGCGCTGTCTTCATCGAACAATTCGCCGCCTTCGGGATAAACGGCGACGGTGCTGAAAAAAACGAAGTTGGCGACCTCTGCTTCGACCGCCGCCTCGACAACGTTCCGTGTCCCTTCGACGTTGACGCGCGCGAATTCGGTTTCGCTTGTGCCGGGAGGCGCATGAACCTTCGCCGCAAGATGAAAGACGGCATCGCAACCGCGCATCGCTTCGGCCATACGTTCGCGCCCGTCCAGATCGCCGACGATCAATTCAACTCCGGCGATTTCTTTTAAATGATCGGCTCGCGCCAAATCACGAACCAGCGCGACTGTGCGAAAACCGGATTGCGACAGCTTATTGACCATCGCGCCGCCAACGCATCCCGCAGCGCCTGTGACGAAGGCCGAACGATGTGTCGCTGTCAAATTCATTCGCTCGAAAGCGAAGCCGAACGCGCGACCTCGCCAACCGGCGCCGGTTGACTCTCGACCAGCGATTCCAGCGCGACGCGGTAACGATCAGTGATCGCCTCGCGGGCGAAATGGCGCGTGACGTATTGGCGGCCATTGCTTCCCATCGCCTGCGCCATCGCCGGTTCGGATTGCAGTTGCGACACGGCTTCGGCCAGCGCCTTTCCATTTTCCGGCTCGATGCAAAGGCCGCATCCAGCGGCGTCAGTCAATTTCCAAACGGTGCTCCCCGGGTCAACGCTCGCGATGTAGGGACGGCCCGCAGCCATAATGTTATAGGTTTTGCAGGGAACGGAATTTTCGATGATGCCGCGCCGCAACGGGATCAGCGCGACATCGCACGACGCGTAAATCAGCGGAAGATCGGATTCCGGTTGCAGCGGCAGGAAGCGAACGTTTTCCAGGCCGCGCCGTTCAGCTTCGGCGACGAGCGCGTCGCGCCGAGCGCCCTGGCCCACTATCAAAAAAACGATCTCGCTCCGGTCGCGCAAGTGGGTGGCGGCGTCCAGAATAACTTCCAGCCCCTGCGACAATCCAATGTTACCGGCGTAAAGAACAACGTATTTATCCGTTAATTCGTGGGCTTGCGAAAAGGCGTTCGCTTTCGTCATCGGGCGAATGAAATCGGCGTCCGCGAAATTTGGGATGACCTCGATCTTGTCTTCAGCGACGCCCTTGCCGCGCAGATTGGTTTTGAACTCTTCAGAGATGGCGAAAATTTTCCGGCTGTGGCGGTAGATGAATTTCTCCAGCCGCTCGAAAAACCTGATCGTCCGCCGCCCGCGCAGCATCCCCAGCCGCACGGCGACTTCGGGCCAGATGTCCTGCAGGTTGTAACAGTACGGGATGCGTTTGATCAGGCCGAGCGCGAACGCCGTCAACCCGATAGTCAGCGGCGGCGACATCACGAAGATCACGTCCTGCTGCCCCGCAAAAAGCCCGGCCAGCGTCGAGGAAATGTTGAAGGAGAGGTAGTTGAAAATCCTGCCGGCGCTTGAACGTTCGCGCGGGACGTAAATGTACGAACGGATGACGCGCACATCGCCCACGCGGTCGCGCAGGAACAAACGTCCGCGGTATTCCGGCCAGACCGAGTCGCGGTTGTAATGTGGGAACGAGGTCAGCACGGTGACTTCGTGTCCGGCGGCGGCCCAATCGTCGCACAGCGCGCGGATGATTGGGCCGTTCGACTGGCACCGGTCGGGTTCGTAATAAAGGCTAACGACAAGAATTCTCATCACGCTGATCGGGGGCGCTTATATTTTTTTACAGGAATTAACCTCAAGCTGGATTGTTACCGGTGAGTTATCGGGGGCAGGACATTTCAGTGGGGTGGAGGCCGAACGATACAGCAAAGCTGAAGGCTTAGGCAAGATGATAATTCGACCGGCTGGGGGGAAAGAAGGCGAAGGCGTTCACTGGCGCTGGACGATTCGCCGCCCTTCGATCTTGAATTTGCCGCCGAGCATTAACGCGACGGCTTCGGCGTAGATTCGATGCTCTTCGATCAGGATTCTGGCCGACAAGGTTTCTTCGGTGTCATCGGGCAGGACGGGCACGACGGCTTGTTTGATGATCGGGCCGTGATCAAGCTCTTCATCAACCAGGTGAACTGTGCAGCCCGTGAATTTGACGCCGTAATCTATCGCCTGTTGTTGCGCGTTAAGGCCAGGGAACGCGGGCAGCAGCGATGGATGGATGTTCAGAATGCGATGCTCGAATTCGCGCGTGAACCACGATGACAGCAATCGCATGTAACCGGCGAGGCAGACCAGATCAACTTCGCGGGCGCGTAACTCAGCGGCCATCGCGCGGTCGTGCTCTTCGCGCGTCTTGCCGCGATGATCGAGCGCAACGGTTTCGATCCCGCGTTCACGCGCCCTTTCAAGCCCGGCGGCGGTCGTCACGTTGCTGATGACGACCGCAATCCCGGCGTTGGGAATGCGTTCGGTGGCGACCGCGTCAGCCAACGCCAGCATGTTCGATCCGCGACCGGAAATAAGAACGCCAATTCGCCTCATTTTCATTTCCTTGTAGCCGCGCCTGCCGGTTGGCGCAGGTTGGTTTCAAACAGCTTCAAAATCCGTTTGTATTCGTCAGCCCAGCTCGACGCGCGCTCGAAGCCGTGATCTTCCACCGGGTAGACGGCCAGTTCCCAGTTCTCTTTTTTGAGTTCAATCAATCGCTGAACCAGCCGCACCGTGTCCTGGAAATGCACGTTCACATCAACCATGCCGTGACAGATCAGCAGCGCGCCTTTCAGCCCCTGGGCAAAATAGATCGGCGAGCTTTGCTTGTAAGCTTCGGCGTCGTTCTGAGGCTGGTTGAGAATGTTCGAGGTGTATCCATGATTGTAGTGCGCCCAATCGGTGACGGGACGCAGCGCGGCTCCGGCTGCGAAGACATCCGGCTCGGTGAACAGCGCCATCAGCGTCATGAAGCCGCCGTAGCTGCCGCCGTAAAGGCCCACGCGTTTCGGGTCAACGCCGTGTTCGGCCACCAGGTATTTCACCGCGTCAACCTGGTCGGTCAAGTCCTTGCCGCCCATGTGCCGGTAGATGCCCGTGCGCCAATCGCGCCCGTAACCCGACGACGCGCGGTAATCAATGTCCATCACCATGAAACCGCGTTCCATCAGCAGATGATGAAACATGTATTCGCGGTAATAACTGCTCCACCATTTATGAACGTTTTGCAGGTAGCCCGCGCCGTGAACGAAGAGCACAGCCGGGCCGCCCTTCTGCCATTTCGCCGGTTTGTACAATCGCGCGGGAACCTCAGCGCCGTCGCGCGCCTTGAACTTGACGATGGGAGGATCAATCCAGTTATAGCTGAAGAATTCATCAGCCGGAGAAGTCGTGATCTGTTTGATTTCGTTCGCTGCGGCGTTCGGCTTATTCGGAGCGAGATAAAGCTCCGGCGGTTTGTTGCTGTAGGACCGCACGATGGCCAGCGTTGTTTCGTCGGGCGAAATCGTCACCTGGTTATTGCCGGGCATCGTCGTGATGCGCGTGCGTTCGCCGCCGGTCACGGGCATTGAATAAAGATGGCGCTGCCCCAGGTCTCCCTCGCTCGAAGTGAAATAGAACTTCGTCTTGTCGTCTGACAATCGCACGTCGGAGACTTCAAACTTGCCGGACGTGAGTTGCTTCGGCTCGCCGCCGTCAATCGAGGCGGTGTAAAGATGCGACCATCCGTCACGCTCGGATTGGAAGTAGACGGTCTTGTCGTCGCCGAGCCATCCGAGCGTGAACGAGCCGGGACCGCCCACCCAGGCGTCGTCGTGTTGATGATCCAGCAGCTTCGTCTTGCCGGTGGCCGGATCAATCAACAGCGCCCAACGATCCTTGTTGTCAGCCGAACGCGCGAACGCGACGGCGTTCTTGCCATCTTCAGACCACTGCGCGTTGAGAAGCTGTACGTCGCGTTCGCGCTCCTGCGCGCGTTGCGGCGCGCCCTGCGCCTCTGAAGGAGTTTGAGCGGGTTGCGCCGTCTGCGCCTGCTTCTGGCCGTGGTCAACCCAGTTCACGTCGCCGGTTTCGACAGAAATGATCGCCAGGCGCGTGCGGCCTTGCGCGTCGCCCACTTTGCTGCGGCCGGGAATGTCTTCAGTGTAACCTGACTCGGTGACGTAGTTCGGCACGATGGTGTTCTTCGCGCCTGACGCGGGTTGAATCACCGAAGCGAGCACGTATTTGCCGTCGGGCGATAGTTGCAGGTTGGCGACCGATTGACCGGCGGGCGGCGAAAATGGTTTGCGCTTCTCGCGCTGTTTGCGTTTGGCCTCCTGCTCTTCGCGGTTCTGCGCGCGTTCGCGGACGGCCTCGATCAATTCGCGCTCTTCCTTCTTGATGAATTCCTGGCTTGCATTGCCGCGCTGCGGAGCCGCTTGAGCAGCGGCGGCTCCGCCCTGACCTCGCTGACCGCCAAAACCGCGTTGCGCCACGATTGGCTCCGCTGGCGCCCCGCCAGCGCGGATGTCGGTGAGTTGCGTCAGTTGCCCGCCGTCCAGCGCCATCCGGTAAAGATTGTTCTGCCGCGTGAAGACGATGTATTTCTGATCTTTCGTGAATCGCGGGCTGTTTTCACCCTCAACTGTCGCGGTGATCTGGCGTCGCTCGTTCTTCACGTGGTCGTAAATGAAGATGTCGCCTTCCTCGGCGAAGACGGTCATCGTCTTGTCTTTCGACCGATCGCCCGCGAGGGGCGGAGCCTGTTTTGCCTCATCTTCCGAAAGTTTGCGGAGACCGCTGCCGTCAGCGTTGACGGCGTAAAGGTCAGGCTCTTTCAATCGCGGTTCGCCCGCGCGCTTCCAGCGAAAATAAACGCGCTTGTTGTCCTGCGACCAGTAGACGCGATTCGGCTCATAGCCGACCAGATCAGGGCCGCGCATGATGCTGTCAACCGTAAGCTCGAACTTTTTCGGCGATGATTGCTGTTGCGCGAAAGCAGGCGATGGCGCCAACAGCGCGAAAACGCACAGCAGAGTGAGTGGGCGATAGAGGGATGATCTTTTCATTTGCGATTCTCGTTTGAGTGTCGTTGGAGCGCACGCTTCCAGCGTGCGAGATTTCAATGGCGCGCCGCTTAACGAAGACTGCGCGCGCTGGAAGCGTGCGCTTCCAGGGCTAAACAAACCGAACCTGCCGATTGCCGTCCACAACTTCGCCGATGATGTAAAACTCCTGTCGCGCGTAGTTGAGTTGGTCTTCGACGAATTGCAGGAATTGCGGGCTGGTGATGACGACCATGCCCAGCCCCAGGTTGAACGTGCGCAGCATGTCTTCGCGCGGCACGTCGCCGATCTTCCGCATCAACTCGAAGACGGGCAGGATGGGCCAACTGCCTTCGTTGATAGCAACGTCAACGTTGGTGGGCAGGATGCGCGGGATGTTTTCGATCAGGCCGCCGCCCGTGATGTGCGCCAGGCCTTTGATGACGCCTTCGTGTTCGACCAGCCGTTCGAGCGCGGGCAGATAACTTTTATGCGGCTTCAGCAACTCTTCGGCGGCGGTGCAGCCTAGTTCAGGAATAGATTGATCAATCTTGTATCCGGCGGTGTCGAAAAACAGCTTGCGCGCCAGGCTGTAACCGTTCGTGTGCAATCCGACCGACGGCAAGCCGATCACCAGGTCGCCCGCCGTGACGCGCGAGCCGTTGATGACCTTGCGGCGATCAACCACGCCGACGATGAAGCCCGCGATGTCGTATTCGCCGTCGGCGTAAAGGCCGGGCATCTCCGCTGTCTCGCCGCCGAGCAGCGCGCAATTGCTCTCCCGGCAGCCCAGAGTCAAACCCTGAACAATTTGCTCGATGACATTCGGATTGAGTTTTCCCGCCGCGATGTAATCAAGAAAGAAGAGCGGTTTGGCCCCCTGCACCAGAATGTCGTTGACGCAATGCGCCACCAGATCGTAACCGATGGTGTTATGAACGCCGGTAGCGAAGGCGACTTTCAGCTTCGTGCCAACGCCGTCACAGCTTGCGACAAGCACCGGCTCGCGCGTGTCGGCGAAAGTGGCATTGAACATTCCGCCGAAACCGCCGATTTCGGAAAGGACGTTTTCGTTGAATGTCGTTCGCGCCAGCTTCTTGATTCGCTCGGTGGCGATGTTCGCCGCGTCAATGTCAACGCCCGCGTCTTTGTATTTGATCGGATTGGTCATAATTTGAATTCAGTCTGTTGAGGATCGCCGCCCTCGGTCAACTGCCGCTTTAACTCTGAAATGTTTTGAAGCGTCGCCGCCCGGCTTTCGGGATCGAGTTGAAAAACAATCGCCAGATGATCGCCCGCTTCGATTCCCGGCGGCAGATATTGAAGCGGCAGGTCGAATTGAACGCCGCTGCCGTCGCTGAACACGATCACCGCCAACCCGGCTTCGATCCGGTCAACGAAGGCTCTGATGGGTTCATCGTTGTTCGACATATTCCTGATCGCTGACCGCTTCGTTTTGTTTGATCCTGTGATAAGCGAATGCGCCGCGCACGCCATTCAAACAAAGCGACATTGCGACGAAATCCGTCAGGATGCCCAGCGGCACGGTTCTGGTCTGAGTCCACGACACCGCCTTCCACCCGACCAGGGAGACGAAATAGACGGCCAGCAGAGCGGCGCAGATTTTGTTTTTACGCCAGACGCCGTAAGAGAGCGCGAAGAGAATGACGACGTTGGCGAGGGGCGCGAGCGCCGCGCCGCGCGACCCGGCGCTCGAAAACAGTATGGCGGCGCCAGTCCAGATCAAAGTGAGTACGCCGATGACGCCACCAGCCATCCACGCGCCATTGATCGCGCTCTCTGCGGATTTCAGATTCATATCTGTCTATTCCGTTATTTCCGTTTGTTCCGTGATCTCTCCTTATGCTTTCTCATATCGTCCAACAGAAAGCCACTGAGCGTCCCGGCAGTTCAGGGCAGTTCGATCAATTCGATTCTTCCTTGCCACAACGCGGCCAGTGACGGGTTTCTGGCGGCGTGGATTTCAAATTTCTTTCCGTCGCTGATGATCTCGATTTCGCCGCTCAGGTCGGTGCGGTAAACATTCACGCCGGCCTTTCGCAAAC
>WBZO01003185.1_pt1 | contig 19703 bp, 22 predicted proteins | sample 5204261 | NCBI WGS metagenome assembly WBZO01 (sample SAMN12412400, study PRJNA552823) | activated sludge metagenome | isolation source: activated sludge from anammox sidestream of wastewater treatment plant... | place: USA: North Carolina | collected 2017-09
CCACACCGGGACGCGGCTGCGCTCGGCGAGCAGCACCGGCTCGTCGCCGCAGCGCGCCGGGTCGCCGTCGGCAGGGACGGCGCGCGCCGGCCCGCCCGCGCCGCGATAGCCGCGCGAGAGGATCCCCGGGTGGCGCCCGCAGCGCTGCAGCGCCTCCACCACCCAGAGCACCAGCGGGGTCTTGCCGGTGCCCCCCGCGACGAGGTTGCCGACGATCACGACGGGAACCGGCAGGCGCTGCGCGGAAAGGATTCCGGCGCGGTAAGCGGCGCGGCGCAGGCGGACGGCGAAGCCGAACGCGACGCCGAGCGGCGCGAGCGCGATCGAGAGCGCGCTCAGGCGATACCAGTGCCGCTCGGGGAATGAAGCAGGCGCGTCCAACCCTCTCGCCCCGGAATCGTCGCGCGGGAGGCGTCCCGCGCCGCGCGTCACCTGCCGGCCGACTGCTGCACCGAGAACGACACGTTGCTGTAGCCGGCGAGCCGCGCCGCCTCCATGACGTTGATCGAGAGCTGGAGGTTGGACTTGGCATCGCCGTTGATGATCACGATCGGGTCCTTGAGCGCGCTGCCGGCCTGCTTGAGCGCCTCGGCGAGCTGCGCGGCGGAGGTCGCCTGCACCGGCCTGCGGTCGATGGTCAGCTCGCCGGTCGCGCTGATGGTGACGTTGATCTCGTTCGGGCGGTCGGCCTGCTTGTCCGCCGCGGCGCTCGGCAGGTTGATCTGCAGCTCGGCGTACTTCGAGTAGGTGGTCGTGACCATGAGGAAGATGAGGATCACGAGCAGCACGTCGATCAGCGGGATCAGGTTGATCTCCGGATCCTCCTTCCAGTGGCTGCGGAAGTTCACGCCGCGCGCGCCCGCTCAGTTCCGATCGCCGTGGACGATGTCGACCAGGCGCAGGGCCTGCTGCTCCATCTCGATCACGAAGCTCTCGACCTTGCCGCGGAAGTGCCGGAAGAAGATGGTCGCGGGCACCGCGATCAGGATCCCGAAGCCCGCGTTGTAGAGCGCGATCGAGATCCCGTGCGCGAGCTGCGCCGGGTTCGCACCGGTGGGGTTCTGCGACCCGAAGATTTCGATCATGCCCACGATCGTGCCGAACAGGCCCCACAGCGGGCTGATCGCGGCGATCGTGCCGAGCGTGGTGAGAAAGCGCTCGAGGTCGTGCGTCACCGCGCGCCCCTCGTCCTCGATCGCTTCCTTCATCACCGGACGCGGCGCCTTGTGGCTGCGCAGTCCGGCGGCGAGCACGCGGCCGAGCGGTGAGTCACGGTAGAGGTTCTCGAGCAGCTGCGCGCCGACGCCCTGCTTCCGGTAGGCGTCCACCACCTTGTCGAGCAGTCCGGTGGGCACGATCCTGGAGCGCCGCAGCACGATCGCGCGCTCGATGATGAGCGCGACGGCGATGACCGAGGCGAGCAGCAGGAACCAGATCGGCCATCCGGCCGCTTGAATGATTGCGAACACGCGCGCGATTTCAACGAAAAATCAAAGCACGCGACTTTAGCGGCGACGCCCGTCCTCGGCAACAACGCGCGTCGGCGCGCGGCGCGCGCGATGCCGGTGGCATCGCCGGTTATCCACAGATGTTGTGGATAAGGTTGTGCATAGTGTGTCGACAGCGGACTTAAGTGGACTGTGCGAAAAGAGATTTCGTTCGCTGCTGATTTGCGCGTCGCCTCGGATTCTTCTTTCGAATCAGTAATCTATGGACTGCTCCGTAGGGGAGCAGGACGCGCGCACCGACCCCGCCGCCGGCGGGGCGACGATTGTGGATAGGTTAACATCCCCGCATGGCCGGAGAGCCAGCATCCATGCGGCAGAGCGGCCTTTCCGGCACGCCGGTGTGGACCGTATCGGCGCTCGTCCGGAGCGTTCGCGATCTGCTCGAGCACCGGTTCCCGCTCGCCTGGGTCGCCGGCGAGATCTCCAACTTCACCCTCGCCCGGTCCGGTCACCTCTACTTCTCCCTGAAGGACGACCAGGCCCAGGTGCGGTGCGTCATGTTCCGCGGCCGCAACGTCCACCTCGACTGGCAGCCGCGCGACGGCATGCAGGTGGAGGTGCGCGCGCTCCCGACGCTCTACGAGCCGCGCGGCGACTTCCAGCTCAACGTCGAGTTCATGCGGCCGGCGGGGCTCGGCGCGCTGTACGAGGCGTTCCTGCGGCTGCGCGACCGCCTCGCGCGCGAGGGCCTGTTCGACCCGGCGTCGAAGCGCGCGCTGCCGCCCTTTCCGCGCGCGATCGGCGTCGTGACCTCGACCGCCGCCGCCGCGCTACGCGACGTGCTGACCACCCTCGCCCGACGCAACCCGTCGATTCCGGTCGTGATCTACCCGACCGCCGTCCAGGGCGAAGGCGCGCCGGCCGAGATCGTCGCCGCGCTCGCCGCCGCCGGCCGGCGGCGCGAGTGCGACGTCCTGATCCTGTGCCGGGGCGGGGGCAGCATCGAAGACCTCTGGGCGTTCAACGACGAGCGCGTCGCGCGCGCGATCCGCGCCTGTCCGATCCCGATCGCCGTAGGCGTCGGCCACGACACCGACTCCACCATCGCGGACTTCGCGGCGGACGTGCGCGCGCCCACCCCGACCGGCGCGGCCGAGCTCGTGAGCCCGGCGCGCGACGAGCTGCGCGCACGCGTCGACACCCTCGCCGCGCGCCTGCAGCGGCGCGTCGCGCGCGACCTCGACACGCGCGCACAACTGCTCGATCACCTGACGCGGCGGCTGGTGCACCCGGGACGGCGCCTCGAGGCGCAGGCCGCCCTGGTCGTGCAGCTGCGTTCCCGTCTCGGGCTGGCGGCGGCGCGCTCGCTCGAGCGCGCGCGCTGGCGCCTGCGCGATCTGTTCGAACGCGCCCGGCGGCGGATGCCGGCGGCCGCACCGCTCGAGCAGCGCGTGGCCGAGCTCGCGCACCGGGCGCGGACGGCGACGAGCCACGGCATCGAGCAGCGGTCGGCACGGCTCCAGCGCCTCGCGGACAGCCTTGCCCACCTCGATCCGCGCGCGGTCCTCTCCCGCGGCTACTCGATCGCCACCACCGCGAGCGGAGCCGTCGTCCGCGACGCGCGCAGCCTGTCTCCGGGAGACCCCCTCCGCGTCGTCTTCGCCCGCGGGAGCGCCACGACGCGCGTCGAGGACACGGCGGACGACCGATAACCATCGGCAAGGAACGGTTGTCTTGCCGCAGACCGGCTCCTACAATTCCACGCTTCCCGCCCCCACGACCGGAGTCCCGCATGGAACACAAGCTGCCGCCCCTCCCCTACGCGCCGGACGCCCTCGCGCCGCACATCTCGAAGGAGACCTTCGAGTACCACTACGGCAAGCATCACCAGGCCTACGTGACCAACCTGAACAACCTGATCAAGGGCACCGAGTTCGAGAACATGGGGCTCGAGGACGTCGTCCGGAAGTCCTCGGCCGGCGTGTTCAATAACGCGGCGCAGGTGTGGAATCACACGTTCTTCTGGAACAGCATGAAGCCGGGCGGCGGCGGCAAGCCGTCGGGCGCTCTCGCCGCGGCGATCGACAAGAAGTGGGGATCGTTCGACGCATTCAAGGAAGCCTTCACCAAGTCGGCGGTCGGGAACTTCGGCTCGGGCTGGACCTGGCTGGTGAAGAAGCCCGATGGATCGGTGGACATCGTTAACACCTCCAACGCGGCCACGCCGCTGACGGGCAGCGACAAGGCGCTGCTGACCATCGACGTCTGGGAGCACGCCTACTACATCGACTACCGCAACGCGCGGCCGAAGTTCGTCGAGACCTTCCTCGCGAGCCTCGCGAACTGGGGCTTCGCGGCGCAGAACTTCGGCGGCTGACGATCCGCTCGCGCGCGGGCGCTGGACGCGCGTCCGCCGGTCCGGAGGTGCGCATGAATCCGCTCGACTCCGTGTGGGGCACGATCGCCGTCGGCATCGCGCTCACCATCCTTCTCGACGCGCTCGTCCGCGCGGCGTTCTAGCGCGCCATGGACTGGGTCCCGGCGATCGCGCGCTGGCTGCACATCGCAGCCGGCGTGGCGTGGCTGGGCCTGCTCTACTACTTCAACCTCGTCCAGGCGCAGGCGCTGCGGGCGGCGCAGGCCGACGGCACGGCCGCCGGCATCACGCGACACGTCGCGCCGCGCGCGCTGCTCTGGTTTCGCTGGGCGGCGGTCGTGACGTGGCTCGCCGGGGCCGCTCTCCTCGGAGAGCATTTCGCCGCGGCGTTCCTGCTCGCGCGGTCGCACCTGCCGATCGGCATCGGCGCGTGGCTCGGGACGATCATGCTGATCAACGTCTGGGCGCTCATCTGGCCGAGCCAGAAGAAGGTCCTCGGCCTGGTGCCCGCCGCCGAGGCGGAGAGGGCACGCGCGCGCAGGCGGGCGTTCCTGGTGTCGCGGGCCAACCTGGCCCTCTCGCTGCCGCTGCTCTACTTCATGGCCGCGGGCGGCCACGGCGCGGTCTTCTACGGGCGGTGACCGCGCGCACGGCGCGGTCGCACGTCTAGCGCGGCGGCGGCGCGCGGTCGAGGCCGCCGATCCGGGCGCCCGCCTTGATGCCCTTCTGCGCGAACCAGCCCTGATTCATCTCGAGCGCGAACCGCGCCGGCTTCGCCGCGCAGTGGGACGTCTCGTCCTGGGGTTTCATGTCGTGGATGCTGACGATCGTGCCCTGCTCGTCCATGAAGGCCACCGACAGAGGCACGTAAGTGTTCTTCATCCACATGCAGTGGCGGGAGACCTCGGGGAACACGAACAGCATCCCGCTGCCGGCGCCGAGCGACTTGCGGAACATGAGGCCGCGGGCGCGCGCATCGAACGTGTTGGCGACTTCGGCGCGGATGAGGTGGATGCCGGCGCTCAGCTCGAGCGTGGGCAGTTGGGCGACGGCCGGACCGGCGACGGCCGCGAGGACGGTCAGGGCGCCGAGCGCGGCGCGCGGGATGTTCATTGGCGCGAGCGGGTCCAGAAAGCGAAAAGGCAGGGGAGTCCCCTGCCTTTCGATCGCCTGTAGCGCGCTTACTTCTTGGCTTGCGGGCAGCCGGCCATCTTCGGGTCTTTCTTGCACTGCTCGGCGGTCGGCGCCTTCTTGTCCTGGGCGACGGCCTGGAACGACACGGCCGCGAACATGGCGGCGAACAGCACGGCGATCAGCTTGTTCATGAGAGTCCTCTCTGTGTGACGTCGGGTTGGTTGGTGACCGTTTAACCGGTCACGGCCAATAACGCCCCCCCTTTGCAGCGGGTTGACAACGATCCAGAGGACGCATTAATAGTCTTTCCGAACAAATACTTAACCAGCGAGCGGCGCCCCGTCAGGGGACCGGAACGAGCGTCGGGGTCAAGCGACAGAAGCGGATTGCCTGCGGGTACGGATAGAAGTCCTCGACGTACCCGCCGCGCAGCCGCGCCTGCGTCGTCTGCCAGAACTCGGGGGTGAGCAGATCGGCGTGTGCGCCATGAACGCCGCGCGCACGCGCGGATCGGTGAGCAGGAAAGCGCCGAACTCCTCCGGAAAGACGTCGTTCCTCGCCACCGGATACCAGACTTCCCCGGACATCTCGAGCTCGGGATTCGGTGCCTCGGGGATGCGGCGGAAGTTGCAGTTGGTGAGGTACTCGATCTCGTCGTAGTCGTAGAACACCACCCGGCCGAGCCGCGTCACCCCGAAGTTCTTCATCAGCATGTCGCCGGGGAAGATGTTCGCGTACGCGAGCTCGCGGATCGCGTCCCCGTAGTCGCGTATCACGCGCTCGATCCGGTCGTCGGCCGCGCGGTCGAGGAAGATGTTGAGCGGCACCATCCGCCGCTCGATGTACAGGTGGTCGATGACCACCTCGACGTCGTTCTCCTCCAGGATCGAGGGGCAGGCGCGGCGCAGCTCGTCGAGCAGCGGCGCGCTGAAGCGGGTCTTGGGCAGCGCGACCTTGGAGAACTCGTGCGTGTCCGCCATCCGCCCCACCCGGTCGTGCTGCTTCACGAGCAGGTACTTCGACTTGACCGTCTCGCGGTCGGTTTCCTTCGGCGGCAGGATCTCGTCCCGGATCACCTTGAACACGTACGGGAACGACGGCAGCGTGAACACCACCATCACCAGCCCCCGCACGCCGGGGGCGATGATGAACTCGTCGTCCGAGTGGCGCAGGTGGTGCGCGAGCTCGCGGTAGAACATCGTCTTGCCCTGCTTGCCGAGGCCGAGCATCGTGTAGAGCTCGGCGCGCGACTTGCCGGGCATCAGCGTGCGCAGGAAGTGGACGTACGCCGAGGGTACCTCCATGTCCACCATGAAGTAGGCGCGGTTCAGGCTGAACACCCGCCCGATGTCGAACGGGTCGAGGAGCAGCGTGTCGATGAAGAGGCTGCCGCCGGAATCGTGCAGGACCGGGACGACGAACGGGTATTCGCGGTCGCCGTTGATCAGCTTGCCGCAGATGTAGGCGGCCTTGTTGCGGTAGAACGCCGAGGCCAGCACGAGGATCTGGCAGTTGGGCTCGGCGCGCTGCTCCCCGCCGAACGACGCGCGCGCGGCCGCGATCAGGTAGCCGATGTCGCGCTCGAGGTCGGCCCAGGGGCGACGCCACCCGAAGTCGGCGCAGATGCGCTGCAGCGTCGCGCGCCAGCCGTGGCGCAGCGGATAGTAGGTGCGGTACGCCGGCGGGTCGGACTCGATGTACTCGGTCGAGACCGCGGGGCGGAAGAAGATGAACTCGTTGTGGAAGTACGTGCGGTCCATCACCCGGCAGAACACCGAGCTGAAGAACGTCTCGGCGAGCTCGGGCTGCTTGTGGTTGGTGAGCAGGCCGATGTAGAGCAGCTTCGCCTGCGCCCAGGTGTTCTCGTCCAGGAACTCGGCGCCGAACTCGGCGTGCAGCCGCCCGGCCGCCTCCCGCACGCGCTGGTCGTAGAAGGCGATCCGGTCGCGCACGGCGCGCTGCTGCCCGATCCAGTCACCGGACTCGAAGCGCACCTTCGCCTCGCGGCTGGTCGCTCGAAACACCCGGTAGTGCTTGTCGAAGCCGGCGACCAGCGCCTGCGCGATCGCGACCGCGACCGGATTCTGCCCCTTGGGCAACACCATGGACGGACCCGCCCCCCGGGGGCCGGATGAAGTCGAATCTGCCCCGAGGATAGCGGCAATCGCCGCGGCCGGCCGGCCGCGGAGCATGGAAATCACCCCCCCGCTTGTCGCATAATTGCGCCCCATCGGCGCTTCAGCGGACGCGCACCCGGCAGCGCCGGCGCGCCGCGCCCGCCCGCACCCCGGATTCCTCCTTCTCATCGTCGAGCAGACCAGCACACCCAACGGAGAGCCCATGGCCAGTTCCCACGTGAAAGTCCCGCAGGGCGGCAGCAAGATCGTTCCCGGCAAGCCGACCCCCGACAATCCCGTCATTCCGTACATCGAGGGCGACGGCACCGGCGTGGACATCACTCCGGTGATGCTGAAGGTGGTGGACGCCGCGGTCGCCAAGGCGTACGGCGGCAAACGCAGGATCCACTGGATGGAAGTGTTCGCGGGCGAGAAATCGACCCGCCTGTACGGCGCCGACGTGTGGCTGCCGGCCGAGACGATCGACCTGCTGAAGGAGTACTCGGTCTCGATCAAGGGCCCGATGACCACCCCGGTCGGCGGCGGCATCCGGTCCCTGAACGTTGCGCTGCGCCAGGAGCTCGACCTGTACGTCTGCCTGCGGCCGGTGCGCTACTTCCGCGGGACGCCCTCGCCGCTCAAGAACCCGGAGAAGGTCGACATGGCGATCTTCCGCGAGAACACCGAGGACATCTACGCCGGGATCGAGTGGCCGGCGCGCTCGGAGCAGGCGCAGAAGCTGATCAAGTACCTGCAGACCGAGATGGGGGTGAAGAAGATCCGCTTTCCCGGCTCGTCCGCGATCGGCATCAAGCCGGTGTCGGTGGAAGGCAGCGAGCGGCTGATCCGCAAGGCCTACGAGTACGCGATCGAGAACGACCGCCGGTCGGTCACCCTGGTCCACAAGGGCAACATCCAGAAGTTCACCGAGGGCGGATTCCGCGACTGGGGCTACGCGCTCGCCCAGCGCGAGTTCGGCGCGCAACTGCTCGACGGCGGGCCGTGGTGCAAGTTCAAGAACCCCAAGAGCGGCCGGGAGATCGTGGTGAAGGACGTGATCACCGACGCGTTCCTGCAGCAGATCCTGCTGCGGCCGGACGAGTACGACGTGATCGCGACGCTCAACCTGAACGGCGACTACATCTCGGACGCGCTCGCCGCCCAGGTGGGCGGGATCGGCATCGCGCCCGGCGCGAACCTCTCGGACACGGTGGCCTGCTTCGAGGCGACGCACGGCACCGCGCCGAAGTACGCGGGCCAGGACAAGGTGAACCCCGGCTCCCTGATCCTCTCGGCGGAGATGATGCTGCGCCACATGGGCTGGCGCGAGGCGGCCGACCTCATCATCAAGTCGATGGAGGAGGCGATCTCCGCCAAGGTCGTGACCTACGACTTCGCGCGCCTGATGACCGGGGCTAAGGAAGTGTCCTGCTCGGGGTTCGGCAACGCGATGATCGAGCGGATGTAGGGCGCGCGGCGCGCGCGCCCGCCCGGCTTTCGTCCGCCTGCAGGGCCGCGACGATCCCGACCGACGGGCCGCCGAGCGGGTGGCGCGGCCGCCGGGCGCCGTCCGGGTATGCGATGCGGCGCCCGGTCGCGTGACGGGCGCGCGGTCCGCCCAAACAAAAAGCCCCGCGGATCGCGCGGGGCCTCGAAGAATCGGTTCCGGCGCGCTCAGCCGGCCTTCTGGATATTCGACGCCTGCTTGCCCTTCGGGCCCTGGGTCACTTCGAAGCTGACCTTCTCGCCTTCCTTGAGCGACTTGAACCCGGCCATGTTGATGGCCGAGAAATGCGCGAACAGGTCTTCGCCGCCGTCATCGGGCGTGATGAACCCGTAGCCTTTGGCGTCATTGAACCACTTCACCGTACCGGTAGGCATAGCCCCCCTTCCCGTCTCGTTTCGCCTCGGGGTCTCCCCCCAATCCCATGCCTGATTCTCAAGCCAGCTTCAGGACGAGGGCATCACCGCTACGGCCTTCCTACCGCTTGAAAAGCAAACACGCGCCTCTTTTACGCGCTTCGGCGAAACGCGTCAAGTATCCCTACTGCGCTCCAACTCCTTGAGAAATCCGGGCTTTGTGCCCGTTGCGGGCGATTGCGCGGGGGCGTAAGTGTGGCTAGGATACGAACGAGTCCCAGGCGCAGGAAGTGCGCTGCAAGACGTTCAGGACCGAGCGCGAAAGTGAGGTCGACGTCGGCATCGGAAGGCTGAAGCAGGCATGGCGACCCGGTCGCGTGATGGCACGGTCCTCGAGACCAAGAAGTCGAAGGTCAAACCGCCGCCGCTGTTCAAGGTGGTTCTGCTCAACGACGACTACACGCCGATGGAGTTCGTGGTCGTGGTCCTGCAGACGTTCTTCGCCATGACGCGCGAGAAGGCGACACAGGTGATGCTCAAGGTGCACCGCGAGGGCATGGGAGTGTGCGGGGTCTACCCGCGCGACATCGCGACCACGAAGGTCGAGCAGGTCGTAGCATATGCACGCCGGCACCAGCATCCGCTGCAGTGCGTGATGGAGGAAACGTAATGATCGCCCAGGAGCTCGAAGTCAGCCTGCACATGGCGTTCGTGGAGGCGCGCCAGAAGCGGCACGAGTTCATCACCGTCGAGCACCTCCTCCTCGCGCTGCTCGACAACCCGACCGCCGCGGAGGTCCTGCGCGCGTGCGCGGCGAACGTCGAGGAGCTGCGCAAGAGCCTGACCGAGTTCATCAACTCGCACACCCCGACCGTGGCCGGCACCGAGGAGATCGACACCCAGCCCACGCTCGGCTTCCAGCGGGTGATCCAGCGCGCGATCCTGCACGTGCAGTCCTCGGGCAAGAAGGAGGTCACCGGCGCGAACGTGCTGGTGGCGATCTTCGGCGAGAAGGATTCCCACGCGGTGTACTTCCTGCACCAGCAGGGGGTGACGCGCCTGGACGTGGTGAACTACATCTCGCACGGCATCACCAAGGCGCCGCAGTCGCAGCAGCCCAAGCCGGCCGAGAGCGACGAGGAGAGCCAGGAGGGGCAGCAGGCGGGCGGCGCGCTGGAGACCTACACCGTCAACCTCAACGCCCAGGCGCTGGTCGGCAAGATCGATCCGCTCATCGGGCGCGAGCGCGAGCTGGAGCGCGTGATCCAGACCCTGTGCCGCCGGCGCAAGAACAACCCGCTCCTGGTGGGCGAGGCCGGGGTCGGCAAGACCGCGATCGCCGAGGGCCTGGCGCGCCGCATCGTCGAGGGGCAGGTGCCCGACATCCTCGCCAAGTGCCAGGTATACGCGCTCGACATGGGCGCGCTGCTTGCCGGCACGAAGTACCGCGGCGACTTCGAGCAGCGGCTCAAGGCGGTGCTGAAGCAGCTGCTCGACAATCCGAACGCGATCCTGTTCATCGACGAGATCCACACGCTGATCGGGGCCGGCGCCGCCTCCGGCGGCACGCTCGACGCCTCCAACCTGCTCAAACCCGCGCTCTCCACCGGCGCGCTGAAGTGCATCGGCGCGACCACGTACAACGAGTACCGCGGCGTGTTCGAGAAGGACCACGCCCTGTCGCGGCGCTTCCAGAAGATCGACGTGATCGAGCCGTCGATCGACGAGACGGTCGAGATCCTCAAGGGCCTCAAGTCGCGCTTCGAGGCGCACCACGGCGTGAAGTACAGCGCCAACGCCCTTTCCTCGGCGGCGGAGCTGTCGGCGCGCTACATCAACGACCGGCACCTGCCCGACAAGGCGATCGACGTCATCGACGAAGCCGGCGCGGCGCAGCGCATCCTGCCGAAGTCGAAGCAGAAGCGCATGATCGGCAAGCAGGAGATCGAGGAGATCATCGCCAAGATCGCCCGCATCCCGCCGCAGACGGTCTCGACCGACGACCGCACCGCGCTCAAGAACCTCGACCGCGACCTGAAGGCGGTTGTGTTCGGCCAGGACAAGGCGATCGAGGCCCTGGTGGCCGCGATCCGCACCGCCCGCTCCGGGCTGGGCAACCCGCAGAAGCCGATCGGCAACTTCCTCTTCAGCGGGCCGACCGGCGTGGGCAAGACGGAAGTCGCGCGGCAGCTCGCCTACTGCATGGGCATCGAACTCATCCGCTTCGACATGTCGGAGTACATGGAGCGGCACGCGGTGTCGCGGCTGATCGGCGCCCCGCCGGGGTACGTCGGGTTCGACCAGGGCGGGCTGCTCACCGAGGCGATCACGAAGAAGCCCTACTCGGTGCTCCTCCTCGACGAGATCGAGAAGGCGCATCCGGACATCTTCAACATCCTGCTGCAGGTGATGGACCACGGGACGCTGACGGACAACAACGGGCGCAAGGCCGACTTCCGCAACGTCATCATCGTCATGACCACCAACGCCGGCGCCGAGGCGCTGAACAAGGCGGTGATGGGATTCACGGCCAAGAAGGAGGCCGGCGACGAGATGAGCGAGATCCGGCGCCTGTTCACGCCGGAGTTCCGCAACCGGCTGGACGCGACCATCTCGTTCCGCCAGCTCGACCACGAGATCATCCTGCGCGTGGTCGACAAGTTCCTGATGCAGCTCGAGGAGCAGCTGCACGAGAAGAAGGTGGAAGCGGTCTGGTCCGACGCGCTGAAGGAGCACCTCGCCCGCCGCGGTTTCGACCCGACCATGGGCGCACGGCCGATGGCGCGCCTCATCCAGGACACGATCCGGAAGGCGCTCGCCGACGAGCTCCTGTTCGGTCGCCTGGTGAACGGCGGCAAGGTGACCGTGGACGTCGAGGGCGAGGACCGGATCGTGCTGCGCTTCGACGAGCCCGCCGAAGCCCCGCCGGCCCCGCCGGCTGCGCCCACGCCGACCGCGACCTGAGCCGCCGTCCGCGCACTGCGGAGGGATCACCGTGCGCGGCCCTTGTCGCGCGCCTTTTCGTCCGCGTCCCTTGTCCCGCGCACCGATAAGCGCGCCGCAGCGGCGCGTCGGGCGAAGTTCTTTGACCCGCGTCCGGAGGCCGACGGACACTCGCCCGGCCGGCGCCTGGCCAGGCCACAGCGCGCCGCACGGCGCCCGATCCGGAGAATGAGAACTACTTCTGCAGCGATCGTGGCGGCCTGCCTGGCCACGACCGCTACGCCGGCGCAGGGGCAGGCCGTCGACAAGGCTAGGGCGCGCGCGATCGTCGATCGGCTTTGCGCCACCTGTCACGGCGTCGACGGAAACAGTCCGCGACCCGCGCATCCGCGGCTCGCCGGCCTGCAGGCCGAGTATCTCCTCAAGCAGTTGCGCGACTTCAAGCGCGGCGCGCGCAAGAGCGAGGCAATGGGTCCGGTCGTGATGGAACTCGCCGATGACGAGATGGGAAGCCTCGCGGCGCACTACGCCGAACAGCAACCCGGGCCGTCCGCGGCGCGCGCAGCGACCCTCGTCGAGGCCGGGCGCAAGCTCTACAACGACGGCATCCCGGACCTCGGCCTGCCGTCCTGCTCGGGCTGCCACTACCCCGACGGGATGGGCACGCCGCGCTTCCCGCGCGTCGCCGGCCAGAACGCGGAGTACAGCTACCAGCAGCTCAAGGACTTCGCCTCGGGCAGGCGCGAGAACGATCGCGGCCTGGCCATGCAGTCGGTCGCCAGCCGCATGACCGACGAGCAGATGAAGGCGGTGTCCGAATTCATGGCGGGAATGAAGTGACGGCCGCGGGCGCCGCGCCCCCGGAACGCAAGTCGGCGCAGCGCCGACCCGCGCATGGTCGAGGCGGTCACCCGCCGCACGGACGCCCTGATCGAGGCGGCGTCCGACTGCCTTTTCCGGCTCGAGCCGGTGCGAAGGCGCTAGGAGCCGCGCCGCGCACCTTCGCTTTTTCGTGATCTGAGTCTGCTCGCCCGGTCTTGCCACCGCAGTGCGGCCGGGGTTAACTTACGCTTCGCATCGCACGGACGGACGCGCGCGCCTGCAGCACGGCGCGTGCGCTCACGAGCCACGACAACGAGGAGGACGATGATGATCAAGAGGGGAGTTCCCGCGTTCACGCTGCTCGCACTAGCCGCCGCCGCACAGCCAGCCGTCGCACAGAGCGTGGAGGAGCGGGCGCGGGACTGGGCCGCGGCCTGCTCGTCCTGCCACGGCTTCGAGGGCCGCAGCGCGAGCGAGGTGCCGGGCCTGGCGGGCAAGGCGAAGGCCGATCTCTACCGTGCGCTGCTCGACTTCAAGTCGGGCGCCAACAAGACGGCCACCGTCATGCACCAGCTCGCGCGCGGCTACTCCGACGCGCAGCTCGAGGCGGTAGCCGACTTCTTCTCGAAGCAGAAGCGCTGAGCGCGTCGCGCCCACCCGGAAGGACCATCCAATGAGCATCGACAGACGAGAATTCGTGAAGCTGCTCGGCGCGAGCGGCGCCGTGGCCGGCGTGTCGGCCCTCACCGGCTGCGCGACCGAACCCGCACAACCGGTCGGCAGGGTGATCGTGATCGGCGGCGGGTACGGCGGCGCGACCGCTGCGCGCTACATCCGCGCCTGGAGCGGCGGCCGCATCCAGGTCTTCCTGATCGAGCGCAACCGGCAGTTCGTGTCCTGCCCGTTCAGCAACCGCGTACTCGGCGGCTCGATGAAGATCGAGGAGCTGACGCGCGGCTACGACAAGCTGCGCGCGCTGGGCGTCCAGGTCATCCACGACGAGGTCACCGCGATCGACCCGGTGAAGAAGCGCGTGCGGCTGAAGCGGATCGAGGACCTGCCCTACGACCGGCTGGTCGTCGCCCCGGGCATCGATTTCATGTACGAGCAGGTTCCCGGGCTCCAGACGCCCGAGGCGCAGGCCCAGATCCTGCACGCCTGGAAGGCCGGCGAGCAGACGGTGGCGCTGCGCAAGCAGCTCGAGGCGATGCCCGACGGCGGGGTCTACGCGCTGTGCGTTCCGAAGTCGCCCTACCGCTGCCCGCCGGGGCCGTACGAGCGCGCGTGCCAGGTCGCCTACTACGTGAAGAACAACAAGCCCAGGTCGAAAGTCCTCATCCTCGACGCGAACGAGGACGTGCAGTCGAAGAAGGGCCTGTTCATGGCGGCGTGGAACGGCCTGTACAAGGGCATCGTGGAGTACCGTCCCAACAGCGAGCTGGAGGGTGTCGATGCCAAGACGAAGACGGCGCGGCTGCTCGGCGGCACGGTGAAGGCCGACGTCCTCAACGTCGTGCCGCCGCAGCGCGCCGGCGACATCGCGCGCCAGGCGGGCCTCATCAACGTCAACCAGCGCTGGTGCGGCATCGACTACCTCTCGTACCAGTCGACCGTGCACCGCGACGTCCACGTCATCGGCGATTCGACGCTGTCCGCGCCGGGGATGCCCAAGTCCGGGCACATGGCGAACCAGCACGGCAAGATCGCCGCCAGCGCGATCGTGGCGTCGATGACCGGCCGCCCGGTGAACGACGAGCCGATCATCGCCAACGCCTGCTACAGCTGGATCGACGACCGCTCGGTGGTGCACGTCGTGTCGGTGCACGTGTACGACAAGACGCAGAAGACGCTCGTCCCGGTCAAGGGCGCGGGCGGCCTCTCGCCCGCCCCGAGCGTCAAGGAAGGCGTGCTCGCGATGGGCTGGGCCGAGAACATCTGGTCGGACGCGCTCGGCTAGGACGCGGCGCCGCAACCGGCGACGAGAGCGCGCGGCCTTGCCGCGCGCTTTTCTTTTTGCGGGCGCCGGACGCTAACCCCGCCCGGTGCTGCCGAACCCGCCGGCGCCGCGTTCGCTCGACTCGAATTCCGCGACGATGTTGAGCGCCACCTGCAGCACCGGCACGATGACGAGCTGGGCGACCCGCTCCATCGGCTGCAGCGTGTAGGCCGCCGCCGAGCGGTTCCAGAGCGACACCATGATCTGTCCCTGGTAGTCCGAATCGATCAGGCCGACCAGGTTGCCGAGCACGATGCCGTGCTTGTGTCCGAGCCCGGAGCGCGGCAGAACGAGCGCGGCGAGGCCCGGATCGGAGAGGTGAATCGCAATGCCGCTCGGCACCAGGGCGGATTGACCGGGCCCGAGCGCGAGCGGCGCGTCGATGCACGCGCGCAGGTCGAGGCCCGCCGCCCCGTTCGTCGCGTACCGGGGCGGCGCGTCGTGCAGGCGCGCGTCGAGGACGCGGACGTCGATGCGGTGCATGGGGCGGAGCCGGAGCTGGCGCGCGGTCCGGCGCTCTAGAGCATGCGCGCGATGTGGGCCACGAGCCGGCGCGCGAGCACGATCTTCGGCGCCCGCTCGAGGGCGTGCTCGCCGGCGTCGTCGAACAGCGTGAGCGCGTTGTCGTCGCGACCGAACGCGGTGTGGGCGAGGTTCGCCGCGAGGAGCGGGATGCGCTTCTTCTTCCGCTTGGCCTGGGCGTACTCGACCAGGTTCTCGGTCTCGGCCGCAAAGCCCACGCAGAACGGCGGCCGCTCGAGCGCGGCCACCGCGGCGAGGATGTCGGGGTTCTCGGCGAGCTCGAAGCGCGGCGGGCCGTCGCCCTTCTTCATCTTCTGGCCCTTGGGCTGCACGACGTGGTAATCGGCCACCGCCGCGACGCCGATGAACACGCTCGCGCCGCGCGCGCGCGCCATGGTCGCGTCGTACATCTCGCGCGCGGTCGTGACGTCGACCCGCTCGACGCCCGGCGGCGTCGCGAGCTGCGTCGGCCCGGCGACCATCGTCACCGCGGCCCCGGCCTCCGCCGCCGCCTGCGCCACGGCGAAGCCCATCTTGCCCGAGCTCAGGTTGGTGATGCCGCGCACCGTGTCGATCGGCTCGAACGTGGGCCCCGCCGTCACCAGGACGCGCTTGCCGGCGAGCGGCTTCGGGCCGAACGCGGCCGCGACCGCGGCGAAGATCTCCGCCGGCTCGAGCATCCTGCCCATGCCGGTTTCGCCGCACGCCTGGTCGCCCGCCGCGGGCCCGAGGAGCGCGATGCCGTCCGCGCGCAGGGTCTCGACGTTGCGGCGCGTCGCCGGGTTGTCCCACATCTGGCGGTTCATCGCCGGCGCGACCATGAGCGGGCACTCGCGCGCGATGCAGAGCGTCGAGAGCAGGTCGTCGCACAGCCCATTGGCCAGCTTGGCGAGGAAGTCGGCCGTCGCCGGCGCCACGACGATCGCGTCGCGGTCGCGCGAAAGCTCGATGTGCCCCATGTTGTCGGCGATGCGCGCATCCCACATGTCGCTGTGGACCGCCTGGCCGGACAGCGCCTGCAGGGTCACCGGCGTGACGAACCGGCACGCCGCCGCGGTCATCACGACGCGCACGTCGGCACCGGCCTTGACGAACAGGCGACACAGCTCGGCCGCCTTGTAGGCCGCGATGCCCCCGGTGAGCCCGAGGAGGATCCGTTTTCCCTGCACGTCAGCCGCCGTCGAGGTCGAGCGTTAGGTCGGATTGATTCTACGCGATCGAGGAGGTGGCCCGTGCCGATCACCGACTGGCCGGAGGGGGAGCGCCCGCGCGAGAAGCTGCTGGCCCGGGGCGCCGCCGCCCTGTCCGACGCGGAGCTGCTCGCGATCTTCCTGCGCACCGGCGTGCGCGGCCGCAGCGCGGTCGACCTCGGCCGGGAGATGCTCGATCGCCACGGCTCGCTCAACGCGCTGTTCGCCGCCGAGCCGCGCGAGCTCGCCGCGACCCCGGGCATCGGCGCCGCCAAGTGCGCGCAGCTCCGCGCGGCCTACGAGCTCGCCCGGCGCGGCCTCGCGGAGACCGCGCAGGCGGGGGACGCGCTCGCCTCCCCGCAGGCGGTGCGCCGCTACCTCCAGTTCTCCCTGGCCAATCGCCCCAACGAGGTGTTCGTCGCCGTCTGGCTCGACGCCCAGCACCGCGTCCTGAAGTTGCAGGAGCTCTTCGCGGGCACCCTCACCCAGACCAGCGTGTACCCGCGCGAGGTGGTCAAGGACGCGCTCCGCCACAACGCCGCGGGCGTGATCTTCGCCCACAACCACCCCTCCGGGGTCGCCGAGCCGAGCCAGGCCGACCAGCTCCTGACCGAAACCCTCAAGCGCGCGCTGGCGCTCGTCGACGTGAAGGTGCTCGATCATTTCGTGGTCGGGCGCGGGGCGACCCTCTCCTTCGCCGAGCGCGGGCTGCTCTAGCGGCCGCGCCTGGCCCGCGGTTGAGCGCGCGCCGATTCTTGCCTATAATCCGCGCCTTTCCCGAATCCGGAGCGTTTCCCATGGCGCGCGTTTGCCAAGTGACCGGCAAGAAGCCGCAGACCGGGCACCACGTGTCCCACGCGAACAACAAGACCAAGCGCCGGTTCCTGCCGAACCTGCAGTCCCGCCGCTTCTGGGTCGAGGGCGAGAAGCGCTGGGTGCGGCTGCGCGTCTCCACCGCGGGGCTGCGTCTCATCGACAAGCGGGGCATCGAGGCCGTTCTCGCCGACCTCCGCGCCCGCGGCGAGCTGTAGCAAGGAGCCGAGCGATGCGCGAGAAAATCAAGCTCGAGTCGACCGCCGGCACCGGTCACTTCTACACCACCACGAAGAACAAGCGGACCACGCCCGACAAGATCGAGATCAGGAAATTCGACCCGAAGGCCCGCAAGCACGTGCTCTACAAGGAGACGAAGCTCAAGTAGGCCCGGCTCTCCGGCCGACAAAAAACCCGCCGCGCGGCGGGTTTTTCGTTTGCGGCGCCGCTCGTCAGGCGTAGCTGCGCAGGCGCAGCGAGAAGTCGCGCAGCGGCCCGACCCCGCTCGACTCGGCGCGGTGGCACCAGTCCTGCAGCTGGGCGACGAGCTGCTCGCGCGTCGCGCTGGACCGGTTCCAGAGCGCGGCGAGCTCCGCGCGCATCCGGTACGCGGTCTGCAGCGCCGAGCTCTTCGCGAGGCTCTCCTCGAGCGCCGCGCGCTCGGTTCCGGCGAGCTTGTGGTCGTCGCGCGTGAGCCAGCGACGCACGCGCCTGAGCACTGCGGCGTCGTGGGGTGCGCGCGACTTCAGGTGCGCGAGCTCCTCGGCGTAGGTCGCCTTGAGCGACGCCGCGTACTTCGCCAGCACCTCGTACCGGTTCGCGATCACGGCGTGCAGGGTCTCCAGGTCGATCGCCGGCTTCACCGCCCCGACCCGCAGCCGCGGGGGCGTCTTCTTGACGTGCGCGAGGCCGAGGGCCGCGAGCGCGCGGATGTACGCCCAGCCGAGGTCGAACTCGTACCACTTGTTCGAGAGCTTGGCGGACGACGCGAACGCGTGGTGGTTGTTGTGCAGCTCCTCGCCGCCGATCAGGATGCCGAACGGCACGATGTTGGTGCTGGCGTCGCCCGTCTGCCAGTTGCGGTAGCCCCAGAAATGGCCGACGCCGTTGATCACCCCCGCCGCCCAGAACGGGATCCAGACGATCTGCGTCGCCAGGATGAGCAGGCCGGGAACGACGCCGAAGAGCGCGACGTCGACCAGGCCCATGATCGTGAGGCCGGAGAGCGTGTAGCGCGAGTAGACCCTGCGCTCGACCCAGTCGTCCGGCGTGCCGTGGCCGTAACGCTCCATGGTCTCGCGGTTGCGCGATTCCCGGACGTAGAGGAAGACCCCGCCCCAGAGCACGCGGTTGATGCCGTGGATCTGCGGGCTGTGCGGATCCTCGGCCGTCTCGCACTTGGCGTGATGCTTGCGGTGGATCGCCGCCCACTCCTTGGTGACCATCCCGGTCGTGAGCCACAGCCAGAAGCGGAAGAAGTGCGCCGCGACCGGATGCAGGTCGAGCGCGCGGTGCGCCTGGCACCGGTGCAGGTAGATGGTGACGGCGGCGATGGTGACGTGAGTCAGCGCGAGCGCGACCAGCACGTAGCCCCACCAAGGCAGGTCGATCAGACCGGCGAAGAGCCAGGAGGCGGTATCCATGGAAGCGGGGAATCTCGTTCTGGTTGACGCGGAAACGGCTCCGCGGCGCGGATTCTACGGCAAATCGGGGACTTAGCCGACACCCGGCTGCCCGCCCGGCGCCCCGGAGGCGGCCGCATCGCCCCCGGCGCCGGTCAGGATCCGCACGTCGCGCTGCGGGAACGGAATCTGGATCGAGTGCGCCCTGAAGGCCGCGAGCAGGGCGAGCGCGATCTCGGACCGGACTCCCATCGTGCCCTCCTCCGGGTCGCCGACCCAGAAGCCGAGCTCGAGGTTGAGGCCGTTGTCGCCGAAGCCCGTGAGCACCGCGGAAGGCGCCGGGTCGGCGAGCACCCGCGGGTGCCGGCGCGCGGCGTCCTCGCTCAGCCGCAGGACCGGTTCGACGTCGGTGCCGTAGGCGACCTGGAGCGGCAAGGCGACGCGCGCGCGCCGCTCGGTGTAGGAGTGATTGAGCACGGTCGAGGTGATCAGGGTCTCGTTCGGGATGATCGCCTCGCGCCCATCGAGCGCCCGCACCACCGTGTAGCGCGTGGTCATCTCCTTCACCACGCCGTAGAAGTTGTCGGCGGTGATCAGGTCCCCGAGCCGGATCGAGCGCTCCAGCAGCACGATGAATCCGCTCACGTAGTTGCTCGCGACCTTCTGCAGGCCGAACCCGAGGCCGACGCCGAGCGCCCCGCCAAACACCGACAGCAGCGTGAGGTCGAGCCCGACCAGCGGCAGGGCGACCACGACGGCCAGGAACACCAGCAGCGACTTCACGAGTCGCGCCAACGCGACGCGGACGTTCGCGTGGATGCCCACCGCGCGCATCAGGCGCGCCTCGATCAACCCGCCG
>WBZO01002243.1_pt2 | contig 19694 bp, 21 predicted proteins | sample 5204261 | NCBI WGS metagenome assembly WBZO01 (sample SAMN12412400, study PRJNA552823) | activated sludge metagenome | isolation source: activated sludge from anammox sidestream of wastewater treatment plant... | place: USA: North Carolina | collected 2017-09
CCCGCTCCAAAGCTCTCCGCGGTCTCGAAGTCTGTAATCGGGTCGAGGGTGGAACCGGCTAGCCGGGCCCCTGTGTTCGAGAGCTTGCGGGTGAAGATATTGGCGGAGCCCAGAAAGATGTGAGATATCTTCCCGTAGCCCACCCAGGCGATCCAGAGCATAGCCATGGGGAAGTGCGACCACCAGATGGCCTTGTGGATACCTTCCATTAGTCCGTTGCTAGCGCCGAGCCCGACGAAGGCCTTGGCGATCAGCCAGCCGATAGGCGACCAGGGGGCCCAATCAGGATTGGTGGCGATGTCGCCTTCGATGATTGCCGGTCGCAGTTCGCTTACGCCCATGCGCATTCCTTCTATGAGGAAGCCGGTAACGACGATGACGGTCATCAGCCACAGCAAGAAGCCATCATCCCATAAGCTGCCCAGGCGCATTTTGGGGTGATGCCAAACATAGCGGCGGTATATGGCCATGCCGAGCCCTGTGAGGGCCACCACGCCGAAAAGATCCAGGGTAAGGGAGTATCCCAGGTAGACGGAGCCTTCCAGGAAATGGAAGAAGTCGTCGTGGATGGCCAGGAGGACTGTCCCGATGAAAAGGGCCACCCAGCCCCAGAAGATGAGGAGGTGCATCGTGGCGGCGTAGAGGTCGTTGGGCATACGGCCCTGGCCGATGCCGTAGAGAAGGAAGGCCTTGAGCCGCTCCGGTATCCTATCCCAGCGCTTCTCAGGCTTACCGAGCATCCACAGCCGAGAGCGCTTGTAGGGGCCGTAGGCGACGGCCAGCAAGACGACTGCCGCGGCGGCGTAGACCACCCAGCGCGCCCAGCTCACAATGTTCCAAAAGACCTCGCGGGTGGCGTCGCCGAGGTCCCTGCCTGCGGCGCCGACAGCAATAGCCGTGGCCACGGGGATGAGGACGATAATCGCCGCGTACAGGGCGATAGTGATGGCCCGGCGTGAGTTGAGGTTGGTAATGGTCACGATTCTTTCCCCTTCCTGGTCCCTTCTCGATAAAGAGTAAAGGCTGGCAGATAGCACTCTATCCTAAAAGGCCAACCAATGATAGCGACTGCCCGCAGGCTGGGTCAAATTTCCACAGGTTAATGTTCCCTATTTCAGATGGCAGGGCCAATAATGGACGAAAGATAAGCCTTCGGCGCTATCCTTGCACTGCTCAGTCGTTCTCTATTCCCAGCGCTTCGCTATTCCCTGGTCGTCCGACGATCTCTTGCGGCTTCAACTCCCGTTCGATGCTGCGAAGGCCGTCGTCCTCGGGAAGAAAGGGGAAGTCGCGAAAGGGCTGGCCCGGCCGGTAGCTCCCGAAAGGGCGGTTGCAGGCCATCTCGCCATCTTCACCGGGGCAGCCGTCGGTTATGAAGGACAGGCCACTCCGGACAGCCTGCCGAAGCTCCTCTCTATCTGGCAGCCTGCTGATCCGGCCTGTGGCATCGAAGCTTATCTGTTCCGGCGACACCTGCCCTGCTTCCAGAAGATGCTTCACGGGCTGAAGGCGGCGCCAGCGTCTTAGATCTGGCGGCCTTGCCCGGGCTTCGGCTAGCCTCTCCGCCATCGCTTCATCAACGATGCCGGTGTGGACCAGCATCTTTACCCGCCGAAGATCATAACGATAGGAGGCCAAGGGACTCTCCCTCGCCGGTCGCTTCCGCCGGATACCAGCATCCCCTTCTGCGCGGTGCAATTTTATTTTTCTCGAAGTTACCACAACTGGAGTTGGTCCGCTTCCTCGCCCGCAGATATCTCAACTCTTAGCCTCAGTCTCGGACCGCAAGGCCGCCCCAGCCCAGAAGTGGATTCGGAGAGTTATCATGAGTGCAGGCGCGGCGTTAGCGAGCGACCTGCAAGACGCTCAAGGAGAGGAAGCCTTGTCAAGCCTCAAAGCATTTTTCAGCAACCTTTCCGCCCCGATCCCGCTTCACCGAAAGCTGCGGCTCCTCGCCAGGAACAACTGGGCCAAGCTGCGCACACGAAGCGCTTGTTGCGGACATCCCGGCGAGCCCGGGTGCTGAGATGTTTATTGGGGCCCGGGGTCCGGGCCAAAAGAAACTGGTGGGGAGGGGAAGCCTGTCTGATGGAGTCCCCTCCCCACCTTCGTAGTTGAACCTCAGCGAAGCGTGGCCCCTGCGGCGGCCCTCCCAGCCCGGCCTCTCCGCGCCGGGGCGGCTAAGAGGTCAGCCGAATTGCTCTAATGGGAACCTGCGCTACGTAGGTTGTTCGTCTTTATCGGGTTGAAGATATCAGGCCTGTCCTCCCCCTCGACATGGAGGGACGCCACGGCGCCCTTATGGATACGGAAGATGGAATGGTCCACCGCGATGTAGTCCCCGGGTACCTCAGCCTTGAACTCGACACCAGTTGCGCCTCCGGCCGGGACCAGCGTTGTCTGCACGTTCCGGTTCACCAGGTCGAATGACCCTTCCACATAGACCTTGTCGAAGATCTCGCCGATCAGGTGAAAGCTTGAAACGAGGTTGGGGCCGGCGTTTCCCACGAAGAGGCGCACGGTCTGTCCCGTCTCGATCCTGTCATCGTTGTGGACACCAATGGCCCTGTGGCCGGCCACGGCTTCGGGCCGGCCGTTCCACACCACGAACGTCGGCTGCTCCATGTTGCCGAACTCCATCGAGTTGGCGAGGTGACCCGCATCCTTCAACTGCGAATAGGCGAGCCTGCCACCCCGCTCAGTATAGAATTCGCTCTGCATCAGGTAGTATTCGTGGTCTACAGGCGGCAAGCCTCCTTCCGGCTCCACCACTATGAGGCCGTACATTCCGTGAGACAGGTGGTCGGGAATGTCAGGGAAGGCGCAGTGATAGATAAAGATCCCCGGGTTCAACAATTTGACGCGCAGGTTGCTCGATCCTCCGGGAGGCGTGTCTAGCGGGACTGCTCCGCCCCCGGGCCCGGTGACGGCATGGAAGTCCACGTTGTGCGGCATCTGAGCGTCGGGCGGGTTGTGCAGGAAGAAATCGAGGGTGTCGCCAACGCGGGCGCGAAGCATAGGGCCGGGCACGGTGCTGTCGAAGGTCCAGAACTCCATAGTGGTCCCGTCCACCATCGTGGCCACGACCTCGGCAAGGTTGAAGTGGACTTCCTGCGTGATGGGGCCTGCCCGTTGTACGACGTTCTGATATTGCCCCTTGTCGTAGAGTGTGTAGTCCGCCGTCCTGGGCATATCCATTGGATGCCTGGATATCTCCTCCACGTCCGTGGGCTTTGCGGGTACGGACACCGGCGTAGCCGTGGCTGCGGCTACCTGCTCGCGCGGACCGGCTTCTGCCGATCCTCCGCCGCCGCGGGTGGCGGCATATCCGATCCCGCTTCCCGTCGCTGCAGCCGCAAGCCCGAGGAGCGCCGCTCCCCGCAGCAACTGGCGCCGGTCCATTACTATACCGCCGCCCTCCTCACCTTTAAGCCGGTAGCCATACTGCCAATCGGGCTCTACCTCTTGCACCGGACTACCGCCGCAATAAGGGCATTCAGTTCCCCCGACATCCCAAATCTTCATGCATGTGGAACACTGCATTCTTGATCCCCTTCACTAGTTGTTCCCCCGTGCTTGGGATATCTCTCTGTTGCGGCCACTCTTCCCGACCGGGGGGAGATGAGAGTAATGCGACCGTTTTGATCTCCTGCTTAGAGCTTAAACTCCTCACGGAGACCAGTCCACAGTGCAGCGTAAGCATTTGTACGCGCAGAACCTAAGCATTTTCGCTTATCTTTGGCGCCCGCTCGGGCAGATAGGCCATCGGGAGGAACTGACACCCAGATAGGGCCGGCGCTGCGAGGGAAGGCCATGAAGGAGGCGAGGGAGCGCGGCCGCACCTCCGGTTCTCGCGCACTCCCCGGCCTGCCGGGAGGCTGGACGTTACCCCTTGAGGCGCCGTCCGGCTGGGTTGAGCCGGAAGAACCGCGACAGGATGAAAGAGACCGCGGAGATGACCAGCGCGCCCAGGAAGGCGGCCGCGAAGCCGTCCACGTGGAAGCCGATACCCAGGCCGTCGCTGATCCAGGCTGTGAGGCCGAGGACAGTGGCGTTGACCACGAAGATAAACAGCCCGAGGGTCAGAAGCTGAAGGGGGCAGGTCAGGAAGATCAGCAGCGGCCGGAGAACGGCCCGGGCAATGACGAAAACGAGCGCGGCCGGAAGCAACGCCTCCCATCCATCTATCTGGATCCCTCGTATGATGGCCTCAGCGAACAGAAAGCCAGTGATGACGATGAGCCAGCGAACGGCTATCCGCGCAATCCAGGGAACTCCGGACCTGTCCCAGGGCGGTTCCGTTTCATGCCAGTAGCGTACGATGATAGTGGGTGGTGGCCGCCGTCTGTAGGACATCGCGGCCATTGTAGCAGAAGACCGCAGCGGAAACGGCCGCCAATCAGGAGGATTCATGGACGCCTACGAGTGCATAATCGGCAAACGCGACACCCGCGTTTATCTGTACAAAGGCATTGAAGAGGAGAAGCTGCGCCGGGTGCTGCAGGCCGGGCGGATGGCGGGCAGTTCGAAAAACGGGCAGCCCTGCCGCCTCATCCTCCTCCGCGATAGGGACTGGCGAGAGGAGATCGCCAGGTGCGGGAAGTTCGCGCAGCACCTGCCCTCGGCCGCCGCTGGGATCGCCATATGCCTGCCGCAGACCGGCAGCGACTTCGATGCCGGCCGGGTGGCGCAGAACATGATGCTGGCGGCCTGGAACGAGGGGCTGGCTTCCTGCCCCATATCGATGCACGATCAGCCCTGCGTGGTTGGCAAACTGCAGTTGCCGGAGGGCTGGCGCGTGTGCGTTGTCGTGTCGCTAGGCTACCCCGACCCCAGCGTCTCCCGGAGCGCGGGGCGCAAACGCTTGCCGCTGGAAGAGATCGTCCATGAAGAGCGCTGGCAACCCGAAAAGTTCGCTGCGCCAAGGTAACCTAAGCCAAACGCAGTTGTGAGAAGGAGCGGCCCCTTCGATATGACCAGTTGAGAGAGTGAGGGCTAGAATCATAGCCAGAGTGGAAGTACCGCTATGGTTGGAGACTCCAATTTCTCGCGCTTTGCCCGCTGGGTTATCGTTCGCCTGGGGACACCCCGCGGACGTTCCTTCTAGTCTCGCTCATCATCTCCGGGGCCATCACCGGCCCTATTTTCGGATTCAGCGACACGTGGCAACTACGACGATGAGCCGGAAGCCGGCGGCGCTAAACCTCGCGAGGCCCTGTTCGCTTCCGGCGCCAGCCGCACTTCCGCAGGTCTACGTTGTATGGGATATTTTCGAAAGAGCGCCATCCTTGTCCAGAAAAGTCGCTCGTTTCAAGGCCATGAAGTCTCCTTAACGGGAATAACCATGATCTCCGGAATAACAGTTTCCGGTGGCTGGGTGAGAATGAACCGGACAGTCTCGGCAACGCTTCTGGGGTCCTGAAGAGTGGTGAGGTCTATGTCCGGGAAGCGCTCCAGGAGGAAGGCCGTGCGCATTCCTCCGGTGACAAGAGCCGTCACCTTCACGTTGAATTTGCGTGCTTCGACGTGCAGCGCCTCGCTGAACCCCAGGAGCCCCCATTTGCTGGCGTGATAAGCGGAGGCATTGGCCCACGCCCTCTTAGCCGTCGTTGATACCACGTTGACTATATGCCCTCTCCCCTGCTCCCTCATATGCGGCAGAGAGAGCTTGGACATGAGGAAGGGCCCGCGGAGGTTGATAGCAATGATCCGGTCCCAATCACTTAGCGACAGTTCGTCGATGGGCAGGGTTACATCGACGCCCGCGTTGTTGATGAGGAAATCCAGCCGTCCGAACTTCGAGACCGTCAGCCGCACCGCCTGCTCCGCCTGCGACTCGTCCGATACGTCGAGGCGGAGGGGCATGCATTTCCCACCGTTGGCGTTTACGGCCATCGCGACATTCTCTGCCAGGTCGTACCGGACGTCCGCGGGCACAATGCTCACGCCGGACTCCGCCAGCATGCGCGAGATGGCTTCACCCAGCCCCCGTCCTCCTCCGGTAACTAGCGCCACTTTTCCCTCAAGCTCTTGCACGTGTTGAGTACCTCCCGTCCTTCCTTACACCAGGCAGGTCACCCAGTTGCAGGGCGTTGACTACGAGTATGTTTAGGGGCCGGCCGGCCGTAAGGCTCCGACTGCCGTTGCTCTCCATATACCTCACTTCCACCACGCCCCAAAGTGCCGGAGCCGGGAGGGCCGGCCCTTGGTTCTGATTTCTGCCTGTTTGACCTTCTATACCTCAGAGTTCTTCTTGCAGGTCTTTGTGGGTTTGGGCGCCTCGCTTCCTGGTCTGGTGGTCAGAGACTACGCCCGCTCGTCACATCTTGTGGCTATCCCTGAAGACGTAGGTTCCCAAATCTTCCCTTTTGGTACGACTATCTGGCAATTGCGCTAATTTGCAGATTACGTTGATCCTCATCTCATTGCCATTGGCAATTCACTCCCCCGCTATTACAGAAACGTAACGGGAGACCGCTGAATGAAACGCAAATGGTACGGGCGCCGGGAGCGCCGTGGCTGCTCCATTTAGCCGGCGCCCAGCCCACGAAAGGTCTTGCCCGCCTTCAGACCGGCTCTGCGCACCGCCTGACGGTGGGCCCGCTCCAGGCTCCGGTTTGCCGGATGATCAGCCTGCCGGCGAGTTCTCTCTGCCCCCCAGGAAAAAGTGGCCGGCGGCCAGAATCGCCACCAGGCCGATGGTCACCATCACGAAAAGCGGCGCCTCTCCAATCTGGTCGAAGTCTCCGGCAGCCTGCGCCCAGCCATAGGTGATGACGCCGATGCCGCCCATCAACAGGCCGAAGGGGACCGCCTCGACGCGCCGGAATAGGTAAAGTCCCGCCGAGACCGCGAGGACCCCCAGGACTGTGGCGATGATAAAAACGTTCCGGTGGTAGTCCGGACGCTCGTCCTCATAGGCGCTCTGCTTCTGGTAGTACTCCTGCTGCTCCCGCAGGAACGACCTCTGATCCTCGGTCAGTGAGGGATCGTCCGGGCTAATCTCTCGCCTGTCTGGCCCATCGCTGATAAAACAACGGCCTTCCGGCTCGCAGAAAATCATGGCGAGGCCGGGACTGATTTTTGGAGAGAAATGTGGGGCCTCGGGCTCGGCGTAGAAGGTGCGGATGCCCAGCACGACGAAGAGAACAAACAGGATAGCCACTACCAGGCTGTAGGCAATGCGGAAAGCCGTCTGCATTCGTCAATACTCCTCCGAACGCCCTTAACTCGACGCTGCCATTATCTGCCGGGGCCGGGAACCGGCACAAGTCGAGAGCTTCGATCTCCATAACCAGTTCTCGGCATCGCGCTAGGCGTGTAGAATTCAATAGATCGAGGGACGTGAGATGGACAACCGGACACGCATGGTTACCTTCGTGAGTGGTGATATTACCCTCGAAGGCGTCCTCCACCTGCTGGAGCAGCCGCCCTCGCCGGGCGTGCTTATCTGTCACCCTCACCCGCTGTATGGCGGCAATATGCATAACAATGTGGTCACTGCCATCTCCGGCGCGCTGGTGGAGAAGGGGCTAGCCGCCTTGCGCTTCAACTTTCGAGGGGTGGGCGGCAGCGAAGGGTCCTACGCCAATGGAGTGGGCGAGCAACAAGACGTCGCCGCCGGCATCGCTTATCTGCGGCAACTTCCGGAAATCGATCCTTCTTCCGTGGGTGTCGCCGGCTACTCCTTCGGTGCGATTCAGGCCTTGTACGCCGGCGCTGAAGCGCCCCGCGCTATCGCCGCCATCTCGACGCCCACCTCCGGACTCGATCTCAGCGGCCACTTCCTCCTATGCCCTCTCCTTCTCGTTGCCGGCCAGTTAGACCGCCTGGCAGACCCCGCTTCGCTCGGCAATCTCCGGGGCCTGGCGCCCCAGGCAGAGATCGACATTGTCCCCGGCGCTGATCACTTCTGGAGAGGCATGGAAGGACGGCTGGCGGAAATCGTCTCCGATTTCTTTGCCCGGACTCTGGCGGACCGATCGCCCGCTTAGCATGGCAGGTGTTCAAACGACCAGGCGGTAGCCGCGCCGGGGAATAGTCTCGATCAGCGAAGTCTCGGGAGCGACGGAGCGCAGTTTCAGCCGTAAGTTCCGCATATGAGCGCGCACCACTTCCGACGATCCGGTTCCCGGATAGAACTCCCACACTTTCTCTAGCAATTCCCGCGGTGATGCCGTCTGGCCCTTCTTGTCCGCCAGATAGGTCACGAGTTTGTACTCCATGGGTGTAAGGTGGACCGACAGCCCATTACCGCTGAGGCGGTAGCTGAAAGTGTCCAGATCGAGGCCGGCCAGCGGCATTATCACGTGCTCTCCCTTGTCGCCCGCCAGGGCCTGTTTGAGCGCAGCCACGACCTCCTGGGGAGAGAACGGCCTGAATATGACACGATCTTCCGGCTGGAGACCTGGAAGGCATCCCGGAAGCCATTTCGCCGCGGGCGGCGCCAGGAAGAGCAGGGGGAAGTTCGCCCTGCCTTCTCGAAGGCGTTCGCCGAGCCGGATCGACTCCTCAGGCGGGGCCGAATCGAGGACAGCGGCGTCGACCCGGGTCCTCAATATCAACGGGACCGCCTCGTCACAGCTCGGCGCTGTCAGAACGTCGAAGTCGGCCCTATCCAGCGTCGCTGATAACAGGCCGCGTGAGGGGGCGTCGCCGCTGATCACGAGAATCGAATACATGATGCGAAGCCGGAACTATTATAATCACTTGAAGCGATGACAGAAGGAATAGGGGGCAGGCTCTGGCGCCTGATCAGCTTGCGCCTCTACTGGCTGATTATGTTGCTGTTGATTGCCTTCGTCTTCTTCTTCGAATTCGTAGCCGAAGTGGGCGGAAGCGCCGACCCGCTCCCGTTCGAGCGGCGCTCGCCTCCGGCAGCCTGGCGCGGATCGGTCCCCGCTCCTCACGTCTCCCTCCTCGTTCCAAAGTAGAAGCCGATGACGTTGCCCAGGGCCGCGATCCACCCGCCCACCGTTATCTTGGCCAGGTCCGAGGAAGCGTCGTTGACTAGGAGATAGCCGGACATGGCGGCGGCGGCAACGATGACGCTGATCGAGATCAGGGAGCGCACGCTTCCGGGTGGCATCCCCAATGGCTGTTCACTCATCTTTCACCTCCACAGTTCCTTCAGTTAGCGCTTTCGTTTCCTGACGCCAGCGCTCCCACTCCGAATCAGGATCGGCTACGTCCAGCAGCCCGGCCGCGGTGCGACGAGAATGGATCCCCGCGGCTATCAACCTGGCTTCATCCTCCACGAGCCGCGAACGGTCCTCGGGAAGAACGGGGGCCCAAGCGACTCGAGTACGGTAAGGGGCGAAGCGTTCGCCGGTCTCCTGCTCTAGAATGCGCAGGACCATTTCGTTCCGCCGGCGAAAGGCGGCGGCGCGAATCAGCCGCTTTCGCTGGACCTTCTTAAGCAGCGGGTCCAGTTCCATCTGAAGCGCCACGCCGGAAAGAGCCTGCCTGTTTTCGCCGAAGGCGCTCCGCGGCACCTCCGAGAGGTCGTGAAGGGTGCGCAGGATGAGATTCGCGTAGTCAACGTGGAGACCGACGCCTCCGCCCTGCAGCAGGTCCAGCAGGTAAGCCTTCGCCTTCTCCGGGACCTCCCACACCGCCCCGGGCTGGACGGCGATATCCCTGGCTTCCGTCACGTTCTCAAGCACCGCTATGGGGTTGCCGGACAGTTCCAGGATCATCGAAAGCTGGGAGATGGCGCGGTTCAGCTCCCGCAGCGGCTCCTTGAGCGCCGTAAGGTCGGACACTCCCCAGAACTGCTTTGGCTCCCTGAGATTGGGGTAGATAACGAAGGGGATGAAGCTGTAGGGGTTGGCGCGCTGCTCTATCAGTTCCTCGTCCAGCCACAGTTGAAAGTCGCTCTCAGTCCATACCTCCACGACTGTACGGTCATTCCGTCGCGTTCGTGGCAGCGGCCCCAACAATGTCTCGGCCTCCTCGCCGCCCAGGCTGTATCGCGAAGCCACCCTCCACACCCGCGAAGCGTCGTCTCCCGCCCACCAGACGTATAGCCCCTGCACGTCCGGCGCGGACATCCGCACCCGCTTCTCTTCAGCGTCCCAGGTTATCTTGTATGCCGCGTCTCCCAGCACCGAGCAGTCGATCTCGTTGTCCAGGTCTAGTTGGTCCAGGGCGTTGTCGTAGTACACGTCGCGAAGCGCCTGCTCCGCCCGGCGCGCCGCATCCAACGATTGGGCCTGCGAGTCCGCAGCGTCCACAACGAAGGAAACCCCGGACATGACGTAAGACGCTGTCTTCTCGATTACTGTCTTGGCGTAGTTGAACGTCAACCGGCGCTCTCGCCGGCGGCGCTGCGGCTCCAACCACTGCCGCCCCTCGTAGAACTCCAGGTTCTCCCGATAACCCCTCATTCGCGGCAGGTCCATTCGCGCCAGTTGCTGCGGCAGAGGCAGCGCGTGAGGGGCTGATGTCGCAATACTCATAATCATCTCCTTGTCCACGAACTTCCTAGCTTTCGCCTGCGTCTCCCCGCCATCTGTGCCGCCGCTCCGTACGCCGTACTGTCCGCTTCAACCCGAGTCCGCTTAGTTTGACCACTGCTCCTCTTCGGCCCTGCAGGGCGCGAAAGACGGTGCGGCGGGAAACCCCGAAGCGATGGGCCAGGTCCTCGATGCTGTGGCCCCTCCCCCGCAGATCGACGATCTCCCTGTCCCTATCGCGGTTAAGCAGGGCGCGGACGCCTCCCGGTTCCTCATAGCGGCAGCGGACAAGCGGGCAGGTCAGACACTGAGGATGGGCGTCACAGCCATCATCCCGGTACTGGATGTGCTCCGGAAGCGCATCGGCTCTCGGCGCCCTGCACCTCTCTGACGGCCCGTCGCGGGTTATTCGAAACGTAGACACCTTAAAGTCACCCCTGCCTTCCGTGGGCGATCCGAGGCGCTGCTTGAACGCCATTCCCCGCCTCCGCCAGGAGGGCCATGCTTATCAGATAATCGTCGTGCCCCTGGGAGGGGTCCACGAAGAAGTTCATCGTCCTGTTAGGACGGTAAGCCAGGCGCGCCATTTCAACCTCTCGCCAGAACTCCGCCCACTGGGGCGAACCATCGGCGACGTACATCTTCAGCCGGCCGCTGTTTACCGCCGCCAGCAATCCGTAGCCCATCCGTGACTTGGATTCAGCGGTGAACCGCATCTCCTGCACGATCTGCCCTCCCAGCCCTCGCTTTAACAGGCGGGCCATCGTCTCACCCAACCCGGTGGCATCCACGGCGAGTTTGCGCACCTTCCACACCGCTCCCAACAGGTCAACGAGCTTTGCCAGAAGCCGGTCGTGCGCTGTGCCCCTGAGCGCCAAGTGCTCCACGATCTCCAGCTTCGGCGCCTGAAGAACGTTTCCCTGTCCCGGCGCAATCAGTCGCGCGATGGTCAGCACAGTGGCATCGTGGCCCTGCGCCATCTCGCCGGCTGTTTCTTCGTCGCTCGCCTGACCTCCGAGGTCCAGGCCAGCTACATACACCTCACCGGAAAGCGGACGGCTCTGTCTGCTGTGCGTTCCCTGCAACTGCGCGCGCTGCGTCCCATTGAACAGCCGCCCCTTGCCGGAGACGGTCTTCAGCGCATACTGGGTAAGGAACAGAGGATGGCTTTCGCCCAGGCGCGCCCTCTCGCTCTCGACGAACCCGGCGTAGGCGGAATTGCACTCCGCAACAGCCATCCAGTCGGCCTGGAAATGCCGCTTCACACCGTCACGGCGCTCGAGCTCCAGGTTCGTTTGCACCGCTTGCTCCAGAAGAGTGGAGTCGTCCCAAGGGGTTCCGTAATAGACGGTGGTGGCGCCTGTGGAGGCGGCCATAGGCCGGAACTCGCGGTCGAACTTCTCACGATCGACATCCTGCGCCTCGTCAACCTCTAGCAGGAGGCCGGCGGTATGACCGACAACGTTGGACGAAGGCTCGGCGGAGAGTACGACAAGCCTCGCTCTGCCCAGCCTTATCGCCCTGCCATCCTCCCGCCCCGCCAGCGGCTCAAGCCCCGTCTGCACGATCCGCATCCACAGTCTCCTCAAGCTGATTCGCCCCTGCGGCTGAAACGAGGGCGCGCACTTGATGGCATCCAGAGGCTGCCGGGCGTATTTCAGAAGCAGCAATAGCTCCAGTTGGGCGGAAAGTTCGTTCTTCCCTGCCTGGCGGGCCATCATCAGGGTGAGGGTCAGGCCCCGGCGGGCCAGGACTGAAGCCAGGACCGCCCTCCCCGCCTCGGCCTGGTACTGCCGGAGATAAGGGAGCGGATATGATAACGGCCTCTCCCCGCTCCGGGATTCCAGCCTCGATGCGACAACCGATCCGTTCAACCCTCTTCCCTCACTGCGCCAGTTTCAGTAAGACCTGGGTTATGACCGTCCCTATGACCAGGAAGATCAACCCGTTGAGACGGCTCTTTAGTTCCCCAACATCCCTCTCCAGGTTGCGCAAGCGTTGCTGGACCGCGACCCGAAAGGCGGTGGCGGAGACCCGGCGCTCGCCGCTGGATTCTTTGCGGGAATGATGGCAGCGAATGCGGGAGATGGCTTCTCTCAGGCGCTCTGACATGCCAAGAGAATAGAACGCATGTTCTTTATCCGTCAAGGGCAGCCTGTCACGTCATCTTTCCGGGCGTCGGCCTTTCTGGGGCCTACGCTTCCCGAAGATCCCGTTCGACTCGCTTTAAGAGCACCGCGTTTGTGGCGACGATGATGGAGCTCAGAGACATCAGAAGCGCCGACCACTCAGGTCTGAGCTCGAGACCTAAGGATGGGTAAAGCGCCCCGGCGGCAATCGGGATGGCGATGATGTTATAGATGCTGGCCCAGAACAGGTTCTGCTTCATCTTGGTGACCGTTGCCTTGCTCAGGTGGATCGCGCGCAGGATATCCAGCGGGTCGCTCTTCATCAGGACTATCCGCGCCGTCTCGATCGCCACGTCTGTCCCCGCGCCGATGGCTATGCCGATGTCGGCCTGCGCCAGGGCCGGCGCGTCGTTGATCCCGTCGCCCACCATCGCCACCACTTTGCCCTCTTCCTGGAGCTGCTTCACGTACCGGGCTTTGTCCGCTGGCAGGACCTCAGCGAAGACGCGCTCGATCCCGATATCCTTGGCTACAGACTTAGCCGTGCGCTTATTGTCCCCCGTGATCATGGCCACTTCGATGCCCTGTTCCTTCAGACGTTGCACGGTCTTCCGCGCGCTTGGCTTTACGCTGTCGGCGACAGCGATCACCCCTGCGACTCGACCATCCGCCGCTACATACATTGGCGGTTGACCCTCCGTGGCCAGTTGCGCCGCCTGTTGGTCCAGGCCGCCAAGTTCGACTCCCATGTCCGCCATCAACTTGCGGTTCCCCACCAGAAGCCGCCACCCCTCCACCGTGGCCTCCAGCCCGTGGCCGGCGATGGAACGGAAAGACTCCGGATCCGCTAGCCGAAGCTCCCGCTCGCGCGCGCCTTCAACTATGGCCTTGCCCAGCGGGTGCTCGCTGGCCTGCTCCGCCGATGCGGCCAGCCGGAGGACCTGGTCCCCATCGCCGTCTGGCGCGATTACCTGCGCCAGCCGCGGGCGTCCTTCGGTCAGCGTTCCCGTCTTATCCAGAACGATGGCGTCGACCCGCGATGCCCCCTCCAGCGTGGCGGCATCCTTGAACAGGATGTTGTGCCGGGCGCCAATGCCGGTACCAACCGCGACCGCCGTGGGCGTGGCGAGGCCGAGGGCGTCCGGACAAGCGATAACGACAGCCGAGATGGCGAAGGTGAGTGATAGTAGGAAATCCTCTCGGACGATCCCGAACCAGGCCAGGAACGTTAGAAGACCCGCGCTCACGGCCAGGATTACCAGGTATTGGGCCGCTTTATCGGCCAGCCGCTGGCCGGGCGCCTTCGAGCTTTGCGCCTCTTCCACCAGCCTCACGATCTGGCCAAGGGCGGTCTCCGCCCCGATCTTCGTGGCCAGGAACGTAACGGCGCCGCTCTGGTTGATCGATCCTCCGATCACCTCATCTCCCGGGCGTTTGTCTACCGGTATGGACTCGCCGGTCACGAGGGATTCGTCGACACTGGTCTCTCCTTGCTGGACTACGCCGTCGACCGGGACTTTGTCGCCGGGGCGGAGCAGCACCTGATCGCCGACCGCGATCTCGCTGCTCGGCAATTCCACCTCCCTGCCGTCCCGGATAACCGTCGCCTTGGGCGGAACGAGATCGAACAACGCGCGAAGGGCGTCGGTAGTGCCCCTGCGGGACTTCATCTCCATCCAATGGCCGAACAACACGAAGGTGACCAGCATCGCCGCGGCTTCGTAGAAGGTGTCTTCTTCGCCCAGTAGGGTCAGAAAGATGCTGGAAACGTAGGCAGCCAGCACGCCGGTGGCGATAAGGACGCTCATGTTGAGCGCGCGCCGGCGGAGAGAGTGGTAGGCGCCACCGATGAAGATCCACCCCGACCAGAGCACGACGGGTGTGGAAAGGATGAGGGCCAGCCAGTTCCGACCGATGCCGGAGGGCAGATCGATGCCGAAAAAATCGGCGCCCAGGGGCGAATAGAGGACGGTCGGGATTGTCAGAGCCAGGGCCAGGAAAAACCGGTTGCGCATTTCCCGCTCCATAGCCTTCGCCATACGCGGGTCGGACATATCATGGTCCATGCCGGCATGCGATTTCGCCTGCTGGCGCCCGTGCCGGTGGTCGGCCTCCGCCCCCGTCGCCAACATCTCGTACTGCATGCGGTCGTGCTTGGCGCCCATGGTTACCGGCGCCATCTGCGCCTTGTGGTGGAGATGAGATGTCTTCCCCTTGTCGGCCTCCTCTACGCAGCAGCAGTCCGACTCGCGCAGCAGCGACTCGATCTGGGCGGGGGAGATCATAGAGGGATGGTACGTGACGTCTACGGCGTTATTAAGGAAGTCCACCCTGGCTGACTCGATGTGAGGGTTGGCTGTGAGGGCGTCTTCGAGGTCGCCGGCGCAGCAGGCGCAATAGACCTCCGCGAGCTGTAGGCGGATTGCAGACGTGCCCGGCGTCTGCCGCTGATGATGCTGACGCTCGTGCATGAATCATCCCCCGCGGGCAGGCCCGCTACATTGATTCTATAGGATCGGTAGAGATGGTGTTCGAAGTCGAAGCGGCCCCATGATCCCTATGCTCTGCGTCCGGCGTATACTTGTTCCTGTCCATGATCCCGCTCAGAGACCAGGAGATCATCCGTCAAAAGTTCGCTCAGGAACTGATTGGTCCTGTGAAGATCGAACTGTTCACGGAGCGCGAGATCGATCTTATCCTCCCCGGACGCAAGCCCTGCCAGACCTGCAAGCCCGCCCGAGATCTGGTCCAGGAGCTTGCCGGCCTCAGCGAGCGCATCAGCCTCCGCGTCCATATCTGGAGTGAGGCGGTGGAAGAGCGGAAAAGGGTGGCCGTCGAGCTTGTGCCCACCATCGTGTTGCGCGGCCAGGACGCTCGCCTCTACAAATTCGCCGGGCTTCCCAGCGGCGCTCAATTCCCTGTCTTCATCGAGACAATCGTCGACCTTTCCCGAAACCGGTCGGTTCTGAGCGCCGCCGCCACCAAGTCTCTCCGCCGGCTAAAGGACAAGCTGGCGGTGAAGGTTTTTGTCACACCATCGTGCCCGTACAGCCCGCAGATGGCGCGCGCCGCTTACCAACTGGCGCTCACAAGCCCGAAGATTCAGGCTCAGGTCATCGAGGCGAGCGAGTTCCCGGAGGCGGCCCAGCAATATGGGGTTCAAGCTGTTCCGCTTACCCTAATTGAGGGTCGCATAGCGATAGTTGGCGCGGTTCCCGAGGAGGCGCTGGCGGAACAGGTGGTCAGGGCCGCTACGACGAGCATCAGCGAACGGCCCACGGTCCGCGGCCCAACCTCGCCTCTACCTCAGGGCGAAGTGCCGCAGCCTGCGCAACGCGGCGAGTCGCGGCGGCCAAGCGGCCTTATAATCCCCTAACCGTGGCACGAGAGCGGTCTTGACGGTGGACTGCGCGTCCCAGAGATGAAGGGACAGGCGCGGGCGCGCGCGGCGCCTGGGGTATCCTCTGTTAGAGTAGAGGCGGAATTGGGAATGGCCGGGCAAGCTAGTGTTTCCTCTTCGGTGACGGAATGCTGAGATTCGACATCTCCTATCGCAGCGTGATACTCCTCGCCGTCATGCTGCTCTCCCTCTGGGCGCTGCTACAACTGTGGCCAATCGTCCTTTCTGTAATCACGGCCTTCATCCTGATGGCTGCCCTGCTTCCCTATGCGGACTGGCTCGCCAGGAGAGGCCTTCCCAGGACTTTATCCGTGGTCCTGATCCTCTTCTTCCTCCTCCTCGTCCTCTCGGGACTGATGTACCTCCTCGTTCCGCCGCTGATCGAGGAGTTCCAGAATCTGAAGGATGACCTTCCTGAAGACGCGCGGCGCCTTGAGGAGTTCCTCGCCGACTTCGGAATAACGGTACAACTGCAGGAGCGGGCAGCCAATTTCGACTGGGGAGACCTCCTGACGGGGCAATTCGCCTTCGACTACGGGCGTCGCATAGTTCTGACAAGCGTCTCGATCCTCACGGTCGTTGTTCTGACCGCGTATCTTCTCGTCGACGCCCACAGGATCGCCGCCTTCCTGGAACGCTTGGTCCCTCCCGAGCGCAAAGGCGACTTCGAACGCCTTGTGGCCTCCCTCAATAGCGTCGTCGGAGGATACATTCGTGGCCAACTTGTAACGTCCGCAGCTATTTCACTCTTCACTCTCGTGCTGCTGCTCGCCCTGGGAGTTCCCAACGCCGTGGCTTACGCAGTCCTGGCCGGCTTTCTGGATATCATTCCCATCATCGGCGCCTTTCTGGCCGTTATCCTGCCTGCCGTCGCCGCATTTCAAGAGTCGGTTACGCGGGCGTTTATCGTGCTGATCGCGCTGACAGCTTATCAGCAATTCGAGGACCGCCTCTTGATCCCCCGCATATATGCGCATACCCTCAGGTTGCCCCCCATCGTAGTGCTTATCGCCGTCCTGGCCGGTGGGCAGATGTTCGGAATCCCCGGCGTGCTCCTGGCTATACCCGCTGCCGCCGCGGGCCGCATATTCTTCGAGTACCTGGTGGAGAGGGGCGAATTCCCTATGCAGCCTCCCAAGGAAAGGCCTTTCGCTCCCGACGAACCGAGCGAAGATAGAGGGGAACTGGAAGAGCCTATCAAGCCGGGGCAGGGAGACTAGCAGGGCGCCTGGTCACTCGTTTCCATCGTCCTGCCTCAAAATAGGCCGGCAACCCAGACTAAGGGTATTCGAGTTGACGCCACACCCCTGTGGTAGGGTGTGGTCTAGCCAAGGCAACTCTTGGGTTTTCACCCGCGCTCCCGGCGGAACGCCATGGCGACCTACTTATGACCCTCGACGCGGACAAACCTCTTCGGCAAACAAGGCCAGACGGGCCTTGCTCCATCATTCCCTCACCTTATTGTTCGCTATTGTTCGCTTCTTCTTTCAGGTTTCTGTTATCTCATCTCCCATCTTCTTGACGCATACGGCTTCTATTTCCGTCTAAGATAGTCGGTGGAGTACCTGTCTGGATGAGGTGAAGGGAGTGTCGAGGTCATGCAGGAATTCCAGGACGAGCTATTCTCAGGCGCCGAAGCCAGGGTCTTCACTACAAACGCCGACGACCCCGAGGAGGGCCGTACCTTTGTCTGGTCGAAGGAGGGGTGGTTCGAGCGCCTGGAGGGAGAATCGGGCGGAGTCGAATTCTCGCCCTTCGCCTCGGACGACGCGGACCTCCGGCAGCGCCTGGCTCAGGATGAAGCGGATGCCCTGACCGAGATCGACGATGAGTTCGCCGGCGATGTGCGAGACGAGTTCGAGGAGCAATCACCCCTGTACCCCGAGGCGCCCGAGCTTTCCACCCAGGAGTGGTAAGCTTATTAGAGGCCGGCCAACGACATCGTTCAAAAGGAGGAGATAATGCCCCTATTGCAGTCACGCGCCGATGCTGTCTGGGAAGGAGACTTGACCAGGGGCGCAGGCCGCTTCTCTGTGGCCAGCGGCGCCATCCCAGAGCAGAATGTGACCTTCTCCGCGCGCACTGAAAGTCACGATGGTAAGACCAGCCCGGAGGAGTTGATAGCCGCCGCCCACGCCGTTTGCTACTCCATGGCCTTCTCGGGCGCACTCGCCCGGAGCGGCACCCCGCCTGAGCGCCTGGAGGTGTCCGCCTTGTGCACCCTGGATCGTGTGGAAGGCGGACTCAAGATAACGACGATGGAGTTGACCGTGCGGGGAAATGTGCCGGGTATCGATAGCGGGAAGTTCCAGGAGCTGGCGGAAGGTGCGAAGCAGAACTGCCCGGTCTCGAAGGCGCTGCAGGGCAACGTAGACATCCGGATGAAGGTCGAACTGGCGGCATAGCGAGCCAGTTGATATACGGCGTTAAGACCGGTATTTACCGCTCGCGCTGAGCCCCGCCGAAGCATGTCCTGAGCGAAGTCGAAGGGTGTGAGCGGGCAAATGCTATTTCGCGTGGATTCCCCTCGCTCTTCCTCGTCCCGACAAGGCTCTCAAGGTGAGCGTTTCTCAGATTATGCTCATGGTGAGCCGCCTACTAAGTAGCGCCCGCCTGCTCCTGCTCCGGCAACTGCCGGTAGACCTGGTCCGTCTTGGCGGCCATAATGAAGTCGTTCCGGTGAAGCCCGCGTATCTTGTGCGTCCACCAGACAACTGTCACTTTGCCCCACTCCGTCATGAGGAACGGGTGATGTCCCTCAGCCTCAGCCAGGCTGCCGACCCTGTTTGTGAATCCTATCGCCTGCGTGAAATCCTCGAACCGAAAGTTGCGTCTGAGCTTTCGGACACCCTCCTCCGTCACAAGTTCCCACTCCGGGACAAGAGGGTGGATCTCCCCGATCTCCTCATCGGTAACCTGGGGAGAGTCCTTTCTACAGGCCACGCATCTCTCCTGCGCTAGAGCCATCACCAATCGCCTCCCAACTTACGCTTCCCTTCTCTCAATGATAGCGAAAGGCTCGGGCGTCTGCCTCTAATCTAATAACCCCACTTGACTTCCTCTTTGCGCTGATCTAAGTTCCTCTTACTACTGAGCCCTGCGTTTATCAAGGAGGATCGCGTTGAAGGCCGTTTACCTCGTGTTCGCCAATTGCACTGACGCCAGGCGCGAAGCCGAGTTCAATGAGTGGTACGATGACGTCCACGCCCCCGACATCCTGGCGGCAGGGGACGGCGGTATCGTGATCTGCCGCCGATACCGGCTTCTCGGAGAGACGGATGAACCCAAGTACCTGGCGATCTACGAAGTGGAAAGTGAAGATCCTCAGGCAACCCTGAATAACATGCTGAAAGAGGTCCCGGCCTGGATGGAGCGGGGACGCATCTTCGACGCTATGCAGTTGGACAAGATGACAAGCCTCTACGAGTTGATTTCCACCATCGAACGCTAGACGGGACAACCGGCGAGGAGCCGGATGGGAGGGAATGTGGAACCCGAAGCGGTCAGCCTCAAGGACAATATAGCCGTTGTTACGGGAGCCTCGCGAGGAATCGGGCGAGCTATAGCTCTGGACCTTGCCCGCAAGGGGGTGGATATAGTCTGCGCCGCCCGCTCCACAGAGGAGGCCCCTTCCAAGCTGCCGGGGACCATTGAGGAGACGGCAAGCTTGATCCGGGCTCTGGGCCGGCGGGCTATCGCCGTCCCGTG
>WBZO01001452.1_pt1 | contig 19688 bp, 18 predicted proteins | sample 5204261 | NCBI WGS metagenome assembly WBZO01 (sample SAMN12412400, study PRJNA552823) | activated sludge metagenome | isolation source: activated sludge from anammox sidestream of wastewater treatment plant... | place: USA: North Carolina | collected 2017-09
CAGGCTGGAGTTTGGACATTTTGGAGGCGATGCCGGAGGCATCTTCAGCAACGCAGCCGGGGGTGCCTGCACCCCCGGAATCGGGCTTCACAACACACCCGATCCCGACGGGATCGCAGCATGAGGCGCGCGTCTCTGCGATTCGTTGCCTCGTTCAATCCAGGTATTGCGCATCGTATCTCACACCGGATTTTTCCAGCAGCATCCAACCGGGCGCGCCAGGGTTTCAGCCTTATCGAGCTGCTGGCGGCAGGCGGTATTGTCGTGATGCTGGCGACGACGCTCGCGGGAGCCGGTTGGAATGTCTATAGGGCTTCCTCGCTGGCCATTTCCGCAAACAACATCCGCCAGCTCGCCGCCGGAGGCGCCGCCTATCTCGCGGACAACAATTACACCTTCTGGAAATACCGCGCGTCGGATCCCGCCCGTCCGGGGGCGGTCATTTGGTGGTTTGGCGTCGAGCCAGAGCCGAGACCGGAGGGTCAGCGGATCTTGCGGGCGGAAGAGGGCCCCCTGGGCGCGTATATTCCCGCGGGATTGCGCCCGGATCCGAGCTTTCGTTTCACTGGCAAACCCTTCAAACCAAAATTCAAGGCGGGATTCCTGGGAGTCGGCTACAATGTCCTCCTTGCGGATTCCGAGGCCAAAGCCCCACGCGCTTGGAATGGCCTGGGCGCGCCCGCCCGCTATTGGGATCTGGAGAACCCAGCCCGAACGGTCGTCTTTGTGACCTCGGCCCAGGTCAACACCATACAGGCACCCGCCTCGCCCAGGAATCCGATGATCGAAGAATTCTATGGCGTGGATGACCGGGAAATCACGGTGCATTTTCGCCACAATGGGCAGGCCATGGCCGCCTTTGCCGATGGGAATGTCGGCTTTCTCCCCATGAATCCCGCGACCCGCGACCCGCGCGCCCCCAAGGCCAATGTGGGGCGTCTGGACCGCAAATACCTGCGCTGAGCTACATCCGCTCCGGCGTCCCAATGCCGAGGAGACCCAGGCCGTGGGATAGAACGCGAAGGGTCAGCTCGCACAGGGCCAGCCGTGAGGCCCGCGCGGTGGGTTCCGCCTTGAGGACAGGACAGGCTTCGTAGAAGGCATGAAATTGCTCGGCCAGCTCATAGAGGTAGGTGGCAAGGATATTTGGGCGAAAATCCTCGAGGACGAGCGGGACCGTCTCCGGGTAGCGGGCGAGTTTCATGCCGAGGGCGCGTTCCGCAGGATGGCCAAGCGAGATGGCGCCCGGTTGCGCGTCCGGCGCCTTGCGAAAGATCGAGCGAATTCGCACGCAGGCATTCTGGAGGTAGGGCGCTGTGTTTCCCTGAAAAGCCAGCATTTTGTCCCAGGAGAACACGTAGTCGGTCATGCGGTGCTGGGAGAGTTCGGCGTATTTGACCGCGCCCAGGCCGACCATCCGGGCAATCTGCTCCTGTTCCTGCGCGGGGAGGTCGGGGTTTTTTTCGGCGATGATTTTGCGCGCCCGCTCGAGCGCTTCCGCGAGGACCTCACCAAGTCCGACATTCTCTCCGGAGCGGGTCTTCATGATTTTTCGGTCCTCCCCAAGGATGCTGCCAAAGGGAATATGGCGCAGCATGATGGGGAGCCCCATCCGGCGGACTGTCTCAAAGACCTGCTCAAAATGGAGCGCCTGGGGCGCGCCCACGACATACCAAATTTCGTCAGGGTCCCATCGCGCGATTCGGTGTTCGATCGTCGCCAGATCGGTTGTCGCGTAGAGGAATCCGCCATCCGCCTTGCGGATGATGGCCGGCTTGTCCGCCAATGCGGGGATGTCCCGGAAGAACACACAGAGGGCGCCCTCGCTGACCTCGGCAAGGCCCAGCTCCTTGAGGCGATCGCACAAGGGCCCCAGGGCGTCCCGGTAGGCGCTTTCGCCGAGGCGCTCGTCAAAGCGGACATCGAGGAGGTCGTATAATTTCTGGAATTCCCCCCAGGAGAGTTCCACGCAGCGCTTCCAGATGGCCAGGTTTTCAGGATCGCCCGATTGGAGTTTTACGAGTTCCGCGCGGGCCGCCTGGGCGATTCCGGGGTCAGCCGCCTCGGCGGCATTGATTTCCCGGTAGAGGCGGACGAGTTCCGTGATGGGATCCCGGGTCAGAGCCTCCTCATCCAGGAGAGTCTTCCAGCCGTGGATGACCTTCCCAAATTGTGTGCCCCAGTCCCCGATGTGGTTGTCGGTGATGACCCGATGGCCCAGAAAACGCGCCACCCGGGCGAGGCAATCCCCCAGAATCGTACTCCGGATATGACCCACATGCATCGGCTTGGCGACATTCGGGGAGCTGAAATCCAGGAGGATCGTCCGCGCGTCAATCCGATCCACCCCCAGCCGGTCATCGGCGCGCATCCCGTCCAGAAATCCCGCGAGCGCCCCGTCCAGAATTCGAAAATTTAGAAAACCGGCACCCGCAATTTCCGGAGGATCCGCGATACCGGAGACATCCACTGCGTCTGCTATTTGTCGGGCGAGCTCCCGTGGATTTTTTCGCGCGTCGCGGGCGAGGGTCATGGCCACATTGGACTGATAGTCGCCGAAGCGTGGATCCGAGGAGGGCGAGACCGCCGCGGCCGCCACGGGGAATCCCGTCGCCTCGAGCGCCGCGCCCAGACGCCCCCCCAATTGTTTCCGAAACGATCCCATCAGGCCTTCGGCGACCGCCTCCGGAACACATCCATGATCTCCGCGGCCGTCCCCGCCGCGGACAATTCCTCGCGCACCACGCGGTCATTCAGGAACTTGGCAATGGCGGCCAACGTTCGCAGGTGCGTCTGGAATTGATCCTTGGGAACGACAAACAACACCACAAAATAGACGGGACCGCCATCCAGAGAATCAAATTCCAAACCCGCCTTCGAGCGCCCAAACGCCGCAACAACCTGGCGCACACGGTCGGACGATGCATGAGGAATCGCGATGCCGAGTCCGATCCCGGTACTCATGGTCTGCTCGCGCTGGCGGATGGACTCGAGGATCGTCCCACGGTCTTCCGAGCAAATCACCCCCTGGCCAGCCAACAGTCCCACCAGTTCGGCAATGGCCTCCCAGCGCTCCCGGGCTTTCAAATCCGGAAGGATTTGCCCCTCCGTAAGAAGATTTGCCAGCGTCATTTTTGTGAAACCTGACAGAATAATCCCTGCCAGACTCAAGGCAAGCGTAGTTTTTTAGCGTTTTTTGTGTTATTTTTTACAATGCAATCAGCAAAGGATCCTCGACCCTCCCTCGAGACGGGTCACCGAATCCTGCGCGCTTTTTGGAAAAACCACTTGACAAGTCTCCGAATATAGAAGAAGTTACCCGCGCAATTTATTGTAATTGATGTCGCCCTCAATTCCACAAAAGAAAGGTTCTCCGTCGTCTTTACAAGACTTGGGGGCGGGGCATTATCCTTCGTGGGGCTCTGGGACGGGGGGGTGTGTGGCGTGGCGGAGGCGTGGATTGCGGGAGGAGGCGGCTTTTACGATCATTGAGGTTTTGGCTTCGACGGCTGTGTTGATGATTGTGGTGGTTCTCACGCATTCGATTCTGAGTTCGACGGCTGAGGCTTGGAAGGCGAACAAGGCGCGGATCAGCGCTTTCGAGGGGGCGCGGGTTGCTTTTGAGGCGCTCACCACCCGGCTGAGCCAGGCCACGCTGAACACGTATTGGGATTATGATGATCCAGAGACGCCGAAACGTTATTTGCGGATGTCGGAATTGCATTTTGTGATGGGGCGGGCCGCAAATTTGATTCCTGGCATCTCGGACACGAGTCTGGACGCCGTATTTTTTGTGGCTCCTCTTGGGTTCACGGAGACTCCGTCCATGGAACCGCTCGTAAAAATGCTGACGGCGTGTGGATTTTACGTGCGGTTTTCTGATGATCCGAAGCGGCCCGGTTTTCTGGCGGGGCGGGTGAAATCCCGGTATCGTTATCGGCTGTTTCAATTTCTCCAACCTGGGGAGCAATTGCAGATTTACGCGACGGCGACGGGAAACGCGTGGTTTCAGAATGCGGTCCCCGCGTGGTCGTTTCCGATGGTGGACAATGTCCTCGGGCTCATTTTGCGGGTAAAATATCCGACTTCTTCTGGTGAGAAGGTGGATTATGCGTATGACTCGCGCGCTGGCTCGCATTCCAAGCCGACGCCGACCTACAACCAGCTTCCTCCGGTCATTGCCGCGACCATGGTGGTCATTGATGAGGACTCCGCGCGGCGGCTGGCGGCCCAGTATGGCGTGGATCCTCCGCCGGTTCTGCCGGATGGGAATGCCTTCACGGATCCGGCCCACTACGAGGGGGATCTTCGGAATTGGGAGCAGAAATTGCAGGGGGGCGGTGGCCTGCCGAAACTCACCTACCGCGTCCTCAGCGCGGAAATCCCCATCCGTGGGGCCAAATGGAGCAGCGACCAATGAAGAGGGTATTTGGCATAAGGGTCCGGGGGCCTGGGTGGAGGAGAGAGGGCATTCCGTCTTCCCTCCGGCAGGGGGCATCATGCAGTCTGCGCTCTGCATTTTCTCTGGTCGAAGTGGCGCTGGCCATCGGGATTCTGAGTTTTTGTCTGGTGTCCATGATGGGGCTTATCCCGGTGGCCTTGCAGACCACGCGTCAGTCCATGAACAAGAGCACGGAGATCCGAATTGTACAGTCCGTGCGCGCGGCCCTCCTGAGCACAAATTTCAGCGTCCTTCCTCCCAGTGGTTCCTTTTCCTTTGACCGCGAGGGTCTGATGCTCACGAATGTGGGTGGCACGGAATATTACCGGGTCCTCTTTTCCAGCGCGAAAAATACCATCCTTCCGGGGAATAACACCGCCTCGCGGCTGGCCACCACGCAACTGATCATCAGCAATACGGTCACTCATGACATTCACACCAACAGCCTGCACCTGCCGGACAATGGATTCTGAGGGTAAAATGATTGACGCTGTGCGCGTGGAGGGACGGGGGAGATGGAACCGTTCTGCGTTTTCCCTCATTGAACTCCTGGTGGTCATGGGGGTGATCATCCTGCTCATGACGAGCGCCGCAATCGGGCTCAATTCCATCCTGCGCAGCTCGCGCATGGACCAGGCGGGGCGGGTGCTTGTGGATGAGATCAATCTGGCGCGTCAAATCGCCGCCGCGCAGAATGTGAGTGTCGAATTGCAATTCCTGAGCCAGCCGCGTCCAGGATCCGCCAGCAACCAATTCTGGATGCTGCAGGCGGGCATCCCCGACAAGACCAATGCGAATGCGCCACTCGTTCCCCTTAGGGGAAAGACGCTCCTGCCTGATGGCATTGCCCTCGCGCCCGAGGGCGCGCTCTCTCCGATCCTGGGCGCGGCGGGCGGCAATGGCACAGCCTCGATCACCATTCGCCCCAATGGGATCCTCGAACCCCGGGCTGGGCTTTCCTTCAATACGCCGTGGTGCGTGACCCTGGTCCCTGAGCGAAAGCTGGGCAGCGCAATCGCCGACCTCGACGACTTCATCACAGTCCAAATTGATCCCATAACCGCCCGTCCCACACTCTACCGTCCATGAAAAAAACGCGTTTGATAATATTCCCCTTTCTGGGTCTCCTCTGTTTTGCCAGTGCGCGGACCGTCCACGCCGCTGAGTCCGCGCAAATTGCGCGGGGGGGAAAGCCTCTGGTGAGTGTTGTGGTTTCCAACAGCGCGGAGGAAGAGACGCGCAAAGCCGCGGAACAGCTTGCCGGGATGCTCGGGCGGATGGCCGGAGGGGATCCCTTCCCGGTTGTGACCGGTGATGGGACTTCCGGGCTGGCGGTGGGAACGGTCGCGGATTTTCCGGAGATCCAGACGGGGGTGGCCTTTGATCCCGAGGATCCCCTGCGCCGGGACGAATACCTCCTGCGAACGCGCGCGCGGGGCGCATGGATTCTGGGCGCTTCCCCCGGCGCGGTTCAATACGCCGTGTGGGATTTCCTTTATCGGCTCGGATACCGTCAATTTTTTCCGGGCCCTGATTGGGAAATCATTCCCAAGGCGCCTGACATGCAACTTGCCGTGGACGCTCTGGAGAAACCCGATTTCAAAGTACGCAGACTGTTCCTCCAATACGGCAGCTACCTCCCCAAGGAATACTTCAAGGATTGGGTGGTGAAGAATCGGGCCTCGGGCGATGAGGGCTTCCAATTGAGTACGGCCCATTCCTGGGCGGGATTCCTGTCCACGCACCGGGAGGCATTCAAGGCCCACCCGGAATGGATGCCAGTGATCAAAGGCAAGCGGTACGTCATGGACTGGGATGCGGTGGAGGCCAATCCGCGCGGCGGGGGCAAGCGCCTGCCCCAGACTCTGAAATTCTGCCTCAGCCATCCGGATCTCCGCAAGCTGATGGTCGAGGATGCCATTCAGCGCTTTGAGGCAACGGGAGCGCGGGATTCGGTGAGCATGGACCCCAGCGATGGATCGAATTGGTGCGAATGCGCGGAGTGCAAAAAAATGGGCTCCGTGTCGGATCAGTTGATGACGGTCGTGAACGAGGCTGCGGAGGCGCTCACAGCCAAATACCCCCACGCGAAAATTGGCGTCTATGCCTACAACCAGCATGGCATTCCGCCGACGGGTCGGGTCCATCCGGCCGTGATTGTCAGCGTGGCCACTGGACTGACCAATACGGGGGGCCTCACGACGTTGGAAGTGATGGAGGGTTGGAAAAAGCAGGGCGCCTCGCTCGGGATCCGCGATTATTTTACCACCTACGCCTGGCATCGCGATCTCCCTGGAGGAGGCAAAGCGCCCGATCCCGCGGGCTTCGGGCGCATCCTGCGCAAGTACAAGGACATGGGAGCGGAATTCTACATTGGTGAGGGGGCGGATAGTTGGGCGCCCAATGGTCTTGGATACTATATTGCCCTGCGCGCGCTCTGGGATCTCGGGGAAAGCGCCCACGCTGCGGAGTTGGAGGAGGATTTTCTCGATAAGGCTTTTGGTCCCGCCAAGGAACCGATGCGGGAGTATTACCGTCAGCTCAAGGGCGGTTCCGCCCGCCTCCCTGTGTGCGCCGACATGGTCGGGCGCATGTACCGGGCCATTCAGGCAGCGCGTCCGCTGACCTCCGATCCTGCCATCCAGAAGCGGCTCAATAGCCTAGCCCTCTATGCCCGCTATGTCGAACTCTACATGGCCTTCACCAACGCGGATGACGCGCAGAAGCAGCAGGCCTTCGAGGACCTCATCGCCTATGCCCTGCGCATCCGGGATACCGGCATGGTCCACAGCGTGGCCGTCCACCGCGATCTGCCCGTGCGGGAGAAAAAACTGACCGTCCCGGAGGATAAAAAGTTCAACATGGCAAAGAACAAGGAGAATCCTTGGATGCATCAGCCTGCCTTCACGCAGGAGGAAATGGATGCCCTCGTTGCCGCTGGGATTGAGGCCAATCCCGTGGCTTCGTTTGTCCCCCAGTCCTTCAGTGTGGATCTCGTTCCAGGTCTTGCGCTTGCCCAGGCGTCCGGTCAGGAGAACATTCCCCCTTCCACGGAGGGGCTCTTCCCCTTCGGATGGGCGCACAAGGCCCATCGCCTGCCCCCTCCCACATTTTATGTGTGGGTTCCGGAGGGCAAAAATGCGGTCAGCTTCCTGACCAACGCCCCGGTACAAATCCAGCTCTTTCGGCCTGATGAGTACGACGAGCCCCTCTCCGAAGTGGATCGCCGCCAGGCCGCGACCGGAGAGGATGCTCCGCTCGAGCGCGTGGATCTCGCTTCTGACGGCGATGGACTCCGTGTTCTGCGCCTGAGCAAGCAAGGCGGTCTTCAATGGGATCCGGGAACGCAATTTGTGTTCAACCCTCAACTCTTCTCCCTGGGGGGGGCTGAGGGTGGCCGATTTTATTTCTATGTTCCCAAGGGAACCCGGATCGTTGGCGGATTCACTCGCGAAGGCAAGCGCGGTCAGATCCTGGATCCTGCGGGGAATCCCATTTTCAGCCTCGCCGATCTGGATGTCGGAAAGTATGGCGCCTATTTTGAGATTCCCGTGCCCTCGGGGGATGACGGAAAATTTTGGAGCGTCGAAAGGCCCAGTATGGGGTTCAGTCTCTCGACCGTTCCGCCTTGGCTCTCCCTGAGCCCCGCCCAGAGCCTGCTCCCCCGCGAAGTCGTCGAGGCCGACGGAAAGGCGGGGCATTGAGCGGGCTCAACGCGCGATCCGTCCCCGGTCGGGCCTGCGCATTTTACTGAGGGGTTCGCGGGATGGACGACATCTCTGGCGCGTCTTTCGCGCTGTGGCTGCGTTGCTCACTTGTTGGTGATTACTCAATAGCCGCCGCGCTCGCGCCTTGCCACAGCGCGAAATCCATCACCAGCCTTTGTCGTCTATCCCGCGAGCCCTTCAGCAGAGATAATCCGCGAGTTGTTCCCTGAGGAGGGTTCGGGCGCGGAAGAGGAGGCTTTTGACGGCTGGCAGCGAGATATCGAGGACCTTTGCGATTTCCTCATAGGGCATGTCCTCGTAGCGGCGCAGGATGAGAGCCATGCGGGGTTTTTCCGGGAGGGAGGCAATGGCGCGGTCCACGGCCTGGGTGAGTTCCCTGTCCGCGACAGCAGCGTCCGCGCTCCGCTGTGAAGCGTCGGGGATTTGGCGTTGGGAGGCGTCGTCGGAGGTGTCGTCGCGCATGTCCAGGGAATCCAGGCGCGCGCGGGCCCGTCGTCGGGATTCATTAAAGACGAGGTTGCGGGTGATGGTCATGAGCCACGTTGTGAAGCGGGCTTCGGGCCGGTAGCGCGGGGCGGATTTCCATGCCCGCAGGAAGACCGTCTGGGCGATATCCTCGGCGTCCGCCGCGCCGCCCAGCATTTTTGCGGCGGTGCCAACCACGGCGTGTTGGTGACGCCGGACGAGTTCCTCGAAGGCGCCCACGTCGCCCTGTCCGGCGCGGAGCATCAGCGATTCATCAGCAATTTGTTCGATCATGTCCGCCGGGAGGGCGCGCGGCATTTCTGGGAGGGTGGTTTCCCCTTCCTTTGGTGGGGAAGAGCCCTCCCAGGGGCGCAGGCACATTGAAAACACATGGATGGAACCCGGCCATGACGCAGAAGTTTCAGCGGGGCGGCTCGAGGAGATCGGGTCTTCGCTCCCGGGTGAGGCGCCCGGCTTCTTCCTCGCGCCAGCGCGCGATGGCCTCGTGATTCCCTGAGAGCAGGACGGGGGGGACCGTCCACCCTTGGAAGGATTCCGGGCGGGTGTAGTGGGGATGGTCGAGAATGCCGGTCGTGAAGGATTCCCGCGCGGCGCTTTCCGCATCGCCGAGCGTCCCCGGCAGGAGGCGCGCGATGGCATCGGTCACCACCAGCGCGGCCAGCGCGCCATTGGTCAGGATATAATCGCCGATGGATATTTCCTCGTCCACCAGGTGATCCGCCACGCGCTGGTCCACGCCCTCGTAGTGGCCGCACACAAGGACGAGATGCCTTTCGCGGGCGAGCCGCTCCGCGTCCTTTTGGCGGAAGGGGCGGCCCTGGGGCGAGAGGAGAATGACGCGGGTGTCTTCCCCGCGCAGGTCCGAGAGGGCCGCGTGGATGGGGCCGATCCGCATGACCATTCCCGGCCCCCCGCCGTAGGGGGCGTCGTCCGTGGTGCGGTGGCGGTCTGTTGTCCAGCGGCGCAGGTCCTCGGCGGATGCCTCCACGATCCCATTGCGCCGCGCGCGCCCCAGAATGGATTCTCCCAGGACCGCCTCGCACAGGCCGGGGAAAATTGTGAGGATTTGAATTTTCATGCGGCGCGGGGTTGACTGTGTCATACCACAGACCCACCCGCAAGCAGCCCCGTGAAACGATCCCGCCGCGCCCAAAAGAAAAAAAAGTCCGGATGCGCCGGACTGGTGATCCGATTTTTTCTGAAGATGGGGATAGTCACCCTCCTCCTGTGGGCCGTGGTGGCGCTCGTGTTTTACGCGTGGGCGCTCACATTCGACCTCTCAAAAATTGCGGAAATGCCGGAGCGTTCGGTTGTTTACGACAAGGACGGGAAGCCCTACAGCCGCTTGGCGGGCGAAAACCGCGTCGTGGTGCCCTTTGACCGGGTCTCCAACGATTTTATCAATGCGCTGCTGGCGCGCGAGGACACGCGGTTTTACCGCCACAGGGGGATTGACCCCATTGGCATTGCCCGCGCGGCCCTTCGGAATTTTGTCGCGGGCGGCTTTCGCGAGGGCGCCAGTACGATCACCCAGCAATTGGCCCGCAACAGTTTCCCCTTGGGCGGAAAAAATCTCCTGCGCAAGATGCTCGAGGCGGCGCTCGCCTACCGGATCGAGACCGAACTCAGCAAGGAGGAAATCCTCGAGGCCTACGTCAACCGCATCTACTTCGGGAGTGGGTATTACGGCGTCGAGGCGGCCAGTCAGGCCTATTTCGGGAAACCGGCCTCGCGGATGGACCTGCCCGAGGCGGCCCTGTTGGCGGGCCTGATCCGAAGCCCGAACCGGTTTTCGCCCTTTAACAACCTGGATCGCTCCCGCCGCGAGCGGGACGCGGTCCTTGAGAGGATGCTCGGTGAGGTTGATCACACAGGAGGAATTCCAAGCGGCGGTGGCCTCCGCGCCGCGGATTGCCAGGAAGCCGACCAGTTCCCCGCAGGACAATTGGGCCATCGAGTCCATCCTGCGCGAATTGGATTTGGTCCTGGAGCGCGACGACCTGGGCGCCGGGGGGCTGCGGATTTACTCGACCATTGACCCTCAACTCCAGCAGGCCGCCGAGGAGAGCGTCCATCGGAGGCTGCGGGAAATCGAGTCCCGTCCCGGATTCCCTCACCGCGGCAAGGAGAGCCTGCCGCAGGGGGATCATGCCGATGAGGCGGGGCTTCCGTGGATTGAGGCGGCTGTTGTCGCCCTGGACACGCGCACGGGCGGCATCCGCGTCATTGTGGGAGGGCGCGACATCCAGACCAGCCGGTTCAATCGCGCCCTGCACGGGCGGCGGCAGGCCGGCTCCGCCATCAAGCCCTTTGTCTATGCAACAGCCTTCGAGCGCGGCCTTGATCCCCGGCAAAAAATCAGCGACGACCGTCTGACCTCCGCGGATATTCCGCGCGCCTACGGAGCCTATCATCCCGCCAACGCGGACAATACCTACAGGGGGATGCTCCCCGCCCGGGACGGGCTGATCCTCTCGCGGAATACCATGACCGTCCGCGTCGGTCTTGCGACCGGGCTTGGAGAAATTGCCGACACCATCCGCCGGGCGGGGATTGCCGAAGATCCTCCGCGCTTCCCGGCCCTGTGCCTTGGCGCCTTCGAAACGAGTCTCAAGGACCTCACTGCGGCCTACACGGCCTTTGCCAATGCCGGGGAAAAACTTCAGCCCTTTCTGATCGAGCGCGTGGAGGACAATCAGGGCCATGTCCTCTTCCGGGCGACCAAGGGACGGGTGAGAATTCTCTCGCCCCAGGCGACGGGGATGACCAGCGCCATTCTGGAGGATGTCCTCACGCGAGGGACGGCCTCCGCGGCGCGCGCTCTCGGGTATCGCGGCAAGGGCGCGGGAAAGACAGGCACCACCAACCAGGCGCGCGATGCCTGGTTCGTCGGATTTGACAAGCGTCTGACCTGCGGGGTCTGGGTCGGCTTCGACAGCCCCCGGCCCATCATGCCCGGAGGATCCGGCGCCGCTCTGGCCCTGCCCATCTGGGTGGATGTCATGCGCTGATCCTGCGGCGGAGGGAGGCGGCTGGCGCCGACTCAGAAAAATCGTTTTGCCCGGAGGGGTGACATGGTGCGATGCTTCAGGAATGCCACGCCGCACCGACTTGTTTGCGCCCATTCCGGAAATTCTCCAGGAAATCCGGCGCGGGCGCATGATTATTGTGACCGATGATGCCGACCGTGAAAACGAGGGGGATCTGGTCATTGCCGCGTCCAAAATCACCGCAAAAGCCGTCAATTTCATGACAGCGCATGCGCGCGGCTTGGTCTGCGTTCCCATCACGGAAGATCGCGCGCGCCAATTGGGCCTCCAACGCATGGTCGCCCATAACCGGGAATCCCACAAAACGGATTTCACCGTCTCCGTGGATGCCGCCGTCGGCATTTCCACGGGAATCAGCGCCCGGGACCGCGCCGCGACCATTCGCATCCTCGCGCAGGCTGCGTCCGCGCCCGCCGATCTTGTCCAGCCCGGCCATATTTTTCCGCTTCAGGCGCGTCCAGGCGGGGTACTCCGGCGGGCCGGGCACACGGAGGCGGCCGTGGATCTGGCGCGTCTGGCCGGCCTCGACCCCTCGGGGGTCGTCTGCGAAATCCTGAATCCCGATGGCACCATGGCGCGCCTGCCGGAATTGCGGCGGTTTGCGCGCCGCCATGACCTCAAAATTTGCTCGATCGAGGAATTGATTGCCTACCGCCGGGATCGCGAGAAGCTTATCGAGCGCGAGCAGACCATCACGCTGCCAACCGATTATGGAGATTTTACCCTGCACCTTTACCTCTCGAAGGTGGATGGGGTTCATCATTTGGCTCTGGTCAAGGGGGTGATTGACCCCCTCAAGCCCACACTCGTCCGCGTCCACAGCGAATGCCTGACCGGGGATGTCTTTGGATCGAAGCGCTGCGACTGTGGCGCCCAGCTCCATCAGGCGCTCCAGCGCATTGCGGATCATGGCTCGGGAGTCCTGGTCTATATGCGCCAGGAAGGCCGTGGCATTGGGCTCGGACCCAAAATCCATGCCTACAAACTCCAGGAACAAGGTCTGGACACGGTCGAGGCCAATGAACGGCTTGGCTTCCCCGTGGACCTCCGGGATTACGGCCTGGGCGCGCAAATCCTCGCCGACCTCGGTGTCAAAAAAATCCGCCTCCTCACCAACAACCCCCGCAAGGTCGTCGGTCTCGAGGGCCACAACCTCGAAATTGTCGAGCAACTCCCCATCCGCTCCAAACCCAATCCGCACAACGCCCGCTACCTTGAAACCAAACGCCGGAGGATGGGCCACCGGATCTGATCTCCGCCGATTTTCTTTGCCGGGGACCGCGAAATCCTCCTATATTCAGGCCAATGCCAACCTACGTTTACGAAACCATCCCTTCCAGAAAGGGCGCTCAACCCAAGACTTTTGAAGTGCGTCAGAGCATGAGGGACGCGCCTCTGCGGGTCCATCCGGAGACCGGAGAATCGGTTCGACGCGTGATTTCCGGAGGAGTGGGTATTCTGACCAAGGGAGGAGCCGCGGCGCCCGCCTCCAGCGGATGCTGTGGCGGCGGATGCGGATGCAGTCACTAAAGAAAGCCCACGCAAAAACGACAAAAAATTGTTGCATGATTTTTCTGGTCAATCGTTGCATGAACCTCTAGGTTACTCACACTTTTAACGCTTTGACCCGGACCCGGATGTTCTCAGATCCACCCATCGCCACTCCCGCCACCCTGGATGTTTCAGGGCATTGCAACGCTGTGAACCGCCGTCGGACTTGGCTGCGGATTTGCGCCACCGCGGTGGTGGGTATTGTCTTGGCTGCCCCCGCGCATGCGCAGCCCAAGCCCGTGAATGTGACGGCGCCAGCGCCACCCCCTCCTCCGGAATTGAGCGCAAAATCCTTCTCGGTCTTCACAGACTACGGCGAAGGCAATGCCATCGCCAACAGCCTCCGGAATTCCCCTCCGAAATTATACACGTTTGATCGCGCGTCCCTGCGCGATGTCCTCCGGTTCCTTGCGGATGACGCGGGCATTCCCTTTATTTCCATGCAGGAGCGCGCTCCAACGGCGCAGGGTTCCACTTCCAAGGGCGGCTCGATTGATGATATCCTCGTCACCTTCACCATGCGGGCCAGCCCGTTCCTTGTCCTCGAGAGCATTGCCAAGGCGAATGATGTCGCCCTGATTTACGAGAATGGCGTGTGGTTCATTCGGCCCTACAACGAGCATGAGCTGTTTGGCAGGATCTATCGCCTCAAGTACACCCCCCAGGAGCGGGTTACATTTAATGACAGCGCCAGCTCGGGGTCCGGGATGGGCTCCATTGGCCAGAGCAATGCCATGGGGAGCAATGGATACCAGAGCGCCACAGCGACTGTTCCCAATTTGCAACTCCAGCAATCCCAGTCCGTCTTCAAGGTCGAGGAGCCGGCCTTGGTGAAGGAAATCAAAAACATGCTCAAGATATCGAGTCAGGGCATTGCCGGACGGGTGGCTCCACAGGAGGCCAGTGTCGAAAACTTTCCTCCGCTTCCGGGGAGCCAGGGCATCAATCCAGCGGGCTCGAAGCTCACGGGGCTCACTCCGGAGGAGCGGGCCGAGCCGACGGTGACATTCAATTCCGACACGAACACAATTTACATCGTCGCCACGCGCCAGCAGCACCAGTGGGTCGAAGGATTCCTATCCGCCGCGGATCGTCCGCAGGCGCTCATTGGCATCGAGGTCAAATTCTTCGAGACCAACAAGAATCCCATCAAGGATCTGGGCATCAACTGGGCCGGAACGATGGAGGGTGGGTACAATGTGACCTTGAGCACGGATGGCCTCACCGGCGCGGGCAGCATTGGCGTGGATATCGCCAATGACGCCAACAGGGGGAATGAGAAGAGGAGCGAGAACCAGCGCCTGAGTACCACTGGCCGTGGTTTCAATCACAGCACAACGGTCACTCATGCGGGCACGACATTCGACAACACCAATTTCAACAACCGGCTCGACAGCTCGATTTCCAATTCGATTGCCAACACCTTCGACATCTACAATTCGCTCCGCAGCTACAACGCGGGCCTGGGCGGCGGATTCACCGCGACCCTCAAGCCGGATGACGTGAGTTTTGCCATTGAGGCCTTCATGAGCGACAGCGACACGACCCTGACGCAATATCCGCGGGTCCTGACCGTCAACAACCGCGAGGTGGCCATCTCGAACGCGCGCAACCAGCCGATTCTCTCTGGAACGACGCAGACCAATCCGGGAGGCGGGGGCTCGACGGCCACAAGCCAGGTCCAGTACCTGCCCATTGGCACCCAGGTGAATATCCTGCCAAAGACCATGCCGGACGGGTCGGTGTTCATGAATGTGGCCATCACCATCTCAAATCAAGGGGGCTCCATTTATTTGCCCGCTGGCATCAATGGCGCCCAGAGTCCCTACCCGGTGACCCTCTCCAGGATTTATCAGGCCGCCCTCCAAGTGGACTCGGGCTATACGCTGGCGGTCGGCGGCCTGGATGAATCCGCCAACGAGAAGCGGGCCAATGGCATCCCCGGCCTCAAGAGCATTCCAGGCCTCGGGGCGCTCTTTCGGAGCAGTGGGCGCAGCCTGGACCGCCGCAACCTCATCGTCTTTATCACGCCGACCATCATTCATGACCGCCGGACCACCACAGGCATCTCCGAAGAGCCCCAGACCATCCTTCCCGTGCGTCCGGGGGATCCCACCCCGCCGACCTTCGGATCGGACGGACGTCTGGTTGGCGGATACACGGGATTGGATGACGCCTTCGCATGGCTCGAATTTCAAAATCGCCTCTTCGAGCAACTCATCCGGGAGAGCCGCCTCTCACGGACCACAATCGCCCAGATCGAGGGAGTCATCCGCACGGCCGAAATGGTCATTGCGGAAATCGAATTCCTCGCCGCGCAGAACCCGGCGCGGACCGCCCAATTTGCGGTCAAGGGAGAACGCGCCGACGAAATTGTGGCGACCCTGCGGGACACCCTGAAAAAGGCAAAAAAGGCTCTCTTCTGACGTCCGCATTGGAGCGTCATTTTTCTTGAGGGTTGGCGCGGAAGGACCGATTGGTAAGCCATGCCATGGATTGCGCTGATTGAGGCGGCCTTTGTGTCTTATTTGTGCGGGTCATTTCCCAGCGGTTTTGTCGCTGGAAAAGTGCGGGGGGTGGACTTGCGGCGCGAGGGGAGTGGCAATGTGGGCGCCACAAATGCCCTGCGCGTTCTGGGGAAGGGATGGGGTTATGCGGTATTCCTCGCCGATGCTGTCAAGGGAGTTCTGGCGGTCCGCGGCGCGATCTGGCTGGCGACTGTCCAGGCGCCTGGCTGGGAAATTCCTTTTGGAGTGATCGGCGCCCTCGGAGCCGTCATTGGCCATAATTTTCCGATCTGGTTGGGTTTTCATGGCGGGAAGGGGATTTCCACTTCAGCAGGGGTGATTGCGGCGTTGTTTCCCCCCGCAGTTTTTATTTCCGGCCTGTTGGCATGGATCATCGTGTTCTATGGGACGCGCTATGTTTCGCTTGCCTCACTGGCCGCGGCGGCAGCGTTGCCCGCGAGTTCCATTACACTGGCGCTCCTTGGGCGCTGTGATTGGATCCTCGCCGGGGTGGCTCTTGTTCTTTGCCTGCTGGCCACTTGGCGCCATCGTCCCAATATCGTGCGTCTGATGCAGGGAACGGAGAAACGGTTCGCGCGCAGGAAAGAAACATTCGAGAATTGATCCCATGTTTAAGACAATCAGCATTATTGGAGCGGGGAGTTGGGGGACGGCCCTGGCCATCCTCCTGGCGGAGCGGCGCGGGCGCGTGCAACTATGGGCGCACAATCCAGTGGTCGCCGCCGAATTGGTGGACCACCGGACAAATGCGACCTACCTCCCGGGCATGCGTCTGCCGCCCAATGTCTATGCGACACCCTGCCTTGAGAATACCCTTGACGCGGACTTGATCCTCATTGTGACGCCCTCCCGGGCACTCCGGGATATTGCCGGACGGCTGGCGGAGGCGGGATTGCGGAATGACGCCGTCGTGGTGTCCTGCACAAAGGGGATCGAGCATGGCTCCGGCAAGTTGATGAGTCAGATCCTTGAGGAATGCCTTCCCGGACGGCGTATTGCGGTCTTGTCGGGGCCGAACCACGCGACCGAGATCGCCCAGAAAATTCCGGCGGCCTGTGTCGTGGGATGCCTGGACGGTGTCCTCCTGTCCCAATTGCAGGAAGCTTTTTCCCTGCCCACATTCCGCGCCTACACGAGCGATGATGTGCTTGGCATCCAATTGGGCGGCGCCTTGAAAAACGTGTTTGCGATTGCGGCGGGCGTCTCAGATGGCTTCAACATGGGCGACAATGCCAAGGCGGGCCTGGTCACAAGGGCGCTTGCCGAAATGATGCGACTGGGATGTCGGCTTGGTGGACGACGTGAGACTTTTTTTGGCCTGAGCGGCGTCGGAGATTTGATGGTCACGTGTTTTAGTCGGCACAGCCGAAACCGCCTCTTTGGAGAGCGCTTGGGGCGGGGTGAATCCCCGCAACAAATCGAGCAGAGCATGAAAATGGTCGCCGAGGGGGTCCCAACGGCGCTCGGCGCCTGGGAGGGCGCGCAACGGCTCGGCATCGAGGCGCCCATCATCCGGGAAATTCACGCGGTTTTATACGAGGGCAAGGCGCCCCACGAGGCCATGTGGGAACTCCTGGGACGTCCTCCAAAGCCGGAAGCGGATGGAGCCGCTCCGTGACGGAGCCCTTACTCGAGGCGCTTGATGTCCTGCCGCCTCGGGCGGCCGTACTCGCCGGCATTTCCGGAGGATGCGATTCGATGACCCTCTTGCGGGCGCTGTCCGAGTCCGGTCGCCGGAATGTGGTGGTGTGTCATTTGGATCATGGGCTGCGCCCGGGAGCCGCGGAGCGACGATTGGTCGCGGCGGCCGCCCGCCGTTTTGGCTACCGCTGCGAATGGGGGAGGGGTGACACGCGCGCGATTGCCGCTGGGGAGGGGTTGTCCCTTGAGGCGGCGGCGCGCAGGCTCCGTTACGGATTCTTTCAGGAATGCGCCCGCAGGACCCGCATTCGGACAATCGTTCTGGCTCACCACGCGGATGACCAGGAGGAGACAATCCTCCTGAATTTCTTTCGCGGCTCGGGCTTGCGGGGTCTTGCCGGGATGCCCCTCCGCCGCCGCATGGACGGGATTGTCATTTTCAGGCCATGGCTCGGGATTCCCGCCGCCGCCATCCATCAGGCCGCCGCATCCTGGCGTGTCCGGTTCAAGGAGGATCCGAGCAATGTGGACCGCATCCACACCCGCAACCGGATCCGCCATGAACTCATCCCCGTCATTCGGAACATTTTTGGTGATACCTCGCAGAACGCTCTGCTGCGGCTGGCTTCCATTGCCCGCTCTGAGGATGATTTTATCGAGTCCCTGGTCCCCCAGCCCGGGAAGGAAATCTCCGTGGAAGAATTGCAGGCATTGCCTGTGGCTCTGGGACGGCGTTTGGCGCGGGCCTGGCTCCTGGAGCGGGGCATCCCGGAGCCGGGATTTGCCGAAGTGGAACGGGTCCGCAGCCTCCTTGATCCTCCAATCGCCAAGGTCAATCTTCCCGGCGGCGGCCATGCCCGACGCCGGGCCGGACGCATCTTTTTTCAGCCGATGGCAGGGAAGCCCAAAAGAAAAATTTGCGGAAGAGCCCGCAAGAGGGATTGATTTTCTGACAGCGAATGATTATGAGAGAGGGAGATGCCATGAAACACATTCTGTCCCTTGTTCTCTCAGCTTCGCTGATTCTCGGCCTTTCCGCCTGCGGAAAGAAGAAAGGCGATCAATACGCGGGCATTGACGGTGATTATGTCTCGGGGACTCCGCTCTCGGACCGCATCGGCGCCAATTTTTTTGGATCGGAGGTCCAGCGAGGCCAATTCCCGCCAGTGTATTTTGCCTTCGACAGCTTCGATGTGTCGGGATCGGAGATGAGTAAAATTGAAAAGGTGGCCTCCACCCTGCGCTCGTCGGGCAAGACGGTCATTGTCGCAGGTTTTACGGATGAGCGCGGCACTGAGGAATACAACCGTGGATTGGGTGAGCGGCGGGCTCTGGCCGTGCGTGAGGCGCTTATTGCCGCGGGCATGAATGCCGCAAAGGTCCAGACCGTCAGCTTTGGCGAGGAAATGCCCGCCGATCCGGGGAGTGGAGAATCCGCCTGGGCGGCCAACCGGCGCGCTGAATTTGGGGTGGTGCAATAAGATGGCGCTTTGCGGGGGATCAGCGGCCACCTCCGTCTGTAGCGGCTGCCAGACATTTTCTTGAGCGCCTCTCCGAGAGTCCCCCTTCTGGATCTGACGCGTCAGCGCCGGCAGGTGGAGGGGCGTGTCCGGCAGCGAGTCGAGGCTGTCTTTGCGTCGCAGCAATTCATTCTGGGGAACGCCGTCTCGGAATTCGAGGCAGCCTTTGTAGAGACTTTCCAATGCGGCCACGCAATAGGAATGTCCTCGGGGACGGATGCCGAGCTGGCGGTATTGATGGCTCTGGGGATCGGGCGCGGCGACGCGATCCTCACTTCCCCCTATACATTTTTTGCGACCGCGGGATGCATCGAGCGCGTGGGCGCGGAAATCGTCTTTGCCGACATCCGCCCCGATACAATGCATGTGGCGCCGGAGCGAGTCGCCGCATGTCTCGACCGCATGAAACGGGCGCCGGATGGCTCGCTGCGGACCGCGCGCGGCAACCGCCTGCGGGCGATCATTCCCGTGCATCTTTTTGGATCCGTGTGCGACATGGACCCCCTCCTCGACATGGCGCGGGAGGCGGACCTCGCCGTCCTGGAGGATGCCTCCCAGGCCGTTGGAGCGGCCTATCCTTCGCGCGCAGGCGCCCGCCAGGCCGGGTCATTTGGTCTTGCGGCATGGTTCAGTTTCTTCCCAACAAAAAATCTGGGTGGCGCGGGGGACGGGGGCATGACGGTCTGTCAGGATCCGGATCTGGCTGAGAGATTGCGCGCCGCGCGCAATCATGGAATGACCTC
>WBZO01003189.1_pt1 | contig 19682 bp, 35 predicted proteins | sample 5204261 | NCBI WGS metagenome assembly WBZO01 (sample SAMN12412400, study PRJNA552823) | activated sludge metagenome | isolation source: activated sludge from anammox sidestream of wastewater treatment plant... | place: USA: North Carolina | collected 2017-09
CGCTCCCACTTCATGCGCTGCATCGGGCTGAACGACGCCTCGACCGCGTGCGGGGATTCCTCGCCGATGCGGGCGAGGGTGAGCCAGAGGTGAGTCATTTCCTGCTCTTCTTGGGGCGAGGCCCCGTCTTCTTCTTGGCGATGCGGTATCCGCGACGACGCAGATAGCTCGCGTACCACGATGCGTTCGTGACGGTCGTTTCCATCTCAGCCGCGACATCGGCAACTGTCTCGTGACGGCGCCATGCAGCAGCGAATCGAACAGCGTGGTCGGTAGGTTTCATTGGGTTTGTGTGTAGCAAGAGAAAGGCCCCCGACGCCAGAGAAAAGGAATGGAAAGTCCAGCGCCGAGGGCCAGCGAATCAGTCAGCGAGTTCTTGGCTGTCGCCGTCGTCGTCACGCACCACGTCGTGCCCGTAGTCGGGAGCGTCGAACATGATGAAGTCCTGCTCGTCGAGCAGGAGTTTCAGCGCCCACGCTCCGCGCAGGTGGAAGTCGGTCAGCGGCTCTTGAGTCGTAACCTTCTCCATGATCGCCTCTTCGACGATCCAGCGAAGAGCTTGCTCACGCTTGCCGCCCTTCGACGGCGGTGCGATACCCTTCGACTCGTCACCGTAGACGATTTCACGCCATGTCTTGTTGGCGAGCGCCGACTTGGATCCCGCCTTCTTGACCGCAACGAGTGCGCCCCAGTGGTCGAACGTGTCCGCGATCGAAGGCGGCACGAGCACGCCGGGGTGGTTCTTGACGATGCCCTCGAAGATCCGCTGTGGATGCTTCGCGGGCTCCGTCATCTTCGGATCTGCCTCGACGTGCACAGTGCGCGCGGGCTTCTCCCGCGGCTTCGCAGGCGGCTGCACGACCATCGGGGCGACTTCGCCGGTCACGGGGTCCGCTCGGATCGCGCCGGGGATCGTCTCGACCTCCGACTCGTCGAGCATCCCCAACCCGCACAGGCTCAGGATCGTGCGCCGCTTGGCCTTCGTGACCGCCTTCATCATGGCGTTGCCGAGAGCCTCGCCCTTCAAGCCAGCGACGCCGACGACGCCAACGTCCTCGTTGACGCGCCCGTCAGCCGCCTCGGCACGGCAGGTCACAACGCGCATGTCGCTCTCCGTCACTTGGCTCGTGATCGTCGTACGGATCTTGTGGATGCTGGCAAGCTGATCGGTGCACGCCTTGCGGGCGTACAAAATCATCTTGCCGTTGAGCGTGAGGTACTCGAACGGTTGCGCAGCGGGATCGAGGCCGGCTCGCTCGCATCGAACGCGGTAGAACTCGGTGCGCTGCGCCACGGTGAGCGACTTGCAATCGCCGTTCGTGATGAGCGCGTTGAGCGTCTCGGGTGAGAGCGTCGCCAGCGATTGAGCGGGCGTGCTCGGTTGGATTGCGGTGGTCATTGGTCCTTCCGTTTCTCAGGCACGAGCCTGAATGTGATGTAGAGAAGCACGACGATGAGGGCGATCCACTTCACAGGCGCTTCACCTTTCTCAGCACGCGGAACTCCAAGGTCTTCGCCTCGGTCGCCTTGCGCTCGCTGATCTGCGTCTTGTAGGTGTAGCCCGTACCGTCAGGGAGGATGCCCGCCTCGGCGTCCTCAAGCTCGGCGAGCAGGACGGCTTGCGCCTCCTTCTTCTGCGCCTCGCATTCCTTGATCGCTGCCTTGGCGGCTTCAAGCGATTGCGCAGCCTCGATCGCCGCCATGCTGAAGACGATGCGACGCGTCGTCGATTGCGGATAGAGCGCCTTCAGTGCGGACAGGTCGGCGTCCGAGCCTGTCGGCTCCGGCGGTATGTCGCGCATGACGTTGCGCTCCCAGAAGTTCGTGAGCCCCGTGATGACGAACTCTTCCATTTCCGAGGAGAGTTCCGTGCGGTGCCAACGAGGCTTGGGCGCGACGAAGTGCGACACGAGGCCCCACGGGAGCTTCGTGACGAGCATCTGCACCGTCGACTGCACGAGGTACGCATAGCGCGTCTCCTCGCTGTCGCGGCGCATGACGAGCGCCTTCAGTTCGGCCACGCCGCGATCGGGGATCGCCTTGTCGATGGCGAAGCGATCGGGTGTCGCCACGAGCCACGGCAGGCTCTCGTGCTGGTAGACGCCAGCGGGCGCGAGCTTCAATCCCGAGTGCCGTTCGAGGAGCTGGGCGTGGAGGTCTTCCGTTGCCAACCCCCAGTTGATCGCGTCCTTCTCGGACAGCCGCTCTTCCTCTTCGAGGTTGTCTTCCTCGTTCGCGTGGTCGGCATCCTCATCGTCGTCTGGCATGGATGCGATGGCGCCCTCTTCCAGCTCGCGCTTGATCCGCGTGAACTCCCCGAGCGGGCTCGAATACGTGCCGGGCGTGCCTGGACACAGGATGCTCGCCGCAGTCGACGCGCTGATCTTGCCCGCTCTCGCTGCGAGCCATTCCGGCGATCTGGCCGGCGCGATTGTGAGGAGCTTCATTGAAGCACCACCTTTCGCTCTTCGCCGATGTCGTCCGGGTTCGCGACCCAGACCCACGCCTGCACGTAGCAGCCGCAGTCGGGATCGCCTTCGGCCCTGCTCACGAGCGCGTTGTCGTCGATCTCGACCTCGCCTTCCTTCTCGTACTCGGCGCGTGCGCGCTCGATCTCGGCAGGCGTTGCGTGGTCGTGCTTGTCGGCACGCGCGCAGCATTTCGTTTCGGTAGTCATCGCCCGTCTCCTCTCGGTCCATCGACGTAGTAGTCGTTCAGGGCATCGAGCAGCGCCACCGTGGCGTCGCGCAGCTTCTCGTCGCTGGCCTCGGGATCTTCGATAAGGTCCGAGAGGCGATCGTGCGCTTCCTTCACGTACTGGATTGCGTCGGCGAGCGTCGCCGGTTCACGCTTGGGGTTCATTGTCGTAGTCCTTTCCTTCGTTGGTCGCTGGAAACCGCACCATACGGCCTCCAGTGTTCGTCAAGTCTTGCGCGAGCTGGGCGCAAAGTCCAGCGATAGGCGACGGCGTTTCGTCCTCTTCGCGCTCGCACGCGCACCGGCAGTCCTGGCATCGAGGCTCGCCGCACTCTGAGCAGTGAAAATCCGCGATCGCTTCGTAGTCGGGATCGCACCACTCCATCGTCGCCGGAGCGTCGCCGCCGCACACGGAGCATTCGACGGTGACCTCTTCGGGCTCGTCTTCGGCGTAGTAGTCGTATGTCATTTGGAACCGTCAACCTTCGCAAGCGCGGTGCTGGCGGCAACGTACTGCACGAGAATCCCATCGGGCGTCCACTTCGCCGCTACGAGTTTGTGGCCTTCCGGCACCCAATCCGATGCGTCGCCGCGCGTGATGCCGGAAACGAAGAGCGAGAAGACGGTTACGCGGGCGGGTTCAGCGTCGGTCATGGGTGGGCTCCTGCTCGCGAGCGGCGCGTACGGCGGTGTGTAGGTCGATCAGCGCTCCGCCGTCCCCGCCGAACGTGAACCGCCCTTGCTCGGGATTCGTGAGCGATACGCACGCGGATACGCGCTCCGCCGCTTGCACGATCGCGCGCGTGCGTTCCAGCTCGGCGCGGGTGGCGAGGATGTATTCCGCCAAGACCTTGCGCGAAAGCGTGTACCGCTGCGGCTCGCGCATTGTTAGCTCCGCAATCTCTACCGCGTCTCGCTGCGTCATGGCTGAGCCTTCGATAGTTTGGCGAGCATGGAGTCATGTTTGCGTGCGACTCGTTCGCACTCTTCGTCATGGGCGCGTTGTGCTTCGCCGCGTGTGTGTGTGCGCTTGCACGATATGCCGCCCCAATCGTGGACGATGCGCTCGCCGCAATCGCACTCGGCGCTCATGCACCGATCAAGCGAAAGCGGAAACGTCATCGTCTCGTAGGTTTCGCCTTCGATGCCGGTCGTCACCAACACTTCTTTGTCGGGGCGTGAAAGAGTGCGGTCTGGCGCTTCTCCAACGGTCGAAACAAGGAAGCTCCCGATCTCGGTTCGCAAGTGCCAGCGGCAATAGCGTCCCATGATCCAGTGGCCAGCCGAGCCGGTGTATCGCCATTGGTCGCGCGGGATAGCGTTCGCGTTGCTCACGGCGTGCCTCCTGTTTTCTTGGTCGGATCAGCGTCCGCAGCCGCGACCGCGCACCATAGGTCGCCCCAGTGTCCTTGGTCGCGTTCGTTGATCCGGTGAACGAGTAGGATTGCGCGCGCCTCACTGAGAACGCGATCCAGTCGTACGAGGGCGTCCTTTGCAGCCGCGATCTCGTCGTCGCTGTAGAGTCGCGCACCATTCGCGTCGTAGGCGGTATCGGCCCATCGGAGCAGAACCATGAGTGGCGCGCTCGTGTTGTGTGTGCTCATCGTGAAAGTTCCGTCTTCGCCATTGCGACGAGCAAGGCGCACAGTTCGGCGTGGTTCGTGGCTGGCGTTGTCTTAGTGTCAGCGATCGCGCGTAGACACGCTTCGAGTCTGCCGATCTTGGCCGCCATTTCACGGACTGCGTGAATAACAGCGGGCGGCTCTAGACACTGATCTTTGTCCATCCCAATGGCGTCTGTAATGTCCGCCAAATCGGACGACAAGCCTTGAACCGCAGCCGCGTAGATTTTGAAGCGGTGGGCTGCTTCCTCGAAGTCCTTTTTCATTTGGCCGTCGGAGTTGCGAGATGCGTGCTGCAACAAGATGGTGATCTGCGTGTCTTTCGATAGTGTTTTGCTCACGGCGTTCCTTTCTGCGCTTGCGTCCAGTCGAGCCAGATCCCGCCGCACATGGGGCGTTCGATACCTTGCTCGATGTAGTGATTGTCGGCGGCCATGATGATGCGGCCAACGTCGGCGTCGTCGAGATTGAGCGCGAACGCCACCCCGTCGAGCCATGCGCGTGCGTATTCACCGGCGCATCGGTGTGCTTCGATGGTCCGTGCCCCATTGCACGCGCGCACGAGTTCGATGTAGCGATCTTGGAGGCGCGGATAGGTGAACACGATCGGCATTAGGGCGTGCCTTTCTGCGCTTGCGAGAGGGCGGTGCGGGCTACGGAGCGGGCCGTTCCGATGTCGTCGGCATGGTCCACGATGCGTTGCAGCGCCTCAAGCAGCGCGGGAGCTTGGTCCGCCTCGGCGTGAATCTGGTCTGAGCAGCGCACGATCGAATGACTCGACCACTCGCCGTGTCGGAACACCGGATCATGGAACGTGATACCAACACGTTCGCTGGGACTGCGCTTGCATGTCGGGCAGTGCCCCGGCGTATGCGCGTTCGCGGCGGTCATGGTGCGAGCCTCGGCATTTCGACTGCGCTGAGCCACGGATCGGCTTCGATTGCGTCACGGACTTCGACGCCGTTCGCGCGCGGCTGGTAGTCAGGAAGGTGTCCGTCCTCGATGCGATACAAGCGCGGCTCGTATGCGTTGAAGTCCTCCACGGTGTCGGTGAGTTCGCGCGTGCGACGGTAACGCGCGCCGGACATCACGCGAGTCTCGCGGATCATGCCGCCGGATGCGTCGGCGAACGTGCGCCATGTTTCGCGTGTGACGCGATAGAGGCTGTCGGATCGGATGCGTAGCGTGGTGCTCATGTTCGGGCTCAGTGGGGAGGGGGTAGGGGCCATCATCAGGCACGGCGTAACCGTGCGACGCTCCGGGGAGCGTTTCGGCCTAAAGCGCGGGTCGCAAGTCGCCCGTCACCGGATCGCGTTTCGCCTTGGGGAATGCGTCGCACCATTCGCGCAGGTCAAGCGGCGTGTTCTGCTCGTACGATGCAACTGCGGCGAGTAGAGCGCGCTTGGCGCTCGGCCCGCTCCGGTACTGCTGAAAGTCGCCGATCTCGTGCATCGTGTTGGGCTGTTCGAAGGCTCGCACGGTGTAGAGGCGGACGCCTTCGGTGCCTCGATGATCGGTGAATTGCTCCGACGTCACGAAGAACGTGAGGCGCTTGTCCTTCGTTTGGATCGGCCCGTATCCGAGTCGCGAACGGAAAAAGCGCATCGCGTCCGCATCGAGGAAGTGTGAGCCGCCGCTCTTCAGCGTGCGCCGAAGGTCGGAATAGTCGAAGATCGTGTCCATCGTTCTGAGTCCTTTCGAGTTGTCGCGCTTCGCCGCTGCACCGTGCAGCGTTTCCGGGTCTCGCGTGAGCCTAAGCTCGGACGCGGCGAGGGTGAGCCCATGCGCCCGGCTAGGGGCGCCGTGTCATGTCAAGCGTTGTGGCCCCTGAAGGCCTCGAACGGGCAACGCGCGCTCGGCGTCGGCGTGAGCGCGGTAGGCTTCGAATCGTCCCAAGCTCGCCCACACGTGAGGCAGCGGAAGAAGTGCGGAGGTGCGTCGCGCCACGGTGCGACGTAGCGGACCCCACGGTAGTAGCGGAATCGCGCGCTCACGGATTCACCTCCACGATAGCTTGCCGCTCGCCGCGCTCTATTGCGCCCGTGACGTGGTGTCGCAGGGCTTCTAGGGGCGGATTGGAGCGGCGCACCTCGAGCCATTCGACGCTCACGAGTAGCGCCGGCTTTGCCCTGAATGCGTCACGCTGCCGAACGTCGCGCGCATGGTCGTCGCAGTAGTGCGTTGCGCACGTGCCCTTGAAGTCGCGATAGACGGCCGCGCGCGTCATGCTCGCCTCGCGCTTGCATGTCGACATGGTGCCGGGGCCGATCTCAACCCAGTGTTCGCACCTCACGGGGACACCTCCGCTCCAAGGCGATAGGTCGCGAGGTGCCACATGCTCGATTCGCCGACGGTAGGCCCGTAGGCCCTGGTGTCGTGTCGCAAGTGCGCCGGAGGATGGTCGGAACCTAGCGGGAAATCGTAGGCCGATCCGGGGACAAGCTCGAACGGGCCGATTCGCGGCCAATCGTAGGCTCGCATGGATCGCGGGAGCGCGACTTGCACGCCATTTTCACCGTAGCCTTGCACCTCGCATCCGAACGCCTCGAGGATGCCGCGAAGCCGCATGCGTTCATCGCCCGGAAGGTCGGAGAAGCTCACGAGGCACACCCGATCGCCTGGCAATGCTCGTTCGTCTTCCACGCTTCGAACTCCGCGCGCGTCGCAAGGTCCGTGCGAATCGAGCCGTCGTCGTGGTAGTAGATAACGAGAATCACATCATCGTCCGACGTATCGCCGTCGAACATCTCCGCGCATTCGATCGCATCCTCTTCGACGTCGAACGCGTCCCAAGCCGTTCCGTCCGCGAGATCGCCGGACTCGTCCGCGAATCCTTCGAGCGCGAGCCCATAGTAGAACGGCACGTAGATCCGCTCGCCTTCGAACTTGCCCGACGCGCGAATCATGCCGTACTCGTCCGCCTTGTACCCGTCGGCGCCGGATTCGATCCACGCGCGCAGATGAGTGTTCTTCACTTTGAATCCCTTCCCTTGCGCCGCTCGCGCCGCCCCACCATAGGGCACCGCCGGGCGCACAACTTGACTATCGGCTGCCCACGCTCGATCGTCAACATAAATCCCAAGAATTCCCGCTAGGTCCGCCTCCCTCACCTCCACGTAGGCGCCCACGCGCCGCCTTCGGAGACTGCCAGGCGAAGATGCCCGAATGCCAAGGGGAGGCGGAGGGGAGAGGGTCGCACCCGCCAGCGTGCTCACTCTCCCGAACGTCGCATCGACCTATCCGCATGGGACAATGCAATGCCCCGCGTCGCCCCGTCGCATCGACCTATCGGCATTGGACGATGCCCACGCGCCCCACGCGCAGCGCGAGCAAGCTCCACGCGCCTCGCGCGCAAGGGGGTGCCACGGGGGGAAAGCGAAGGCGCGGTGGTTGACGGTTCATCCCCCCCTACAATTTTCCCTTTTTTTTGCGTTTCCCGGTGCCTGGAGCCGGTGTGTGAGCAGCGAGGTGAGTGGTCGGTGTATTCCGAGCGGAGCGAGCCTTGGAGGTGAGCGGTTGTAGGCCTGAGTTGTGAGCGCCCCTCGTCCAGCGTGCCCTCTGTGGCCGGGTGGGCCAGTGCCCCTTCCGGGGCAAGTAGAAGCGATGCCTGATTTTGGTGTTGTTGTCAAGGGGTGAAATGGTGTAAAAGGGTGTTGTCAGTCACAACTCTTTTAGGAGAGCGATCATGGAGAAGTCGAAGAGTGGGAACGGGAAGCCGTCGATGGGTTCGAAGAGCTATCCGTGCGCGTCGAACGCGGGTGCGGCGAAGCTCAGTGGTGGCGTGAGGCCGTCGAGTGGGACGGCGGGCAAGCCGGGGACGAAGAGCGGCGGCACCGGGAAGTGTTGATTGCCTCGAAAGCAGCCGGAATCGGCGTCTAGGCAAGAGCCCGAGTTCTCTCAGGATCCGCTCATTCAGAAGCGGCGAGAGGACGCGTCGGATTCGCTGGCGGGCTACCTGCTCGACATCGACGCGCAGATCGACAAGGGGCAGAGCCCGTCCGCCGACACCCTCGCTAACATCGTCCTCCGCAAGATCCTACAACTCCTCGCCGACCCCTTGCTTGGAGAGGCAGCACAACTCAAGGCACTCGACCACCTGACCGCACTGCGGGCCAAGAAGCTCGTGACCGAACAGCCGGCCCCGGAAGACGCGGCGCCGACTGGGATGCCCATGCTGCCCAAGTAACCACCTTGCCCAGGAAGGCCCCTGGGATCGCGCAGGATCGACGCGAGCGCCGGACGACCCAAGTGTCGGATTTACGCTGAAGTCTCGCGTACGGGGCTTGTAGCTCGGTAGGCGTTGGGCTGGTGCTTTCCAGCCCGTAGCGGGTTGGGTCCGCTGCACATGGCGAGGTAGCCGGAGGCTTCCAGGGCGCGTCGGGCGCGGGTCATGGCCTCCCACGCCTTGTGGTAGCGGGCAAGCGCGGCGGGTTGGTGGTGCAAGGTTACGGTTTCGACATCTTCGCTGGCCTGCGCCATGCGGTCGATGGCAACTGAGTAGGCTTCGAGGAGTTCGAAATCGACGGTCTGGTTACGGGCGGTCATTGCGCTTTCATCGCTCCCACAGATGCGCCTTTCCTTGCCAGCAACTTCGATCGCTGCTCCATCGGTTCCAAGTTTTGTCCGCGCGTTTCACGCGGCACTCCACTGCGCCGCACGTCAGCTTGCGCTTCTTCGTCGGCGTGAACTTGCGGCGACAGTGCGCGCAACGGAGGCGAGTCGTCGTCTCACTCATCGTCGCCCCCTTCGCCGAGAAGATGGGCGAGACTTCGCAGTTCTTGGGCGTTCCTGGCCAGTTCGAGCGTCTCGTTGCTGGAGACGCGCCCCTGCTTCGCCAGGATCTTCGATACGAGGAGGTGGGGGGCGGTGGTCACGGACGCCTCTTCCGCTGAAAGCCATTCAACGGGCTCTCTCTGGCGATGCGTTCGTCTACCGATTCGTTGACCCGCTTGGACAACTCGGATCGGCACTCGGCTACGAGAACGTCGAAACGACTGCGCTCGACGCCTTTCGGGCTCAGGAACACGACCGTCGCGCTCGCAGGCCCGTCAAGCCCAGCCACGTACGACAACCAGTCAATGCGCCCCTTGTGGGCCTGCATCCCGCCTTTGAAGCGCTGCTCAGGGTAGCCCTCCGCGATGACCACGGTGGTTCCCTGAACGCCCATTCCGCGCATCGACCACGGCTTCACGGCGTCTCCAGATCGCGTCTCACTCATCGTCGCCTCCTTCGCCGAGAAGATGATCAAAGTGCGACTGCGGCGCTCCGTACAGTTCGCTTCTCGACTGACCGATCGCGCCGCGAATGCCTTGCACGATCTGCTCGGCGTCGTTGCGGTTGTCGATCTTCGTCTGCTTGCCTACAAGCGCGTTGTAGTACCGCTCGAATTGCGCGCGGATCGTCGGAATCTGCTCGGGCGTCCATGAGAGGTCGGTCCACTCCACCGACTGCGCAGCGCGTCGCACTGCCTCGCTCGACCACCGAATCAGGTGGTTCTGGTTGCGCTCGTAGGGCGAGTATTTCTTGCGGTTCTGGCGCATCTCGTCCCACGCCTCAGCCGCGGTCAGTCCGATCTCGCTCATCGGCCTGCAAAGGGCGCGCAGCTCGGCAGTCGACGGCGCGTACGCCGAATGGTTCGCGTGCTCGACCAGCGCACGAAGCAGGTCCGGCGCCGCGAGATCGTGCAACGACATCCAGTACGCCCCCGCCGTGCCGGGCTTCACCGCCCAGGACGGGTAGCGCAAGGCGATCTGAGCCATGAACTCCAGGAACCAGTCCGGCGGCTTCACGGGAACACCCATCACGCACCCGCTTTCATCGAACGGAAGACCTCGGCCATGTCCGCGCCACGCGGCTGCACCGCCGGTCTCACCATGACCGCGTAGGAGTTCCACTTCGAGCGCAGCATCGCCGGGCTCGCGTTCTTGGCAATCCAGGGGTCTGGGTCCTCCAGCATCAGCGTCATGCGCCGCCGAGCCTCCTGAGCGTCCCCCTGCTTCAGCATCCAAGCCACAGCCACACCATCCGCCGTCGAAAACGCGCACTTCGTCCCCAGCCGCGTTCGGGTCCACTCCGACTCCCAGTATTGGATCGTCTCGGCGTGCTCGCCCGTTGGCTTCTTCCGCGGCGGCTTGGGCTTCGACACCCCCGGCGACTCGTTCGCCGGTTGTTCTTCCAGACTGGGTGTAGGGTTTCGGGTATCGGGAATCGGGTACCGGGTATCGGGTATAGGGCGGGCATGGTTCGGCATACCTTCGGCATGCGGTCCGCATGCGTCCGGCATCACCGAATCCTTCTTCCAGCGCGCAGAAGCGGCTTTTTCAGCCATCGACCTCAAGCGGTCCCGATTGAGCGCCTGAAACGCTCGCTCGCGCTCCATTCTTGGGTTCACGAGGCGACCGTTTTCGGACTCGATCCAGCAGTGCTTCACGATCGGCCAAACTCGGGCGAACTTGGAGGCACTCAGCCGTGCCCTGCGGGCGATCTGAACGAGGTCGTTCGGGAGCCCGTTGTCGATCCATGCCTGGAACAGCAGGAGGCAGTACGCGCCGACCTCTTCGGTCGTCATCGCCTGCACTTTCGGGTCAGAGAGGAAGTCGCCGGGGTAGAACTGGAACGCGGGAGACTTCGGGTTGCGACCGTTGCGGGTCATTCGAGTTTTCCATCAAGGCGTCACTGATTTCCCCCGGATCACCAAGTCCGAGGGTTGACGCGCCGCCGCCGATAGGCGATGGTACTCGCGTCCTTTCCGACCGCGAAGTTGCACCCTTGACCCTCAAGAGTCAAGCCCGTGCGCCGCGTTTTCCTTCGGCGACCCACCCGGTCACCATCCTCGCAAGAGGCCCCGCCGGGTGGGTTGCTCTCTTCCCAGCCCATCGGTAGCCTCACGCTGTCGATGCCGAGTGCTGCGCGGGGAGATCCCGCGAGGCGGGTCCCGGTTGCTCGCCATGAATCACGGCCTCGACACTACCGCGTGATCTCGCTGACGCTCCCACTCCCGCCGAACGCGAACCACTACCGCGGCATCGCGTGGGCACGCAAGAGCTTCTACCTGCGCCCAGAGGCCAAGCGATACCGAGAGACCGTCAAGCTCGTGTCACTCGCCGCTGGAGTGCGCGAACCGCTCGACTGCGAGGTCGATGTCTCCATCGTCGTCTACCGAGCCCGCAAGAGCGGAGACACCGACGGATTCCTCAAGGTCCTGCTCGATGCCATGCAGGAGTCAGTCTATGTCAACGACCGTCAGGTCCGCGACATCACGATCAAGCGACGCGACGATAAACACGCGCCACGCGTCGAGGTCGTCGTCACGGAATCGCCTCAGATCATTCGAAGTACCCGATCGGCGTCACCTGAACGCGCGGCGTGCCGCTCGTCGTGCTCGTGCCCAGACACCGGATGATGATGTGCAGGTACTCGCCCGGATTGATGCACAACGGCGCGTCCGTGAAGTCGCGCTGAAAGCCCTGCACCACCGTTCCAAGCGGAGCGTTCAACGGGAACACCTGCGCGCCCAGCGGGTGCTTGCGAGCGATCTTGGTCGTGCCCGTGGCGAACGTCGTGGTTTCCGTCGTCGCCAAGCTCGACGCCGTGCTGCCCCACCCAACCGCGTAGGTCACGATCAGTGGCCCACCGGCCAACAGCGTCGGATGCACGTACGCTTCGCCGACGATGATCGACGTGCAGAAGAACCGCTTGCCCGGAATCGCAGCCGTGCCAGCCGGGTTCAGCCACGCGAAAAGCGGGTAGTCCGATTCCGCAACTGTGATCGCCGCAGGAAGCAGCGCAAGACCGCCCAGCGTATTCGTAGCCGGGGCCGTGCTCGCCGTCAGGGTCACCGCACCGGGAGCCGCGCCGACAGCGTAGGTCGTGAGCTGGCCGCCCGTCGTCGCGCCCTGCTGCACCTGCATCCCGTTGCCCATGCCGGTCATGCGAGCGCCGTGCGGCATGGACTTGTCGATGTCGCCCGTGTAGATCGAGTACGAGCCCAACTTGACGCGCATTACCGAACCAGCCACCGTGCCGCCGATCGCGTGCCGCACCGAGAACGGCAGCGACTGCGAAAGGAACAACTGCGTCAAGCCCGTATGTGCGGTCTGCGTGGCATAGAGAACGTCGTCGATCCACACGTTCACTTCGCGGTTCGTGATCGCAAGCTGGAACTGGTAGACCTGATTGACAACGGGCGTGAAAGCCGTTCCGTTGCCGTCCGTCAACGCCGTCGTGATCTCGCCACCGTTGTTGCAGACAATGACCCATCCCGTGCTGGTCAAGCGCAGGTATACGCCGTCCGTGGGCGCGTAGGGGCTCGCCGCGCCCGGCAGGTACATGCCGATGTCAACCGTCGTGTTGGTCGCCACCGCCGCGTCGATCGTCAGCATGAACTCCACGTAGAGCGGCGTCTGTTGTGCCCACGTTGCGAAGCTGCGGAACGTGTTGAACTTCGCCGCCGTGTTGATCGTCGTGATGCCCGTCGCGTTCGTGCGGAGGAATCCGCCCGAGAGGTCCATCGTCAACGTCGTGAACGTGTACGTATGCTTGCTCGTCTGCTGGTTCGTGTACGAGAACAGCTCGAAGTCCTCGACCGAATCCATGCCTACGCGAAGCCGGTAGTCCTCCGTCGTCTCGGGCGACTCAAGCTGCGCCGCGCGAACCGATCCGCCCGGATCGTTCTCGGACATCATCCGTACTTTGCCCGTCTGCGCGTTGGCAGTCGGCAACGTGACATGCAGATTGCCGTTCGTATCGACGGTTGTTTCCGCGCTCGCCGCCGTGCCGTTGCCGATGATGATGCCAGTCATGTGCTAGACCCCCAAACAGGAGAACGTGTACGTGCCCTTCGCCTTCGCCGGAGTGTATACGCTGAGCGTGAACCCATCTCCGACTACAAGATCAGAAACCGTCGGCGAGAATTGCAGGATCGCATTCTCCATCGGGTTGCCACCGGACGGCATCGCCACGATCTTCGAGAGAGCCGTCACCCACGCCTGTCCCGTCACGGCAACCGTCGCGTAGTGCGTGAAAGATGCGCCGAAATCGACCGTGGCCGTGACCGAACCAACCGATCCAGCAGGCGCAGCCTCCAGCGCCGTGATGCGAACCTCGTGGTCGATGACAAGCGCCTCAAGGCGACTCGTCTCGTTCACAACGTAGTCACGCTTCTGGTCGAGTCGCTTCATTTCTTGTGCAGTAGGAAAGGACGGACGTACACGTTCAATACCGATACGGCTCCAGCTCCAGCAGCCGTTGCGTTCAGGCACGATGCGTAGACCTTCATTCCTCCAGTGAGAAGGCGCCCGTCAACGACGGTCTGTGCGCCCTGATAGCGCGACAAGAGTTGGATGATCGTCGATGATGCGACATCACCCTGTCCCCACTGCAAGCGAATGCAGTAGTCCGTTGTGCTTGATGTATTCACAGCCTCGATCGTGCATTCAGCCCACTGGTCCTGATCTCCAGGAACCGTGGCGATGAGTTGGCCGGGGCTTGTTGCTGCCGTCACAATCGAAGTGATCTCCTGCTGCTCGCCCTTCGGAGCCTCCTTGCACGCGACGATCTCGACTTCGTTCAGGTTGGTCACGACATCACCTCGTCGAGCCATGCCTTCGTCTGTGGCAACGTCGCCTCGTAGAAGAGTTGACGACTGCCCCCGAACATCGTCGTGCGGTTCAGCGTGTTGATGCCGTCATGGTCGATTCCTCGCGCTACGCACGCTGCGTCGAGCATGTCGTACCAACGCGGGTCGTGCGGGTTCGTGAACGGAGGCACAGATCCGTACCCAGCGCCCGGAGTGTTGTCCAAGTCGCCGAGATCGTACACAGAGAAGATCCTCAGTCGCAGGTTCTCGTCTGGGCACGCCGCGGCTCGATAGATCGGCGATGTCTTCTTGCACAGCGATGTCACCGGAGACCCGTCCGGAAGACCCGCCGCGCCAAGCATCAGGATCTCCATGTCACCCTGTGGATCTGCCCCTCCAGACACGCCGAACGCCGGACCCGAGATCGAGTAGTGCAGATCCCACGGATCAAAGCTCACCGGGCCGATCCAGTTCAGAACGCCACGCACGAGTGAGTTCGAGTAGGCATCGAACGAATCCGTCGTCTCGGTAGTAATCGTGTACCTGCGCGTAGGAGCGAGCGCGGCATTCAGGCAAGTCGTCCCGCCCGCCGACTCTCCCCACAGCGCGATGTCACCGGGGTCGATGTCGAAGTGGTCGTAGCGATCCCTCAAGAACTGCACGAACCTCTGGGCGTCGTCGGTATGATCCGCAGGCGTCCCAGACGCTTGAACGACACCTGTTCCTGGGTTCGTACCCTCGATCGTGACTTCCTGCGGCGAGTTCAGCGGAGCATTCGAGATACTCCCGTGAGCCCTCAACCGCGTTTCGAACGTCACAACGTCGAAGCACAGTGATCCAGAACCGTAGATGTCAGGACGCAGAAGGTACATCAGGAGGATGTGCGCCACGCTTACGCCCTCGATGAGAGAGTTCCATCCGCCGGTCGTCCATCCGCCGCCGTGGTTGTAGCAGATCACTGGGTTTCCACCGGGCATCCGAGTCGTGTTCTGCCAGTACGTGTACTGCTGATACCACTTGTCTCCGTACCACCCACGCTCGAACGGCGTCTGGCTCAGCGTCATCGGATCGACGGGCAGCGAGGTAGGCATCTCAGTTACCACCTTCCGGCATCTCGTAGTTGAACAGGTTGGCGTTGCTGCTCGTCATCGTGAGAGCCTGATCCGCAACCATCGTCATCCCCTGAACGGTGATACGAATAGCGATATGGCGCGACGTGTCGATCGCAACGTCGCCTCCAAACCCAACTCCGAACACTTGGCCTAGCCCGTTCGGGGCAACCGGGAACCAGAAGAATACCGTCGTCGCCTTGTTGAACGTCGAGCCTGAGTGTCCCGCTGCCGCCAGCGATGCGTCCATAGACAGAGACCCGATGCCGGGACCATCGTTCAGCGGAGATGCGTCGAACGTGGCTGCGACCGTCCACGGTTCAGGGAACGTCGAGTTCGGCCACGGCATCGTCTCGATGCGGAACCGAGCATAGAACGCCACGCCGCTCGTGTTGGTGAAGTTGCCTGTCGCCTTGATCTGAAGCTCGCCGCGGTTGCGCCACAGAGGCGCCATGACGATGCCGCGGGCGATCTCCTGCTTCGTTCCGGTGATGACCCACGAGATCGAGTTGCCGGACCCGTCGAGGTTCTTCTCGCCTGCGCTCCACACTTCGATAGGCGCCTTGCCCGGTTTCTCACCGAACGCCTTGGAGTACAGCCGATCCTTCTCAGAGTTCGAGAGTCCCAAGATCACATCCGCCAGAAGTTCGAGTTCGTCGTCGTCGATCGGGTCAGCGTCGATCTCGATGCGCGCGGCGCTCGACGGCTCGACGGATACAGCCGATGTGCTGGATAGCAGGACCTCCGTGCTTGTAGCTGCGCGGGACGAGACATCGAGCGCGGATATGCTCGCCGTGTCCACGTCAAGCGCAAGCATCGGCCCGACCTCGATGTCGACGGGATCGGGCACATCGTTCTCAACGTCGATCTCATCGGTCACCGTGTCGCTCCTCGGCGCATCTTGATCTTGCCCTGCACGGGGCACCCGACGATCTCGGGAGGCGCTGTATTGTCGAAGAACTCCACGTCGTAGACACCGTTGAAGACGAGCCACGTCCTGCCCGCGATCTCCTCCTCGACGAACGTGAACCCAGCCGCGGGAGTGACGGATTCCGTGTCGGACGCCGAGAACGTGATCGAGAAGTAGCCGGTGCCGAGACCCGTTTCGACCGTGCCCGTAGCCGACATGGCAAGCGTGTCGTTGTTGGCATCACGAACCTGACAGCGGATTCCAAGGTTCGCAGATGGTGGCGTCAGGAACGTCAACGACGTGGCGACACCAGCGACCTTCACGAGGTAGATGCGCTTGATCGTCGATCCCTGACGGAAGATCCTGTCTCCACCGACAAGATCGACGGTCACGGTATTCAGCGATGAGAGGTCACTGGTAATCATGGGTAGAGCCTAGTCCTCGACGTACACGCGTTTCGCAGCGACGTGAGCCTTCGCGGCACGCACGGCGTTCGAGTGCGAGTCGAACGTCTCCGAAGAGAATGTGGTTCGGTTGTTCTCAGCCTGTTCGATCACATGCCAGATGCCCGGCGTCGTCTCGATGACGCGGACTCTGTGGATCTCGACAGGCTGAATGCCAAACAGCTTCTTGAGGAAGTTCATCATTGGTACTGGTACTGGATGGTGACGGAGGACCCCAGGTGCAACCGGATGTCGTCTGCCTCTTCCCAGAGGTAGTGCGACGGCCAGCCGCTCGAAGTCTTGGACTGGAACCGGGGCGAGATGTAGAACGTGCGCGGCGCTTGCGTGGACCAGAACGCTGAGAGCGCGAGCGGGTCGGTCTCGTGGAGGTTCGTGACGGCGGTGTAGAATCCACCGTTCGCGTAGGGCCAAGTGAAGCCCGAAGTGCCCGTCCAGTCGGTCAAGCCGTCGTAGGCGTCGAGGGGGACGATCCACTGTCCTGTGCCCGTGAAGGAACCCGCCGGGTTGTTTCCGACGAGGTTGCGAGCGTTCCATTCGGTGGGTCCGACGAACGAGGGGCGGTAGACGACGTTGAGCGCGTAGGCTCGTGCCCACAGGATCGGCGTGGTACCGACGTTGATGCTCGTGTTCTCGCCGCCAAAGTCCCAAGTCGGGGTGTGGTTGAAGATGACATCGACGGCGACGAGAGTTCCGAGCGCCGTGTTGAACGGAGGCACGGTGATCGGGATGTCCGGCGCGTTCCAGACGGGGCTGGCAAACGTGACCATCGCGCAGTCGCGCACGGCGGGCGGGATGGTGTAGCTCTCGTACTGCGTGCCCGCGAGGGCTTGGGATGCGAGGAGCGTGATGGCGATCAAGGTTTTCATGGTTCAGTCCTTTCGACGAGGGGAGTCAAGGTCAGGCGACGGGATCTTGAGTGTAGGGTTCGCCGCGACGAACTCGTGAACCCAAGCACGGAACTCGGCTCGTGTGAGCCGCGTATCGTCCTGCGCGTGGGTCTCAAGCCGTTGGAACCGCAGTTCCATCGCTTGCTGTAAGAGGTCGATGCGGTGGTCGAGGCTGGACAAGCTCGATACTACCTTCCAAATGCCGCCAACGAATCCTCCGACGATCAGGATGACGAACCCGATCTCGACGGTTGAGTGTTCGTTCAATACATCCGCAAGAAGCATCATGCTTGGGCCTTTTTCGTGAGTTTTTGCGCCCACGAGGGGAGCACGACATTGAAGAGGTTAGCGAATCCCTTGCCTTTGAGGAAGGCGAGGATGTGGTGTCCCTTGGTCCACGCGATGAATGCGGCAATCGCCCAGTAGATCCAGTGCGGGATGAACGGCTGCTCGACCACGGGACGATCGGCAAGCGCCCGGCGTAGTCGCTCGATCTCCTTGTTCTTCGCGTCTTCGCCCGTCAGCCCGCCGTCGCGCAGTTCGCCGTTCTCGCCAAGCGCCTGACCTGCAACGGCACCGACTGCTGCCCCTCCGACCGTGCCTCCGGGACCAAGCGTAGAGCCGATGAGAGCACCCGCCCCCGCGCCGCCGCCGGTGTACGCGCCGCGTTTGAGCACCGCGCACGCCGCGAAGCAGAGGATCGTGACGAACAGCAGGAACGTGGTGTGGATCTTCATTGTCGCTGTGCTTTCGATTCAGCCGCCGCTGCCTTGGCCTGAGCTTCAAGCTGCAACCGCGCAGCCTTCGCCGGACCAGGATTGATCGTGCCCGCGTTCGCGTCCTTCACAGCCTGCTTGGCGATCTCGTTGGCGAACTTGTAGTAGCCCTGCTTGCCTGCGTCCGTAATCGCATACGTCTTGGCAAGCGCGTACGCCGTGATCGAAGCCCGCATCGCGTCGGACAGTTGGGCGCGAAGCATTCGCTGCTCCTGCGTCTCTGGAGTGAAACGCGACCGAGCCTTCATCTCTGCCATCGCCGTGAGGCTCGAAAGCTGATCGACCCACCGTGACCGGCTGGAGATGTTTCCTCCGCGGCGCAGCCAGTTCCCTTCAAGGACCGCCTGCATGTAGGTCTGGTCATTCTTCTGGTCGGGCTTCATGGGGAATGCGTCCATTGCCCACTCGCCGGGAGCGCCGAAGATGCCCTTGACAGCGTGCTCGACGCGACGCGGCGACATGCTGAACGTCTGACCGATCATCACGGCCAGCTTGCCGGTGTATTCGTCGAACTGCTCCTCGGGGAGGATTCCGGGCTTGTCGATCTGGGCTTGTCCGTTGAACGATCGACGGTTTGAGAACTGAAGGATGGGCTCCTCGATCGCAGCGGCCAGAACCGGAGGCGCGTACGTCTTCGCAATCGCCTCTCCGATCTCGGAAGCCTTGAGCGGGTCGCTGTCGTACATCGCATCGAGAGCGAACTCGACGCTCTTGAAGAACATTGCGGCTTCGGGCGCGAGCGGGATGTGAACCGGAGGGCCATCGGTCATCGGGAGCGTGATGTAGTTGAACCGCTCCTGAGCGTCTTGCGAGTCGATCCCCTCATCGTTGTGGGTCATCGCCCAGTAAACGGCGCCGAGTGCGCCGATAGACGCAGCCTTGATGGCGAAGCGAAGACGGTTGCCCTCTGCCGTCGCAGCACGGATCGTATCGCGCGGCTGCACGAACGCTGCGCGGAAGAACGGAACGAACAGGTTGATCTTGTTCACGGCTTCGCCGCCTATACTGCGGTTGCCGGTAATGCGCTTCGACGCGAGCGACATCTCCGTGAACTGCTCGCGCGTCATCTCCTGACCGGGCTTCCATCCAACCTCGCGCGCAGCACGCTTCAGTTCCCAGATACGAGGAGCCTCGTCGCTGATGCCCATGAGGCGACCAGCGATTTCGTACATGTCGTCCCAGCTCGTGAGGACCGACTTCACCCGCTTACCGGGCGTCTGCATGATCTCTCGACCGCGAGACTGCGCAACGTTCTCCGACTCGAACTTCGCCGACACGTTCGACCGCATCCCCCGGTAGACATCGACCCACTCCGATCGCAGTCCGGGAACCTTGCCGCTAGTGAACTCGTGCGCAGCCGTCCGAACCATCGTCGGGATCCAGTCGAGCACGAGATCGCGGAATGCGTGGCTGTAGCGCGTGTTGATGAACGCGGTCGTCGGATCATAGGCGGCGTTCTTGTAGAGAGCCCAAGCAGGAGACAGGACGATGTGCCCTGATATCTGCGCGTTTCGAAACATCCTTCCGATCGTTCCAACGTGCCCAAGCCCCATCTTCAAGTCGGCGGGGTTCATGCCGATCAGCGCGTCGTATACGTCAGGATGAACCGCGTAGGCGTTCACGACGCGACGCTGTACGCC
>WBZO01003190.1_pt1 | contig 19681 bp, 15 predicted proteins | sample 5204261 | NCBI WGS metagenome assembly WBZO01 (sample SAMN12412400, study PRJNA552823) | activated sludge metagenome | isolation source: activated sludge from anammox sidestream of wastewater treatment plant... | place: USA: North Carolina | collected 2017-09
ATTTACTGCTTGCTCCGGAAATACACCAACGTGTTTAAATCCGGTAAGGGCAAGTTTGAGTGAGAACGAAATGCTACCGTTGTATTGCAGTTGCCAGTTATCGGCTACGGGTTTGTATTTTTTCCATTTGCCGGCATTGCTAGAAGTGGGCACAAATTGTACATCGGCTTGTTTTTCCCATTCGCGCATAGATTGCGAAGGCTCCCAAACGGCTTGCGGTTCGGGGCGAATGCTGGTAATGTTTCCAAATCGCTCTAACTTCATTCCGGAGCCGCTGTCTAACAATGCGTATTCGCGAAATAACTTAGGATGAAGCGAAAGAATTTCGCTGTTGTTTAAAATATTTTTTCCCACCAGTGTTTTGGTTGCGCAGGCGCAGGTTTGTTATCAATAAACACAAATACATCTTCGTTGTCGCGTTTCATATAATAATGTTCGCGTGCAAATTTTTCTTTGGTTTCGTTGTTGGTTCGTAGTTCGTTGAGCTCTGTTTTGGTTTTAGCTATGTTCTTTTCGTAAAAAGAGATTTTCTCGTTTAAATCGTTTAAGTCGTTTTTTCTTTTCCATTGAACAGAAAAATTGTGCTCGTCAAAAAAAAACATCCAAACTACAAAGAATGTAAAGCAGAAAAGGTATGGGTTTTTTACCCATGCCGGAATCCAATCGAATTTTTTAAAGAATAGTAAACTGCTCACGGTGCTAAAATGGATAATTGTTTTTAAGGGTTAAAATTTTGAAGCCACAATCATTTGTGTATTGAACTTTTTTTCATAATACTATTTGAGGAATTTCATGAAAACGTAGGCTAAATTTATGTAGGTTTGGCAATTCTAAATTATATGAAGTTGAAAAAAGTAACATTGTTGTTAGCGCTGTTTTGGGTAAGTGTATTGGCATTTTCTCAGCAACCTCAGTTTACTGAAATGCAGTTAGATTCCTTTGCAAAGGCAGCATATTTAAAACGTATGGCGGCACAGGATTCGGCAGGAACAGAAAGTGCTAGGAATGCCATTCGGCTAGCACGCGAAGAAAAAGCGGTGAGTATTACCATTCACGGGTATCTTAAAAGGGAATTGCCGGATTTTACAGATGCCTCTCAGGTAGAGTCTTTTACTTGTACTAAGTGCACGGCTTTAGATATTCCAAAACTATTGAAGCAATTAGCGCAGTTGCCGAAACTAAAAGCATTGTCGCTTAATGGCTGTGCCATAAAGGTGTTGCCTGCCGAAATTGAAACGCTGAAAGCCCTAGAAACACTCACTTTAAAAGATAATTTGTTTACCACCTTGCCGCTTACACTTTCAAATTTAACTGCTTTGCGTACGTTGGATGTAGAGCATTGCGGCTATTTGGTAGATGAGTATTTGTGGGATGCGCTTAAAACTTCTAAGGTGGAAACGCTTAATTTTTCAGCTTCTGAGGTGGGCGAAATTCATGAAAAGATAGGCAATCTTACTTCTTTAAAATCCTTGGATTTATCTATAAATGATGTGGTGGCGCTTCCGACTGCTTTCTCAAAATTAAGTTCGCTGGAAACATTAAAGCTGTCGCAGAATTTGCGATTAGATTTAGTGAAACTATTTGCTGTTTTAAAATCCAATGCCAACTTAAAGCAGTTGCACATAAACGAGTGTTTGCTGCAAACAGTGCCATTAGAAGTTGGTGAGTTGCGCCATATTAAAGTGCTGAATCTAAATGGTAATCAGCTAAAAGAAATTCCATTAACCATAGGTAGTTTAGCTGCTTTAGAAGTGTTGGATTTAGGTGGCTTGCCAAGCGGGCATCGCTACAACAGCATTACAGTTTTGCCGCCAACTATTACAGATTTAAAGAATCTGAAAGTGTTGAACTTGTTTGGTAATAAACTAGCCGAATTGCCCGACATTGCTAGGCTTACAGCATTAGAAAATCTGAATGTTTCGTTGAATCAATTGAATGTGTTTCCGGCTTCGGTTTGTGCGCTGAGCAACTTGAAAGTGTTGGATCTTTCACAAAACAATATCAGTGTGGTGCCGGCTTGTATTGGTAAACTTACAAACATGGAGCAATTGCTGTTGAATGGTAACTTTTTTAATACAGCCGATAAGAAAATAAAAACATTGCCTGCCGAAATTTGCTTGCTTCAAAAGCTGCAATTGCTATCGTTGAAAGATAATGTTATTGAGCAATTGCCAGACTGTGTTGGCGGGTTTAAGGCATTGCAAGTGCTTGATGTGCGAAACAATTTGTTGAGTACATTGCCGGAAAGTGTATTGCAGTTAAATCAGTTGCGAAAACTACTGCTAAAGGCAAATGAACTTACATCGCTGCCACTCCAACTTAATCGTTTAGCAGGTTTAAAAGAGTTAGATATTTCTTTTAACCCAAAGCTAAGTTTCGATTTGCTCTTGCCTGCTTTACAGCAAATGAAGCAGCTTGAATTTATGGATGTAAGCTACAATAAAATTGATAGAGAAAAGGTGGTGAAACTGAAATTGGAAATGCCATCTACCAAAATTGCCCGCTATGAACAATAAGTTTTGTTTAGGCAAATACATATTTAGTTTACAGTTAAAGAAAGTAAAATAGTGCTGCTGTTTATTATTTGTTTTGCTTCTATTGCAATAGGCATTTGGATGGGGTATTTTACACGTAATGCCTCTACCACAATGGAGTTTTTTCGGTGGAGCGAAAAGCGGGTGATGCGTGTTTGGCTCTATCTTTTTATTGGTGGAATGTTGCTTACGTACGCGCTGAGCCAAGGTACAGTTTTTCAATTGAATAATCCGCTTATTCCCGAAGATAGTGCAGATCATTTTCGCGATTGGCGCTCTATGTTTGAGTTTTCGTTGGCATTTTTCTTTTTGCCATTGTTGGTACTTGCCAATATTTATAGTTTGGCAACTAAGCGTATCAATTTCTTTTTGTATGGCTTTACTTTTTTATATGCAGCAATATTTAGCTATAAGAATCTGCAAAATTTGAATGAATTCTTTTATCGCTGGGAATCTCATTTTGGATTGTGGAAAGGAGAGTTCCCCATCAATACATCCGCTGTTTGGTTTCATGTAGCAGTGTATGCCTTCCTCTGTATTTTCAACTTGGTTTTTATTTGGTGGGGATTAAGAAAGTAGTAATTGACACCTGCCAGAGTAGTAATGACTTTATGTAGTTTTTTAATGAGAAAATACATATTCCCTTCTGTTTGTTCTGCACTATTATTTGCAAGTAGAAAGATACTAACTATAAAACTTTTGCGTTATTCGCAGCTAATGAAATACACTAAGAAAGCTGCCATCGGTTTTGTTTTTACACTTTTATTGGTATCGGCACTATTTACCAGCGGTTGCAGAAAAGATATATTTTCTACTAAAGGAACACTTTCATTTTCTACTGACACACTTTCGTTCGACACGGTTTTCACCTCTCTTCCTTCCACCACTAAAGCATTTAAAATATTTAATAAAGAAAAACGAGCAATTAAAATTTCAAGCATTAGGCTTTTGGAGTTGCAAAGCGATGCTTCTTTTAGATTGAATGTGGATGGGATTGCAGGGAAAAGTTTTACGGATGTTGAAATTCTTGCGCACGACAGTATTTATGTTTTTGTAGAAACTACGGTTAAAAATCCGTTGAATCCCAATAATCCGTTTGTGATAAACGATGCAGTGGAGTTTGTAACCAATGGCGTAACACAAAAAGTTGTATTGGCCGTGTGGGGGCAAGATGCTTATTATCACAAAGGCGAAATTTACAGGTTTGGCGAAAATGTAACATGGAAAAACGATAAACCACATGTGATTTTGCAGAGTTCATTTCCGGGTGTGGGAGTAGATTCGGGCGCTACGCTGAATATAGAAAGCGGTACGAAAATTTTTGTGGGAAATAATGCCGGTTTGTGGGTGTATGGTACATTAAATGCTATGGCTAGTTCTTGGAGCGATTCAATAGTGTTTAGGGGTTTGCGCTTAGAAAGTTATTACAAAGAGAAGCCCGCACAATGGTGGGGAATTATTTATGGAAGAAATAAAGATGCACAAATTGCCAAGTTGAATTTGCAACGCGTGGTAGTAAACGAAACTTTCTTTGGAATAGCCGATGAGTTTATTTTTAATGCATCGTTTCAGCAGCAGGTGTTGCCTATAAATTTGGCAGATTATACTATTGCCACCGCACCGGAAATTAGTTTAAAGCAATGTATTGTGAAGAATGCGCAAAATACAGCGCTGTTTGCACTCAATGCAAAGGTAGATGCAGAGAACTGTATTTTTCATACAGCGGGAAGTAATGTTGCCGCATTGGCACTGGGCGGGGAGTATAAACTTACGCATTGCACCATTTTTAATAATGGCGGAAAATATCTAGAACATAAACAGGAGGCATTGCTTATTGCCGATAAAATTGCTTCGGAGGGAACGTTGTATAGTGCTGCTCTAAATGCCGCTATTGTAAATTCTGTGGTGTATGGTTCGCTAGATAATGAATTTAGGTTTGCAGACGATAACGATAAAATACGTTTCGAGAATTGTGTGTTGAAGTTAAAGCAAGATACTGCCAATAAGTATGCAAGTCGCTTTATAGATTGTAAGTTTAATGCAGAGCCTAAATTCAAAAATGTTTCAGAAAATAACTTTACACCTTCCGATAGTTTGAATTCTCCGCTAATTGATGCGGGGAAAGCAACCTCTGTGGTGAGCGATATTTTTGATAAGCCACGTACTGTGCCCGATATTGGAGCTGTGGAGGGTAAAAACTAAAAATGGAATGAAGTATTCCCTTCATTCCATTTGTTAAACGGCATTCAATCTTTTTTTATCGTTGCGCTACATACTGTGCAAGTGCATCGGTGCTGCTGCTATAACTAAATGCCTGACTGATATTAAAATAGTTTTGCTTATCGGTAGTTTTATCGAAGAGCATTTTGGCAACATCTAGTTTGGTACTTTCAAAACTAAACAGAGATACAAGTTCCCGAACTTGATTAGTAGTAAAAAAGTAGTAAGTGGAGGCTTGTTTTAAAACGCTCAGTTTTGTGCTTTCAAAAGAGGCGTTGGTAATTGCATCTTTCAATTGCTGAAAAGTTACGGCATCTGCTACGGGTTGGTAGTTGCCTGGCAAGTTGCAACTTACTGGCGGTGCGGGTTCTGTGTTGTAACTTGGGTAATTGCTTGGATGGTAGTTGTAAGTGTTGTCGTGTGGGTGATGCCATGAGTGATAACTATCATCAGTACAGTTAGGGTGTTGAGTTTGGTTCATGGCAAAACTTTTTTCAATTATCAAATCGCCCAAGTGGTTGATGGTAGCATAAACTGTACGGTTGGGTGCAATTTTCATAAAGCTATTGAATACTAGATTAGTGTATTTTACTCCGTATTGATGGCTCACCACCGCAATTTTTAAATGATGTTTGCCGGGGCGTAAACTTTCTACCACAATTCTATTGGTTGGTTGGCTTACTTGTCGCCCATCTAACCAAGCAATAAATTTTGCATTGTTTTGGAGGCGCAGGTTAAATGTAGAACTCCATTGCTGAGCTTGCGAAATGGTTGCAAATAAAGTGGCAATCATTAGTGTAAAAACGCTTTTCATAACATGTTTCTCCTTATTGTTTTATTGAAGAATAGTAGTACGATGAAGCTAAGTTTAAAGGGTTTAAATGCAGGCGAAAAAAAATGATGACGATTATGCAAATGGTTTATTTTCGTTTGAAATAAATAGAATGGTTATGCGCTTTAGTTTATGGTTGTGCTTAGTGCTAAGCACACTTGGCTTGTTTTCGCAAGGGTATTTTTTGGAGTTTAAAATGAGTGGGGTAGAAGGCGTTGCGGGTAATATGAAAATATATGCACAAGGTGGCGTTAGCCGTAGCGAAGTAGAATTTTTGAATCCTAATGCCAAGTTGTTTATGCCTGATGGAATGGCAGTTTTAAATTTTGAAAAGGAGCCAACTAAAATTTACATGCTCAATACTGCAGCAAAAACTTATAGCGAAATTACTACAACTGCAAACGATGATTGGAAAGACTATAACCAAGCAGATTACACAGTTGCGGTAGTGGGAAAAGAAAATGTAAATGGTTACAATGCTACACATGTAAAAATAAAAGTAAAGGGAAGCAACTTGGAGCAAGATTTATGGACCAGCACCGAAGTAGCGGGGTACTACGATTTTTACAAGGTGAAAACACAGTTTACAGGAAAGGAAAATCTATACAAAGCATTGCAAGAAAAAGGCGCTGCGGGCTTTCCTGTGCGCATGCTGGTGAAAGAGAAAGGTATGAATATGCAAATGGATTTAGTAAAGGCAGAAAAGAAAAAGTTAGCAGAATCGCTGTTTAGTTTAGATGGCTATACTAAAGGTTCTTCGGTACCGGGCTTGCCTGCCGATATAGATATTTCTAAGTTGCAAAATCTAAAAAATCTCTCACCGGAGGAGCAGGAAAAAATGATGGAAGAATTGCTCAAAAGTTTTCAATCCAATCCTAAGACTAAATAGGCATAGTGGTTAGTGTTCAAGCCAGTTTAAGAAATCATTACTCTTTTCACGGCTTACATCCACTTCCATTTTGGGTTCTAGTTTAATGTGTACGGTCATTTTTCCGGTGTAGTGTTTTTTATAGCTCAATACTTGATTTTTATGAATGAGCATTTGCCTATTGGCGCGGAAGAATTTCTCCGGGTTTACAAACTCATCTAATTCATCTAAGGTGTTGTAATCGGTTACTAATTTTTGGTTGTCGGTAGTTACCAAATAAATAAGTGATTCTTTTATGAAGTATGCTACATCATCGGAAAGTATAGGTGCCATGCCGCCTTTGTCGTGTACCAAGAAACGTTCGTTGTATTGTTTGTCTTTGGTGTACACACTTTTAATTAGCAATTTTAGTTGGTCTTGCATCAGTTGCGATGCACTGGCTAAGCGCTCTAATTTTTGCAACGATTTTTGTAAATCTTCTTTAATAATTGGCTTTAGTAAATAGTCCACACTATTTACTTTAAATGCGTGAATGGCATATTGATCGTATGCAGTAGTAAAAATAATTGGTGCTGTAATTTCTACTTTGTTGAATATCTCAAAACATAAGCCATCGGCCAATTGCACATCCATAAACACAATATCCGGAACACTATTGGCTTTAAACCACTCCACGCTGCTTTGCACGGTGTCTAGCACTGCCAGCACTTGTATGTTTGGTTTTATTTTTAAGAGTAATTTTTGTAACCCTTGTGCATTTAATGGTTCGTCTTCTACAATTAGAACATTCATACTAATGGAATTTTTATGGTGAACAATTGTGCTGTTTCAATAATTTGAATAGGCTCTTTGGTTATGTAGCTATATAAAGTTTTTAGCTGGTTTAAACCTTTTTGGTGTGAGTATTGAATTACTGCTTTTCGTTGTAAATTGTTTTCAATAACTAAGAAGTTGCCTTCGTCTCTAATAGAAATTTTTAGCGGTTGTTTGGTCGATGCAATATTGTGTTTAAGGGCATTTTCTATAAGTACCTGTAAGCTCACCGGAGTTATCTGTTTTGGAAGAGAAATATCGCTTACACTTACTTCAATTTTTAATGCTTGTTGAAAGCGGGTTTCGAGGAGCCTGATATAGCTTTGAATGAATTCTAATTCTGTTTCTAAGCTCACGGAAGTTTTCTCGTGATTATTTAGTAAGTAGCGATAAACTTTAGAGAGTTGGTGGAGAAATTCCGAAGCCAGTTTTGCATCTTCAAAAATCAAACTATTGAGCGATGAAAGGCTATTGAAGAGGAAGTGTGGATTGAGTTGGTTTTTTAAGTTTTCGAACTGTACGGTTGCTTTTTCTTTTTCTAAACGGGTAGCACGCAGGCTGCTTTCTTTCCAGCGGTTTACGAAGTGGTAAACCATCATAGAAAGTACAAGTGTGGCAGATAGAATTACATCTCCGGCAAATCCAATAAGCCGCATTTCGCGCGATACATTAAATTTTATGAGTGGCTCAGGAAATAGTTTTTGCACGTTTATCAATATACCAAATCGAAGAACTTCTAATACAAAAACGGTAATGGCTAATTGAATAAAAAAGCGCAGTGTAGCATTACTTTCAAATGGAAGATGTATGTCTAGGGAGCGGTCTATGGCTCGCACCATTATGCCAAGCACAATAATGAAAAACAAACTGGCAATGGCGGCTTCAACTTTCCATACAACACTTTCGTTGTGAAAAATCATAAACCACACAAAGGTAAACAGTATATAAATGCAAGTGAGCGTGTAAATGCCTGCTTGCATTTCGGGCGAAAATTTCCTGAACATACTGTTACGAAAGAAGCAAGTTCGGGTTGAAATGTGAAATTGATTTTGCCGAAACGTTGAATTTAATTGTTGAAGAGCTATTCAATAATTTTACTGCTGAGCCGAAGCAATTCCGTTTCGGTAGATTTTACATCGTAACGGGCGGCAACTAAACGCAGCAGTGCATCTTCGTAACTTTTTTGCGCTTCTCTAAATTCAATAGATGTGCTTTGCGATAGCTTAAAACGCTCTGTTGCAATCATCACATTTTCTTTGGCGTAGCTAATGTTTTCTTCCTCTAATTGCAGTGCTTGTTTGGCAACTTCATAATCGCGAGCAGCCTTTTTTTGCTGAACGGTTATTTGCAGTTTTATTTTTTCTAAACCTGTTTCGGCACGTGTAATATTTAAGCGGGCAATTTTTACTTCACGGTTTATGTTAAGCCCGTTGAATAGGGGAAACACCAAGGTGGCACCTACGGTTAATCCATTTTGTTGGTTAAAGAGCGAGAAGCCGGCATCGCTTTTTGAATAGGTATAGCTGTAAGCTGCGTTTCCTACAATTACCGGAGAGCGTTTAGCTTGTGTTTCTTTTAGTTGCTGCTTGGCAATGCCGGCTTGCACTAGTGCGGCTTGTACGGTTAGGTTGTTGTTTATTTCTTGTAGCGATTGGGCTGTAATTTTATCGTTAAAAGAGATGCTGTCTTCTACCTCAAAAGCAGTTTCTGCATTGCGGGCAAGCAGTGCGTTTAGGTTTTGCTTGGCGGTTTCTAGCAATGCTTGCTGCTTGAGTAATTCAGCTTTGCGCGCATTAGCATCTACTCTGGCTTGTAGTGCATCTGTTTTAGCACTTACTCCTAGTTCTACCTTTGAAGTAGCAATTTTTAAGCGCTCTTCTGCCAGCTTAATTGCTTCGTTGTAGGCATTTACTGCTTGCTGTTGTTTTACCACATTGGAGTAAGCAATGATTACAGCTGCAATGCTGGTTTGTACTTGCTCTTTAAGTTGCAATGTTGCCAACGATTCTTGCATAGAAAGTCTCTTTTTGGTGAAAAACATTTTTAAACCATCAAAGAGTGTCCAGTTTAAGTTGGCAGAGGCATTTGCATTAAGCGCATTTACATTGTTTTTATTGATTTCTGTACCGTTTGTGAACTTTTGATGCAGGTTGCTTAATCCATAGTTTACACCACCATTTACACTAACGCTAGGCAACATGCCTGCATTGCCAATAGTGTTGTTTCGTTTAGCAATGGCAGAGTCTGTTTTTGCAAGAATAATATCGTAGTTTTTTTCTAAGCTAAGGCTTATGGCATCTTGCAAAGTAAGGGTTTGCGCTGCTATTGGATTGGCACAAGCACACAAAATGATGAATGAAAAATACAATGAAAGCAATCTCATAAATTAATGTTTGGCGGTTTTGGTTCTGCTCATCATGGCGTACATGGCAGGAATTACAAATAGCGTGAGGATAAGTGAAAACATAATGCCACCAATAATTACAATGCCTAATGGTATGCGGCTTTGTGCGCCTGCTCCAATGGCAAATGCAATTGGTACGGCACCTAAAGCAGTGGCTAAACTGGTCATTAAAATTGGGCGTAAACGCATGGCGGATGCTGTAATTACGGCATCTAATTTTTTTAATCCTTCTTCTTGTTTTTGATTGGCAAATTCTACAATAAGAATACCGTTTTTAGTAACTAATCCAATAAGCATAATTATGCCAATTTCGGAGAAAATGTTCAGGGTTTGGTTAAACATCCATAGGCTTAAAAGCGCACCTGCCAATGCCAATGGAACGGTAAACATTATTACTAATGGGTCTACAAAACTTTCGAACTGTGCGGCAAGAATTAGGTAAACCAAAATTAACGCCAATAAGAATGCAAAAGATGTGTTGGATGAACTTTCGGAAAAGTCGCGAGATGCGCCATTGAGTGCGGTGCTAAAGGTGTCGTCTAATAATTTGTCGGCAATGCTGTTCATTTCTGCAATGCCATCGCCCATTGTTTTTCCCGGAGCTAAACTTGCAGAAACAGTAGCAGATTTAAAGCGATTGAAATGGTATAGCTGCGGAGGGTTGCTCACCTCTTTCATGCTCACCAAATTGTCTAATTGAATTAATTCGCCTTTATTGTTGCGTACATAAAAGCTCTTTAAGTCTATTGGTTCATCGCGGTTGTCGCGGTTTACTTGACCCACCACCTCATATTGTCTTCCATTCATGGTAAAGTAGCCAAGTCTTCTGCCGCTGAGTGCTAATTGTAAAGTGTTTGAAATATCGAGCACACTTACGCCAAGTTCGTTGGCTTTAAGTCTTTCAATTTCAATTTGCAGTTCAGGTTTGTTGAATTTTAAGTTTACATCAGCAATTTGGAATACCGGACTCTTTTGTACGGCTTCCATAAATTTGGGTAACACAGATTTTATTTTTTCGAAATCCATGTTTTGAATTACAAACTGCACCGGCAATCCAAAACGCGCTGCACCTCCGGTAGAAATAGTTTGTTCTTGTATGGTGAAAATTTTTCCGTCATTGAATTGTTTTAACCCTTTATTAAGTGCATCTACCACTTGTTGCTGTGTTACATTTCGCTCTTGTGGATCAACCAACGAAAGGCGTGCAAATCCAGTGTTGGTTGCGCCACTGCCCGAAAAACCAGGAGCGGTAACTGTAAGTACTTGTCGCTTGCCGGGAGTAGAGTCTACAAGGTAGTTGGAAACTTTTGTCATAAAGCCTTCCATAAAATCGTACGAAGTACCTTCCGGTGCGGTAACACTTAAGCGTATCATACTGCGATCTTCTAATGGAGCTAATTCGCTTTGCAGTAACTTGCTGAAAAGTGCCATAAGCAATACGCACATAACCAATGCCACAATGGCAAGCCATTTGCGTTTCATAAATGTTTCGAGTGCACTGCGGTAGCTATTGTCCATCCATTCAAAGAATGGCTCTGTTTTTTCGTAGAACCATGTTTTTTTCTGATTGTTGCGCGTAAGCCAAACGTTTAGTACCGGTGTGAGCGAAAGTGATACGAATGCGGAAACAAGTACGGCTCCTGCTACCACAATTCCAAATTCTCTAAATAAACTACCTACAAAGCCTTGCAAGAAAATAATGGGAAGAAATACCACGGCAAGCGTAATAGAAGTAGCAATTACAGCAAAGAAAATTTCTTCTGAACCTTCGCGGGCTGCTTTTTCTTTGCTCATGCCAAGCTCTAGTTTTTTGAATATATTTTCTGTTACCACAATACCGTCATCTACCACTAGCCCGGTGGCAAGTACTATACCCAATAGGGTGAGTACATTAATGGTAAATCCACTAATGTACATAATAAAGAAGGCTCCAATAAGCGATACAGGAATATCTATTAACGGCCGGAATGCTATAAGCCAATCTCTAAAAAAGAGGTAAATAATTAGCACCACCAGCACAAAAGCTATAAGCAGCGTTTCTTCTACTTCGCTAATAGATTTTTTAATGAATTGAGTACTATCGAAAATTATGTCAAGATTGTAATCTTCAGGAATGTCTTTTTTTATTTGGTCGAAGCGTTTGTAAAACTCATCGGTAATAGTAACGTAGTTAGAACCCGGTTGCGGCACCAATGCCAACGCTACCATAGGTACGCCATCGCACTTTAAAATGGTTTCTTCATTTTCGGGTCCCAATACCGCTTCTCCTAAATCGCGTAGCTTTATTATGGCGTTGTCATCTTGTTTAATGATAAGGTTCTCAAAGTCTTCTTCGGTAACAAGTTTTCCAAAAGTTTTTACGGTAAGTTCTGTGGAGTTGCCATAAATTTTTCCTCCGGGCAGTTCTACGTTCTCTCTATTCAATGCATTGTTTACATCTTGGAAAGTAATGTTTTGTGCAGCCATTTTCATAGGGTCTAACCACAGCCGCATGGCATACTTTTTTTCGCCCCAAACCTGCACCTGGCTTACACCCGGAATGGTTTGCAGTTTTTCTAACAACACATTGGATGCATAATCGCTTACTTCCAGTAAGTTGCGCTTATGGCTTTGCACGGTCATGGCAAGAATGGCATCGCTATTAGCATCGGCTTTTGAAACTACCGGAGGCGCATCTATATCTTGCGGTAGCTGCCTTACGGCTTGGCTTACTTTGTCGCGCACATCGTTGGCCGCTTCTTCTAAACTTATACTTAGTGTAAATTCTACGGTAATTACACTGGAGCCTTGGTTGCTGGAAGACGAAATGCTTCTAATGCCCGCAATTCCATTGATGGCTTTTTCTAATGGCTCGGTAATTTGCGACTCAATAATATCGGCATTGGCTCCGGTGTAGCTGGTTCGAACGGTTATTACCGGTGGATCTACCGATGGGTATTCGCGTACGCCCAAAAACGAAAATCCGATGATGCCGAATAATACAATTACTATATTCAGTACAAGTGCAAGAACCGGTCTTCGTAAACTGAGTGATGGTAAACTCATGCTTGGGAACTTTTAATTCAAAATTAGTTTCTGCGCTAAAATACAGATGTGCAAGATGCTACCTAAAAAGGAGGTGTAAAACTTTTGTGGTTTAGGGAATTTTAGGAAGCCTACTATTTTCCTAAAATCTGTTGAAAGAACTCTGGTAGCAAGGCGGGGCGCAGCAATAAAGGAAACAGAAAGCCAAAAATACTACCTGTAAAGTGTGCCACGTGTCCAATATTATCGGCTCCGCGTTTTGCCATGTAGGCGCAGTAAGCAAGGTATAACGGACCAAAAATATAGGCAGGCATAGAAGGCAAAAACATAATAGAAATTCCGCCTGTTGGGTGAATTAAAATGCTGGCAAACACTATTGCCGATACGCCTCCGCTGGCTCCCAAACTTCTGTAACCGGGATTGTTTTTTTGTGCGAAAAGATTGTAGCTGTCTGCTAATGCAACTGCTCCGAAGTATAAAATTAAATACAGCAGTGCTCCCATTGGAAAGGATGCTACAAAGTAGCCTTCTACAAATGTGCCGAAACTCCAAAACGCCAGTAAGTTAAAGAGTAGATGCCCAATATCGGCATGTATAAATGAACAGCTAAAGAGACGGTGCCATTCATTGTTTCGCCACATTACGTAAGGGTAGAATAGTAATTTTTCTACCAATTCGTGTCGGCTAAATGCCATAAATGAAATAATGGCGGTTACAATAACAATAATAATGGTGAGGCTCATGGCTGTGTAAACTATGTTTGCAATAATAAGGGTTTACTTGCTATGGCTAGCACATAATTAACAGGTTGTAATGGAATTGTTGCTGGTGCTGTAAAATCTATTTCCTTTGCTGTTAATCAAATAAACTTCATGAGTGCTGCAAAGGCAAAATCGCTTACAAAAGAGAATAATACTTCGTTTAAGTTTGAGTTAAGTATTCCGCTTAAATGGTTGGTGTGGGGCATTTATTCATTGTTGATACTATACACTACATCTAATCACGAGCCGTGGCGCGATGAAGCACAAAGTTGGCTCATTGCCCGCGATTTATCGCTCTCAGAATTGTTGGGTTATTTGCCAAACGAAGGGCATCCACCACTGTGGTATTTTATACTTATGCCGTTTGCAAAGCTAGGAATGCCGTATAGTTATATCGGCATACTGCACAATGTTATTGCAATTGCATTTGCATGGGTATTGCTCTTTAAAAACAAGTTAAATCCATTGGTGGCAATCACCCTTTTGTTTTCATATTACTTTGCGTATGAGTATGCAGTAATTGCACGAAACTACGCTATGGTGGCATTGTTGCTGGCAATACTAGGCGCATGTTATGAAAAGCGTTTCGAGCAGCCATTTCTTTTTGCAGGAATAGTATTCTTACTGTTTCAAACCAATGTGTTGGCGTTTTGTGCAGGTGCTGCCATTGGCGTTATTTTCTTTTTAGAAGTGGTGTTGAAGAAGGATTTTAAACCAAAGAATTTTGTTGCTATGGCAATAATGGCAGCAGGTGGATTATTTACTTTGGTATTGCTGCTAAGTGCAGGTTTAAAAAATGGCATTACCAAAAGCGCGGAGCAGCCGGCAACTGCCTTGTTAGATGCTTTTGGTAATGCACTCCTGTTAAATAAAGAAGAGGGCAGTTTAGCTTTGTTTCTATACTTGGTTATGGCACTTTCATTCATAAGAAAGCCTTTTGCATTATTGTTTTTGGCTATTTCGGTATTGGGGTTTTCGTACCTTATTGCCTATAAGTTTCAAGGAACATTGCGGCATCATGGCTTCTTGCTTGTGTTCTTATTGGGGGCATTTATTATTGCGAGTTATTACAAAAGTATTGCTTCGTTAGAAACCTATAAATGGCTCGATTGGGTGGGTGCAGGTTTGTTTGCTTTTGTAATGTTTTCGCAAGATTTAAAGTCAATAGATTACATTCAGGAAGAGAACAATAGAAATTTTTCGGATGCTCAAAATACAGGTGAATTTTTAATGAAGAACGGATTGGATAAGTACACAATTGTAGGGCACAGATCGTATGCGGCTTCTGCTGTGGCGCCATATTTACCAAAAGGAAAACCTATTTGGTATGCCGATCAGCAGCGCAATAGCACATTTATTCGGCTAGATACGGTTTTCTTTAATAATTACATGAAATACAATGGCGATTATGCACCCTATATTGTTGCAATGAAATTTCAGCAAAAAGATAGCATATTGTTGTTAATGAATACGCCCATACAATATCCGGAATTTCAGCGCGAGTGGCGCTTGATTTACCAAACACGCGAGGAGCCGATTAAACGCGATGAAGTTTTCTTTATCTATCAGCATGTTTCAATATAGAGCCCAAAGAGATGCGCGTTTCATTTTTCCTTTTAGTATTGGTATTGCTCGTATGTGGCAGTAGTTTTTTTAATCCATGCAGGGCACTTGCTCCCGATTCGCTCAAGTATTTTGATGGCTCTTACAAAGCGCTGAAGCGCGAAGCAGTGCGCTTAAAACAGCCATATATTTTATTGTTTGGTGCCAGTTGGTGTGCACCTTGTAAAACACTAAGAAAGGAAGTGCTGAATAACGATGTGGTTGCGGCATTTACCAATAGCCATTATCTAGTGAAGTATATTGATCTTGAAAGTTTTGAAGGGTTGGAAGTAAACAACGAAGAGAAAATACACCAGTTGCCGACCATGCGATTTTTTGATAAAAACGGAAAGCATTTAGAGGATATAGTAGGTTTGGTAGATGTGAATTTGATATATAAAAAGCTGCGGTTCCATTCCGGTATTCCTATTAGCCGTGTATATGAGCCAACTGTAAATGATACTATAATTGAGGAATAATTCCTGTTCTTTGTTTTCTTCGTAGCATGAGTTACTTTACACGAGGCAGTATATGCTGTTTGCTGTTTTTTTGTGGTTTTATTGCAACTGCACAAAAGAACTTTCAACTCCGCAGCAATTTGCAATACGAAGGAATACTCTCTAATCTTTGGGGATATTACGATTCTGTTCATCATAAAGAGTATGCTTTAGTTGGAGTGGAGTTTGGTTTATCTATTGTAGATGTAACCAATCCCGATAATCCGAGTGAGGTTTTTTTTATTGAAGGCGACAGTAGCTTATGGCAAGAACCTAAAACATGGAAGCAATATGTGTACATGACAAACGAGCATGGGCGCAAAGGTTTAATGATTGTAGATTTATCTAACCTGCCCACCTCTGTAAATGTAGTTTTTTGGAAAGATGAGAATATATACAAAGCAGGAGCTTCACATACATGTTTTATAGATGAAAAGGGTTTTTTGTATTTGAATGGAAGCCGAGGTACTTCTGGTACAATGATTTTTGATTTAAAGCCTAATCCGTTGGTGCCAACTTATTTGGGTTTATACAACGATTTTTATGTGCACGATTGTTTTGCACGCAACGATACTTTATGGACGGCAGAAATTATGAATGGAAACATTACTGTTGTTGATGTGAGAAATAGACATCAACCAGTGGTAATGGAACGTTTTCAAACTCCATTTGCATTTGCCCACAACTGCTGGTTAAGCCACGATGGAAAATACCTTTACACTACCGATGAAAAACCTTACGCAACAGTAGCGGTGTACGATGTGAGCGATTTAAGCAACATTACTCTGTTAGATGAATATCGCCACTCGTATTACGATAGTTTGATACCGCACAACACGTACATTATGCCCGATAGTTTTTTGCATACAAGCTATTACCGTGCAGGTATTACCATTGTAGATGCACATAAAAACGATAATTTGGTAGAGATTGCTCAGTACGATACATCTCCATTTGCCGATGCTTCGGGTTTTGAAGGCTGCTGGGGTGTGTATCCGTTTTTGCCATCGGGAAATATATTGGCAAGCGATAGGCAAGAAGGTTTGTTTGTGCTTACGCCAACTTACCAACGTGCCTGCTATTTAGAAGGAAAAGTAAAAAGTTTGCAGGGTACTAATCTTGCAGGAATTGAAGTGTCTTTTATTGGAGAAAAGGCAGTGAAGCAAAGTAATTATCTTGCCGATTACAAAACAGGAATTGCCGATGCCGGTAGTTACGATGTAAGGTTCTATGACCCCTCCAAACGCTGCCAAACCAAAATTGTAAAGAATGTAATGATGCAGAATGGTGTGGTTACGCCACTAAATGTTTTTCTAAACTGTACCACAACGGAGGTGCAAGAACCTGCTGAAGAAAATGTTTTTTTTGCTCCTACGATTTTTAGCGGCTCCACACATTTTACTTCCACCGGAAAAGGAGCGTGGCAGGTATTCGATGCCACCGGAAGGATAATAGAAGCGAACAACTTTAATTCCGGTACTGCCGAAATGGGCGCCAATTGGAGTAAAGGTGTATATTCGGTAAGTGTTGTAGGTGAAAATTTCAAGCGTGTTTTTCGCTTGGTGAAAACAGATTAAGCAAAATTCCTTCGCATCTTCGCACTAAAGCATAAATTCGCCACTGCTCAAAAAGAATTGTTTTGCAACTCTCAGAAAAAATTAAGTTTCAGGTACAGCAGTTAGAAGGCCCAATTTTAATAATTGGCGCAGGAGGTTTTATAGGTGCCAATCTTTTTAGAAGTGTTTTTGCACAGCGCAAAGATGTGTATGCCACCACCAGCAAACCCTTTATTCCGTGGCGGTTAGATGATATTCCTGCCAAGCATATCTTGCATTGTAATATCATAAAGAAGCAAGAGGTAGAGCAGTTGTTTAGTCAGTTTCAATTCAAAACAATTTTTGATTTGGCTGCTTATGGCGCATACAGCAAGCAAAGCGATGTTGAGTTAATTCACGAAACCAATTACACCGGATTGTTGCACCTGCTCGAAACAGCTTCGCGCTATTCGGTAAAGGCATTTATACATGCCGGCAGCAGCAGCGAATACGGCTTAAATTGTGTAGCACCAAAAGAAAGCGATGAGCTATTGCCTAATAGTCATTATGCAGTAACCAAAGCTAGTGCGGCACACATGATTAAGTTTTATGGCACTATAAAAGAAATGCCGGTGCTGAACTTAAGATATTATTCGGTTTTTGGTGCTTACGAAGAGCCGGATCGCTTAATTCCCACACTCATAAAAAAGGCATTGCAGCAAGAATTTCCGCCTTTGGTGCAACCCGAAATATCGCGCGATTTTGTGTATGTAGATGATGCCGTGCTGGCAACATTAATGGCTGCCAATTCCAACTTTTCTCAAACAGCGGGCAAGTCAATCAATATTGCATCCGGTATTAAAACCACCATTCGCGATATTGCCAATACTGCTAAGCAGGTATTCAATATCCCGGGAGAGCCGCATTGGGGCGATTTCCCTAATAGAAAATGGGATTTGAAAGATTGGTATGGCGATGCCTCTTTAGCAAAGCAATTGCTCAATTGGCAAAGCGAAACTTCGTTGGAGCAAGGTCTGCTTGCTACTGCAGAGTGGCTAAAAGCATATTCGAAACCACTGTACGAAAAGAAGTTAGTTCAAGATAAAATTCGCCATAAAATTACCGCAATTATTGCCTGCTATAAAGATGCACAAGCCATTCCAATAATGTACGAAAGGCTTTCGGCTACTTTCAAAAAAATAATGGTGGATTACGAAATTATTTTTGTGAACGATTGCAGCCCCGATAATACCGCAGAAGTATTGGCAGGAATTGTACAAGCCGATGACCATGTTATTGCAATTGAGCACTCTCGCAACTTCGGTTCCCAAAGTGCATTTCTTTCCGGTATGGAAATTTCTACCGGAGATGCAGTAGTGCTGCTCGATGGCGATTTGCAAGACCCGCCAGAAATGATTGAGAAGTTTTATGAAGAATATGTAAAAGGTTTCGATGTGGTATATGGCAGAAGAGTAGCGCGCGAAGGAAGCCAGCAATTAGCGTTGTTCTACAAAATATTCTATCGCATTTTTAGAAGTGTAAGCTATGTGCCAATTCCGGTAGATGCCGGAGACTTTAGCATGATGGATAGAAAGGTGGTGAATGAACTTATTAAAATGCCCGAAACCGACCAGTTTTTGCGGGGCTTGCGAGCTTGGGTTGGCTTTAAGCAAACAGGCGTAAACTATGTGCGCCCCGAAAGAATGTTTGGGGTAACTACCAACAATTGGCGCAAAAATATTGGATGGGCACGCAAAGCAATTTTTAGTTTCAGTTTTGTGCCATTAGAGTTGCTTACTTACATTGGATGGCTGCTTACGGGTTTTTCGTTCTTAGCTATTTTGGTACAAATTGCATTGTACTTTCTATTGCCCGGAACACCGCATGGCGTTACAACTATTATTGTGCTTATATTATTCTTTGGCGGTTTAAACATGCTCGCTATTTCTGTAATTGGTGAATATCAAGGAAAAATTATAGAGGAGGTTAAGAAGCGCCCTAAGTTTATCCGCAAGCAAATTCACAGGCAGCAATAATTGCAAGCAGTTGCAACGAGTGTGGAAGCAGATAAATCCACAAGATATAAACACCATTTGAACCTTTCAATAATCAAATTACCTTCGCGTTCCGAAATGTCTAATAACGCAACACCGCAAAATGCCGTTTTGGTTCTACAAGATGGCACCGTATTTACAGGAAAAGCATTAGGAAAAATAGGAACCACCACCGGAGAAATTTGTTTTAATACAAGTATGACCGGGTATCAAGAAATTTTTACCGATCCATCGTATTTTGGGCAAATTGTTGTAATGACCAACGACCATATCGGTAATTACGGTACGCACCAAGCCGAAGTTGAATCCGGTGCAATAAAAATTGCAGGTTTAATATGCAAAAAGTTTACAGCTAAAGCATATTCAAGGCAGACGGCATCGGCCTCGCTACAAACTTATTTAGAAGAAAATGGTATTAGCGGCATTTCGGATATTGACACACGTGCTTTAGTTGTACATATTAGAAAATCGGGTGCTATGAATTGCATTATTAGCAGCGAAACAGATGATGTGCAGCAGTTGAAAGCCCAACTTAAC
>WBZO01003191.1_pt1 | contig 19674 bp, 9 predicted proteins | sample 5204261 | NCBI WGS metagenome assembly WBZO01 (sample SAMN12412400, study PRJNA552823) | activated sludge metagenome | isolation source: activated sludge from anammox sidestream of wastewater treatment plant... | place: USA: North Carolina | collected 2017-09
CGCCGTCCCCACAGCTCACTTGGGCACCTGACGCCAAGCGAGTTCGTCAGGCAACGTCAGGAAGAACAGGACACCGAAAAAGTCGTCTGCTCTCCTTAAGAGCTGTCTCGGAATGGGGTCAACGTCAAAAGTCGTCTGCTCTCCTTAAGAGCTGTCTCGGAATGGGGTCAACGTCAGAAGCCAGAAAGTTCTCCTTACTGAGTGTCTGCATTTACGGGGAGCTTACGCCTCGCCACGGGAGAAGCGCCCAGCAAACCTCAGGGTGTTCTGGCAAAAATTCACCAAGCATTACAGCCTTCACTCAATGAGATGTTTTTTACCTCCCGTCTCGTATTGGTCGAAGGTCTTGAAGATGTTGCTTATCTGAGTTCCTATCTTCATCTCCTCAATAAATGGGACCAGTACCGCCGCAGCGGTTGTCATATTGTCCCCGTGAATGGCAAGAGCGAGATGTTACGCCCCTTGGTGATTGCCAAGCATATCGGCATTCCAACTTTCGTTGTCTTTGATTCAGATGCCGATGAGCAGGACCCAGGTAAAAGGGCGAAACATGAGAAAGATAACAAAGCCCTGCTTGCGCTTCTAGGCAAGGCAAACGAAAACCCATTACCCACAACCAGCTTGTGGGGCCCTGGGTTTGTCATGTGGCGATCAAATATCGGCGCTCTTATTAGAGCAGAAATTGGTGCAGCTGACTGGAGTGCCTTTCAAGCAAAAGCTGACAAGCAGTACGGCCATGCTGGTGGACTTCGGAAAAATAGACTGCATATCGGGTTTTGTCTTGCCCAAGCGTGGGAATCAGGCAAAAGCTCGCCAAGCCTCGAACGCCTGTGTAATGAGATTTTGAATCCAGCCGTCACTGTTCAGTAAAAAGTGCTTCCGGGAGCATGGCCATCGAGAAGAACCAATATGCGGGTCATTCATACTTCTGATTGGCATCTTGGCCAGGAACTCCATGGATTCGCTCGTGGGGTCGAACATGACTCATTTCTCGACTGGCTAGCCAACCAACTGGTCGAACAAAACGCTGACGCACTCATCCTCACGGGCGACATTTACGACACGGTTAATCCACCTATCCCCGCTCAGCAACGCCTCTATCAGTTCTTAAGGAGAGCCATAACGGAAAGTCCGCATCTCCAAATAGTGCTCATCGGCGGTAATCATGACTCGGCCGCACGACTTGAGCTGCCGAAACATCTTCTCGATACGAGCCGAGTCCATTTCATCGGGGGAATGCCGCGGCATAATGGTCAACCGATTGCAGCCCAGACACTGATTGCACTTCGGGATGTGACCGGAACTCCTCGCGCGGTGTGTGCTGCGGTCCCTTACCTACGCCCTGGAGATCTTCCCGCAGTAGCCAGTGGTGAACACCCCCTTCACGCTCTCTACCAGCAAGTTATTGAGGCTGGGCACGCTATGTGTGTAGGCCTCCCATTGATCGTTACGGGCCACTTACATATGAGCGGCGGAGCAGTATCGGAACTGAGTGAACGACGAATCGTCATAGGAGGCGAGGAGGCGGTTTCCTCTGATCTTTTCCCATCAAGTGTCTCCTATGTAGCTTTAGGCCATCTCCACAAACCACAGCTTGTCTCAGGCCAAACTGTCATCCGCTATGCCGGATCGCCTTTCCCCATGTCAGTCGCCGAGAAAGATTATCAGCACAGTGTTGTAGTGATCGACCTTGATGCGACCGCTGGCATCACAATAGATTTGGTGCGGACGCCGAGACCCGTCGCCTTCCTTCGCGTTCCACAAGTCGGCGCAGCGCCCCTAGACCAAGTCGAGGATGAATTGCGCCACATCGAGGTCGACGATCCCGGCCTGGATCGCCGGCCATTTCTCGAGGTCGCGGTTCGGCTTGATGGAGCTGAGCCAGAGCTCCGTCCACGAATTGAAGCCGCATTGGAGGGGAAGCCAGTCCGACTCACGCGTATCGTTCGACAGACTGAGGGACAAGGAGGCACATTGGCTGACGCCGTGGAAGGAGATACAGAGCTAGACGCGCTAGAGCCGGCCCATGTGTTTGCTCGTCGACATGTCGAGGAATACGGAGTTGAGCCGGCAGCGGAGCTTACGAGTGCCTTTGAGGAAGTGCTGACTGCCATCTTATCACCAGAGGACGATCAGACAGGCGCAACATGAGAATCCTTGCGATCCGAGGCGCAAACCTCGCCAGCCTCTCCGATCCATTTGAAGTCGACTTCGAGACAGAGCCGATTCGCAGCTCTGGTATCTTCGTGATTACTGGGCCTACCGGGGCCGGAAAGACGACTTTGCTGGATGCGCTCTGCCTTGCCCTCTTTGATCGTCTCCCTCGCATGGATACCGCTGAAAGTGGCGCATTAATCGGACGGATCGAGGGCGATAGTTCGCAACAGATCAAATACGATGACGTACGCGGTATTCTTCGTCATGGCGCCAGCGCCGGCTATGCAGAGGTGGACTTTGTCGCACAGGATGGGCAGCGGTATCGCTCTCGCTGGGAGGTGAATCGTGCGCGCGGCAAAGCCGATGGGAAACTTCAAAATCAGAAGATCACGCTTACAGACATCAAGTCCAGGGCAATTATCGGTGACAAGAAGACTGATACCCTTCTGCAGATCCAAAAGCGCATCGGGCTCAGCTTCGATCAATTTCGGCGATCAGTCCTTCTAGCCCAGGGCGACTTTGACACTTTCATAAAGGCCGGCTCAAAAGACCGGGCTGAGCTCCTCGAAAGGATCACGGGGACCCAGATTTATTCTGATATCTCACGAGCGGCATTTGTCCGAGCCAAACAGGAGCGGGAGGCGCTACGAGACCTCGAAACTCAACTCGGCGAACATCAGCCGCTTGGAGATGAGGCCAGAACTGCAGCTGAGGAACGCCTCCAGGAAGCTAAGGCTGAACAAGACCGAATCGAGACAGCACGAGTGACTCTCACCAAATGGGAGGGTTGGCACGAGAATAAATCTCGCATCGATGCACGTATTGCGGAAGGGAATGCGGCGCTGACGCAGGCCTTGGCGCTAGATCACGATGCCGAAAGTGACCGCGGCACCCTCGCTATCACAAAAACAGCACTTTCCCTGCGTGCCGAGATCGAGACAGCAGCGGCCACCAGAAGGCGACTGACAGAGGCAGAGAAAGCATTCGCCGACGCGCAGGAAGGTGAACGTAAGGCTCTAGAGGAGCGTGATAAAGCAGTTTCGACAAGCAACCTTGCTAAGGAGACACGCGACAAAGACCGAGCAGCCTATGATGCGATAGGCCCTGAACTGGACAAAGCGCAACGGCTCGACGCCCTGATTGAATCAGCCAAAGGTGACTTGACCAATCTAACAGATCTCCTCGAAAGGGGCGCTAAGGATAGAGATACGGCGCGCGATGCCGTTACAAATGTCGAGCGTACACTCAAGGCGACACGAGATCAGCGTGAGAGTGACGGCCGTTGGCTCGAAGAACACAAATCAGTTGAGACACTTTCGGTACGAATGAGAGATGTTGAGAAGGATCTATCCGATCGACTGAACCTGACAACTGATGTTGCATCAACCAGAGCAAGGATTGAGCAACTGGTTCGCGAAGTGGATGTTGCCAGAACGTGTCGGCAGGATAAGGAAAGTGTCGTCGCGGCCCTCCAGGAACAAGACCGTAAACTAGACGAGCAAATTGCCACCCTGCGGCAAATTGCTGACACGATAAATGCCGTTGCGGCTGGTGCCAGACGCGATGCGCTCATGCAAGTTCAGGCTGCGCTGGATGATGCTGTGGAAGCTACAGAAGATGCTCAGAAGGCCTATGGAGCCATCATTGCGGCAAACGATGAAGCAAGCAAACAGGAAACCCTCATCCAAAGGGCTTCCGGCGTCATAGTCAAGGTAGACGCCGAGTTACCCACGGACATGGCACGGTTAGAAGAAGCCCGGCATAGCCTGGATCTTTCCAAGGCAGCGGGAACGGAGGCAGCGGAGCATCTTCGGCTCAAGCTGGAAGAAGGACAACCATGTCCGGTCTGCGGAGCAACGGAACACCCTATCTCCGACGTTGATCGATTACTTAAGGCTCGAGTACTGGCCGACCATACACGCGTCGCCGAGCTGGAAGAAAAAGTCTCCTTCTCTCAGACTAACCGTGCCCGCGCACAGACACAGATTGCTGCGGCAAAGGATGCACTGGAAGGAGTCCTGCAGCGCAGAGGGAGCCAAGAATCTGAATTGCAGATTGCCTTCGCCAAATGGGAGACATCAGTTGCTTCTGTATCGATCCATTGTGGGGAGATAGGAGTATCCGCCCCCACTTTCCCCAAGGAAGCCATTGGTGCAGAAAGTGTAGAGATTGTCAGCTCCTTTCGAATGACAGTGGGAAAGATGCTAAGCGATGCCAAGGAGACTATTCAGCGTGCATCCGACGCTGAAACTCAAATCCGAACGATCTCCGATGATCGAGAGAACGTTCGCGCTCGCCTTTTGGATGCGAATGCGGACATTGTAAAGCTCACGAATGAAGAACATGGTAAAGCCAGTACAGTGGGGATGCTACAAGTAACTCTTCAGGGAAAGGAGCAGACTCTAGCTTCTCTCGATTCCCGACTCGATACAGCGCTCGCCCCGGTGTTCCCCAACTGGCAACACCAAGTTACCGCCAGCAGCGAGGCTTTCCTAGAAATCTGTAGCAGTCTGGTCAACGACTGGCGCGAATGTCGTAGCAGGCTTGAGACAACCGCTGCCGATATTTCCCGTCTTGAAGTTGATCTGGAGGGAAAGCGGGTAACACTCAAAGCTTTGGAGACCGCCATCGAGGAAACCAAGAAACGACACGCAGATAAGAAGGACGAGCTCAGCAAACACAATGGCGAGCGCATCCAGATTATTAACGGACGGCCAGTCGGCGAAGTTCGAACTGAATACAGAAAGCGATCGGAAACCGCCGACAAAGCCTGGAGCGAAGCTGAGCATAAGAAGTCCATGGCTGAGCAAGTTGCCGCTGGAAACTCGTCGAATGCTCTAGCCGCTCGCAATGCCTTTGACGCGGCACAAACCGACCATGAATTCGCAGAGGCATTGCTCACAGAAAGGCTCCAGTCTTGTGAAATCAGTCGGCCGCAAGCTGAATCCGCAATCACCAAAGGCGAGGCATGGGTTGATGCTGAGCAAATGCGCCTCGACCGCCTTCGGGAGGCCGTGGCGACCGCACGGGCAACCCTCGCTGAGAGACAACAGTCTGCAAAAGAGCACGAAGCCACTGATCGCCCTTCACAAACTCGTGAAGAAATCGCCACGGCCCTTAAGGAGATAGAGACGCAGCGCATCACAGCATCAGAGGCATATATCGAAGCCAGCTCGGTTGTCCTGAGTGATGACCAAGCGCGTTCACGAACGGCAGAAATCCAAGCAGCTCTTCATGAGCGACAACAGCAGGCACGTGTATGGGGACAGCTTGACGATCTTATCGGTTCAGCTGACGGCACCAAATTTCGTCGATTCGCTCAATCACTGACACTAAATCATCTCATTCGTTTGGCAAACCGGCACCTAGTCAATCTTCACCCCCGGTATGAGCTACAACGAGCACCGGGCAGCGATCTCGTATTACAGGTCATCGATCGCAACATGGCTGATGAGATCCGCGGGGTTCACAATCTTTCCGGCGGCGAAAGATTTCTAGTTAGCCTTTCCCTAGCACTCGGACTCGCCAGCATGTCGTCAAATCGAGGGATTAAGGTTGACAGCTTGTTTATCGACGAAGGCTTCGGTGCACTGGATAGCAATAGCCTTGCGATGGCCGTCTCTGTCCTGGAACAACTACAAGCCACTGGTCGGCAAGTCGGTGTGATTAGCCATGTCGAGGAGATGAAAGAACGAATCGCAGTAAAGGTGGAGGTTACCCCGGTCGGCAGCGGCTGCAGCACTGTCCAGGTTGTAACCGCCTGATCCTTGCATCCTCTCCATTATGGACCTATGTGGCATGATCGGACAGTTGCTCAAGAGAGGACCACCCATGCCCGACGGCATTCGTCCGGGCCAAGGATCTCCTCAGGGATACGGCACCCAGCCCGTAGTACGGCCGTGACCTGGCTTCGCAACGACGGGGCGATGACCTCGAGGATTCTCTGCCGATCGCCCTCCGAGAAGCGTTCTATTGATGGCCACCCCTGGGGAAGCCCAAAGGCTTCCGCTCCAGCAAGCATTTGTCGATGAAGTTCGGTGGCCGGTAGGACTGCGGGCAGCCCGAGATCTCGCGCGCAATTTCGGGTCGCCCACGCGATGTCGAGTCCGGCGTGGTCAAGGTCGCCCACGTAGTGAATGGACTCAACACCGCGCTCTATCGTCTTGATATGTCCGAGCGCCGCGAGGACGCTCCGTCCGCCGCCGTACGCGATTATGTCATACGGCCTAGCTGCTATCTCAGCTAGGACTCGCCGCGCAACGTTAAAGGGGCCGGCGTTCTCAAAGATCACCATACGGCCACCGTCGCCGACTGCCTCCCATGCAAGTGGAAGCGCGTCGGGCAGGCAGGCCAGCATAGCGAGCGTCAAGCGTCCGGGCCCAAACAGGGACGTGGTCGTGAGCGATGCGAGCGCCTTCTCATCGCCGGTCAACTGCAGCGACCGGTACTTCAGCGGGGCGGCCTCACGGAACATCCCCTTCACGAAGCCCTCGTGAACGCGGCGGAGAAATTCTATCTGTTGATTCGACAAGCTCCGGCATTGGACGACCCAGTGAAGCTTTTGGTGCCAGGGAAACGTCCGCCACGGAAACGCTGCCGGTGCGGTTTGATCGCGAACGATGTCCACGCTGGTCGGAACAGCCGGATCCATCGACCGATCCCATCGGTTACCACGTTCTGGTGGGAGCCGAATGCCTCCACGCACCTCGATGGACCTGAGCGCGTCGAGCAACAGCCGACGCTCTGCGGGCCCGGGCGTTCTGTGAGGAAAGACCTTCGCCAAGGTGCGCCAGAGATCCTGGGCGCCGACGCGAACGGATGTGCCGGCGAGGAGGCCGCGTTCGAACTGATCGAGCCGGTGCTCATCGATCTCGGGACCCATCATCACTGCTCCACGTCATCCGGAGCGGCGGCCGGGGCGTTCTCCCTGCGTCCGATGCGAACAGCCTCGATGACGCGAGCCTCGTCCGGAGCGTGCTCGACCAGGCGACGACCGCTGTTGCGGTCGACGCGCTCGTTCCGGAGGCGGATCACGTTCGGAAGCGCGCGGAGGGCCTCGTGATCGTTGACCCCGGTCGTGTAGATGAGCTGCACGCCCATCGCCCGCGCGACATCACGCTGAAGCTCGAGGAAGCGAACCCGCGACGCGCGGCCGATCGGGTTGTCGAGAATCAGGACGCTCGAGGCGCGCCTGGACAGGCCGCGTGAGCGACTTCGCACGCGGGCGAGCGTGCAGTACAGGAGGATGGCCCCCGTGAGCTGCTCGCCGCCGCTCGAGCGGGCCATCTCGGGGATGCTCACGGTTCGCCGGTCGAGCGCGGGGTCCGGGTGCAGTACGCGAACCTGGACCGGCCGCGCAAGCCGTCGCACCGCGGCCTGGACCAACGCCACTCCGCCGAGATCGTGCTTGCCATCGAGGATCTCGTCGATGAGCTCGGCCAGACGAGCGCGCTTCTCGCTCGGGTCGTCGGGCTCCTGCGTCTGGATCCTCAGGAAGTGAGCGCCGCCAATGCCGGGCACGTGGTCCGGAAGCTTGGAGAGGCTCGATGCCTGGTGTAGCAGCTTCATCCCCTCTTCGGCGACGGCGTGCAGCTCATCGACCAGAACCGTTCGATGACGATCGACGCTCGAGATCTGTTCCTCGAGCACGTTGCGACGTAGCTCGAGCTGGGCCCCGAGCTCTACGCTTGCACTCTCGAGCGCGGGCTCGTCGTGTTCTTGGAGGCGCCGTACCCAGGGCGCGTCGAGGCGCTCGAACTCGGGTCCCGCCGCAAAGGCTCGAAGGCCCGCGATGGCAGTTCCTCGCTCGCCGTCCATCGCCTGCCAGTCCGCCCGCGCCTTGCGGAGCCCATCGGTCAGCTTCTTCAGCCGCGAGGGCAACACCGACTCTTCGAGCGTCGCGGCCAGGCCGGGCCCGGGCGGGCTGACGCCCTCCGCCATCAAGTCCACGTAGTCATCGCGCAAGGACCTCAGCCGTTCCGCATGCCGCTCGACATCGGAGGTCCGCTGTCGGACCTGCTCGGCGTTCTGCTTCGCCGCGTTCGCGTGCGCCTGCTCGGACTCCGCGCTGTTCTGGTGCAGCTTCGCCTCGCCCTCCAGAGTCGTGGCCTCGGCCTCGGCGAGCTCCGGCGTGCTCGGTGCCCGCTGAAGAGGGGCCAACATGATGAACGCCTTGCAGGCCTCCTCGGCCTGCTCGAGCGCCACAGCGGCGGGGTCGATGCGGCCCTTGAGATTGCCCATGCGGCCTTGCAGAGAGCTCGCCTTTGCCTCGGTCTCCTGCCGCAGTTGGTCGACTGTGTCCGGCTCCGCTAGGCCAGCGAGGTGTTCTCGGATGATCTCCTCCGTGATATCGGCGGACAGCAGTTTCGCGAGTCGGCCGCGCTCTTCCTTCGCGTTGTCGTCGTTTTGTTTCGCCAGCGCCAAGAGAGCGTCCGCCCCGACCTTCTCCTCGTACTGGCTCCTCAGGAGGCGGTATCGGTCACGAAGCTCGTCGAGCGGTCCCGGCTCGGCGACCACCTCGCCTTCGACGTACTCGAGCGCAGACCGCTCGGTCTCGACGACGCGCGCCTCCTCGCCTTGCTTCTGCGCCGCTTCGGACGCGCCCGTCGCACGCTCGTCGGCGGCATCTGCAAGGTCCTGCCACTGCTTGACCTCGTCGGCCGCCTTCTTCGCCCGAGTCTTCGCCGATTCGAGATCCGTCCGCCACTTCGCGGAAGGCCGGACGTGTTCGTCGAGGAAGGCGCTGAGGCGACGGACCGCGTCCCGAGCGGTTTCCAGGTGACGCTCTTGGTCCCGCCGTTCGGTCTCGACGCGCTTGCGCTCGGCGGTCTTCTGCTTGCGCTCCTCCTGCAGATCCTGGAGCCGTGTGCGAGCCTCCTCCTCTCGCTGCGCCGCCCCCTGGACCTCGCGCGACGTGCTCTCGTACCAGCCCACCGGGTAGCGCGCGCGAAACGAGCGCAGCGATTCGGCCGCGCGGGTGAGGTCACGCTGCTGCAGTTCCGCCGACTGAATCCGCCGACGGTGCTCGTCGAGCCGCGCTCGAAGCTCGGCCAAGCGAGCCTGCGCCACGTCGCGGTCGAACCAAGCCGATTCTCTCGGTCCCACGACGACGCCAGGGAGAGCCGGAGCTTGGGTCAGGGCGTCGGTGTCACCGATGAGCACAGGTCCTTCCGGCTCGAGTCCAACCTCGCGCAGGAGGTCAGCAGCCCGCTCGAAATCGGCGGGTCGTACGATGACGCCCTGAGCAAGCGAGGGCGCTTTGCAAACCGCGGCTCGCGCCTCCTGCTTCGGCACGTTCGCCTGAATCCACGACCACCCCGACCAGGCCTGGCCACCGAGACGCTCGCTGAGGAACTCGACGACCCGCTGGGCATCGGGCGACGGCGGCAGGAGGCCGTGCTCCTCCAGGTGAAGAGCGGCACGCTCGTCGTCAGCGGCCGCCAGCCGCGTGTCCACGACGACGCGCTGTGCGGCACGAGCCGCCTGCTCGAGCGTGCCCACCGCGTCGGTGCCGATGCGATCGCCATCGAGCGTCTCGAGCTCGAGCGCCGCCTTGAGCACGGCATCGCGCTCGATGGCGTCGCGCTCGCCTGTGGCGCGCTCAAAGCGATCCTTGAGCTTCTGATGCTCGGACTGGCATTGCGAGAGCACGTCGCCGGCCCCCGCGACGGCACCGTCGAATGCCTCGAGGGTCTCGTCGAGACGCACGATCTCGCCATCGAGCCGCTCGACCGCATCCTCATGATCGGCGGCTTTGCTTGTCCAGCGGCTGACGCCCGCGTCGGCCGACTCCTCGGAGCCGAGGAGCCCCTCGCGAACCAACTGCTTGCGGTTGGACTCGACGGTCTCGAGGCGCTGATCGAGCCCCTTCGCCTCGGTCTCTGCTTGGCTCTGGACCTTGCCGGCCTCCACCGCCTGACGCCGATACTCGCGCGCCTCGTCGCGGGCAGTCTTCTCGTCGACGCGCGCATTCTCGGCTTTTTTCCGGTGGTCTTGGGCGCGCCACGTCAACGCAGACGCGAACTTCCTCGCCGCGCTCTCGATCTCTGCGCGCAGCGGCGCGTGCTCACGCTCACGTTGCTGGAGCGATCGGCGCTGGTCCTTCGCCTTCTCTTCGAACTGGATCGCCCGCCGAAGGGGGACGGCGGCGCTCCAGATCCTGGCGAGACGCTGGGCGTTGCGCCAGTCGTCCTGCACTTGATCATGTTCTTCCTTGAGGTGCTCAAGCCGTAGCTCTGCGCCATGCTTCTTCAGCTGAGCGGCGCGTCCCCGCTTCGTCGTCGCTTGCCGCGTCTGCTCGTCGGCGGAGGTTGCGTGGCCCGCCCGGGCCTCGTCGAGGCGCTCCGCTTCCTTGCCGAGCTCGTCGAGCCGGGCTGCCGTGAGCACGTCGAGGGCCGCGAGATCGGAATGGGATTCGCCGAGCTGGGCGCGCAGTCTGTCGCGGCGATCACGGATATCGCGCACAGCGGCCATGCGCGCGATTAGGCCGGCGACGAGATCCCGCTCCGGCACGAGCTGCTCTTTCCTTTGCAGCAGCTCTCGGCGGAACGTGGTGATGTTCTTCCCGACGCGATCGCCGAGCGCGGGATCGAGCGCCAGTGCCAGCAGAAAGTCGATGAAGTCCTCTGCTTCCGCGAAGCGGAATAGTTCGTCGGCACCGCCTTCCCGCTGGTTCATCCTGACCTGGTACGAAAACAGCTCCGGGTCGATGCGGGCGGCCTCCAGCACCTCCTGCCACTCGCGCTGATTCTCCGTGTCGCCGACGTTGAGGTGCGGAGCGCGATCGCGCAAGGATCGCCACGCCTCGCGGAAGGCCCCGAGCGTACGGCGGGAACGCGCGCCGTTGCTGGCGGTGTACAGCGGGAGATGCTCGAGGGTCGCTTCGGGCTGTTCTGGTGCGACGCGGCACGAGAAGAAGAGACGACGGAGCTCGCCCGATCCGTCGCGACGCTCGTAGAACACGCCGGTGATGAAGCGTTCCGATTCGAGGCCCAGGGAGCCGGCAGCGGGGTCGAGCTGCCACTCCGCGGCCGCCACGGCTCGGTCACTGGGAAGGATGTAATCGTTCAGCGAACGCTGCTTCGCCTCCGCCTTGCCGCCAAGGAAATCGCCCTTGTGCGGGCGAAGAATGGCGAAGAAGAGATTCAGGATCGAGGACTTGCCCCCACCGTTTCTGAGCCAGAGCGTCGAGTCCGTGGCGCGTCCGTCGGGTCCCTGGAACGTGAGCAGGAGATCGTCCATTCGCGCCTGCGGATGCCCGAGGGAGACGAACCGGAGCTTCAGCAGCTGAGGCATCAGGCTTCCTCCCCACTCGACGGGGGTGAAGAAGTAGCGTCGAGCGCCTCTCGAACGAGCTGGAAGAGGCTCGTACCCGCGAGCTGCTGCACCATGACCTGGTATCGCCGGGTAGGCTGCCATGCGGTGTCGGCACCCTGTCGCACCTGGGTGAAGCATCCGAACTCGCGCAGCCGATCGAGCGCGTACTCGATGATCCGACGTGTCGCCCGCATCGCCTTGCGTGAGTCGCGTGTCTCCATTGTGTCGAGTCGCTGCATGTAGACGCGCCAGGCTTCGATCAACCCACGGCGCTCGTCCTCGGCGTTCGGATCGGGGGCGCCACGAGCCTCTTCCGAAAGGCGCTCGCAGAGCTGGCGGAGCTGCCCTTCGACCTCGTCCACGGTAACCGGGGCCCGGACGATGTCTGGATCTTCGTCGAGATCTCGGGCGCGCGGAAACACCGTGGCGGCGATCGCGATCTGTGCGAGACCGTCAAGAAGACGATCGTCCACCTTCGAGCTACCCGGCCGGAAGTCCCCCGGCTTCAAGGCGAAGATGGATTCGTCCTGAGGCGCAAGCACGACTCCGTGCTCGCTGACGTCGAGCACGTGCAGCCCGAGGCCATCTGCGAGCTCGCGCACAATGGTCCGAAAGGCGCCATTGTCGAAGTAGCGCTCGACAAGCTCCCGATACTCCGCCTCCTGGGCCGGACGTGCGAGCGGCCGCAGGCCCCATTGAACGAGCCGGCCCGCATGCCACACCGGGTCGCGAGCCGTCGTCATCCCGACCTCCCAGCGGCGCTCACGAGCAAGTCGTCCCCGTAGAGCAGCGGGTCCTCGAGCCGCTCCCCAGCGATGGGCTCCGCGGCGGCGTGCGCGGTGTCGCGGTCTTCGGTCGCGAATCCCTGCAGCACGAAGAATGCGATCACCTCCAAAACCTCGTTCGATGCGCCAGACGCCCTGGCCTTCAACAGGAGGTCGGAGAGCTTGACCTCGCCATCGGTAGCGCCCAGGAGCTCCGTCGCAGCCGCGCGTACCTCCGGTGGGTATCGCCGGAGTTCGGCGTCCAGGTCAGCGGCGTCGACGGGCTCAACCTCGATTTCCTGTCGAGGTTGAGGTCGGCGCGGCTGAAGCATCCACGTGACCAGACCCTCGAGTGAAGCGAGCACCGGGAGGCGTGGGCCTACGAAGAGCGGGAACCCGCGGTCGAGGACCTGATCGGCGCGGATGATCGGCATCCGCAAGAGGGGCTCGAGAACGTCGTCAGCGAGATCCGGAAGTGGACGTGACGGTCTTGGCGCGAACGCTTGGTGGGCCTGGGCGTCGAGAAAGACGTTGCGCGCTCCGATCAAGTGCTCGTGCAGCTCGGCATGTCGAAGCAAGCAGTCACGGGTGAGGTCTGCAACCTGAGCGACGGCACGGCGAGAGCCCGCTTCCTCGTCGGGCATGATCTCCAGCCGCTCGTCTGCCGCTCCCAAGATACCACGCTCGACGGCGACGCGACGTTCGAGGTGAGCGAGTGACTCGTTCAGGATCCGGGGGACCTCGACCTTCCAGTCCACGCGATCGACGTCTCGACGCGTGTCCCGGAGGATCTGCAGGACCTTGTCGCGGAAGCGCACGGACTGGATGCGCGCCTGCCGCGCTGAGTGTACGGCCTCGTCGAAGCGGCCCCGCGCGAGCTGCGACTCGACGACGGCCTCGGCGGCTGCCTGCGCGTCCTCGACATCGAGGTCGAGCAGGCGCAGGTAGAGGTTGCAGGCCTCGGCCGAAGGCCGGAGGACCGTGCGCCCCGAGGGATGGAAGGCATCGAAGAGGAGTCGAAATTCTAGCGCATGCCTCTGCGCTTCGCCCTCACCGTTGACGGAGGTGTACTCCTCGCGAAACGGACGGCGAGCGTCGCCGTCGTTTCGGAGACCTCCGAGAAGCTTGTCGAGCATCCGCTCGTGACGTTCTGGCGAAGGGTCGACGCCAGCCGCAGCATCCATCGCCGAGAGCACTGGTCGAAGGACCCGTGTCACCGCCTCGCGATCGGCCTCTGCCTCCAGACCGAGCCGATCGATCACGACGTCCAGCACCCGCAGCGCGAGCGCCAGGCTGTCGTAGTGTCTGAACTCTGAGTCGCGGATCGCGTCGCTGCGGCGGAGGCCGTCCAGCGGCGACGTGTGCAAAAGAACGCGAATTCTACGGGTTAAGTCGGCGGGCCATTCATCTCCGCTTGAATTCGCTGCAGGAGCCTCCTTGCGGTGCGTCGAATCAGTGGCCTGTGAAAGTACGTCTTGGACACGAGAAAGGCCGAAGTCCAGTTGCTGGCTTGCAGGGGTTCGCTTCGTCACGGACGGCTCCCGTTTCGCCGGACTTCGGCCTTCTGGGCCTCGATCCGTGCGTCAATGTTCCGGAGCCGGAAGCGCCACGAGTTACCGACCTTGAAACCGCGAAGCTTCCCCTCCTGCGTCAACCGATAGAGTGTTCCCTCCGTCAGCTTCAGGTAGTCGGCAACCGCCTTCAGCGTGAGCATCTCTTCTGCGGCCATGCGTTCTCCTGCGCTGGGACAGCCGCTGCACGAGAGGGCATATTATGGCGAAGAGAGGCACGAGTGTCCAATGACTGTCCAATGGAGGTTCATTGGACAATTCGAAAATTGTAAGTAGTTGAAAAATGGTGAGCCGGCTGGGACTCGAACCCAGGACCCTCGCCTTAAAAGTTCGTTAAGTAGTATTTCTATAGCGGCTTGATTTCGCGAAGGTTTCCCCGTTTTAGCTTTGCAGTCAGTGATTTAAATCGCTTCTATCGATTCTATGGATTCTGTACTATTCCAAGTGTTCTGAAGATTTTTAGCACAAATTTAGCACAAGGCTATGGGGTGAACCCCTTCACTGAGACAGGTTCGCATTAGCACACTTTGGGTTGATTACCTTGCTTCCTCTCACGACGGAGCCTCTCCCGGTTTGGCTTCCTGTGTGGATCTGAAAAACTGCATGCTGGCGGCGCCAGACGGAGGCCCGGACGCGAGTCCACGCTCAAACTCGTTCGGGGGCTGGTAGCCGAGTGCCGAATGAAGCCGGGTGCTATTGTAGTAGTCATCGCTGAAGGTGGTGAGGTTCGACCGCAGATGGTCCAGGTCGCGATTAGACGCTGATGCTCATCACTAAGGGTCTGAGATTAGCAATCATTTTTCTAACAATGGAATGTCAACGGCCAAGCGCCTTTGCTTTGTCAATAGCCTTTGTCCCTGAATCACTTCTGCCAATTTGTTCATAAAGAAAGGCTGCTTGATACAAGTATTGTCGCGCCAATTCAGGAGCGGAGGTATAACTCGCTTGCCCTAAGTTGTAGAGCATATTGGCCTCTCCCAGCCGATCTTCTGATTCTTTAAAAATAAGCCTTGCTTCACTGTAGGCATCACGAGCTTTATCAAGACGGCCAGCCTTCAATTCGAGATCCCCCATTCCTGCCAGCACACTTGCTTCACCACGCCTATTTCGTAAAAGTTTATATTCTTTCAAGGCTTGCGCGTACAAGGACCGCGCCTCATCATTGTGGCCCAAATTCCGCTCTAAATCGGCCAAACCTCGAAGCGCACTCGCCTCTCCATTTGCGCTCTGGCTAGTTTTATACAACCTCAAAGCCTCGCTATATAAAGACCGTGCCTCAGTATTTTGATTATTAATTTTCGCTAAATCAGCTAGCCCGACAATAACGTTTGCCTCGCCTAGCGGATCATTTTGGGCTTTATACAATAATCTAGCCTCTCCATAGGCCAAGCTGGCTTCATCATGATTACCGAGTCTTTCTGCCAATGAACCTAAGCCAGCGAGAACGTTTGCTTGTCCGAGACGATCATTCAATCCTTTGTAAAGTAACATGGCGTCCCCATAAGCTTCGCGGGCCTGACTACTGCGATTTAGCTGCCTTTCAAGATCTCCTATGCCGGTCAAAACATTGGCTTCTCCTCGCGGAGTATCTAAGGCTTTGAACAGCACGCGAGCTTCTGTAAATGCAGATCGAGCCTCGTCTGTTCGACCGCTCATGCGCTCGAGCTTTCCCAAAGAATAAAGCACGTTTGCTTCTCCCAACCTATCTTCAATCGCTTTATAAAGTAAGCGGGATTCTGCATAATCTGCCCTGGCTTCACGATAGCGGTCCATCACACGCTCCAAATCGCCTAGCCTCTCAAGAACTGTTGCTTGCCCAAGCCGATCATGCAAGGTTTTATAAATGAGCATGGCAGACCTATACGCCGTCCGAGCCTCATTGTTGTTGCTAAGTATTTTCTCCAGATTTCCTAAATGGTTGAGAACTGTCGCCTGCCCTCTTAGGTCTTCTATAGCCGAGTAAATCTGTATCGCTTCACCATAATAACGCCGTGCATCGTCGTTGTGGCCTAGATGTTCCTCCACCTGACCGAGATTTACTAATACACTGGCTATTCCTGGTCTGTCTTCTAGTGAGGCAAAGAGCGTCCTAGCCTCGTCAAAAGCAGTCCTAGCTTCGTTAGTTCGGCCCATTCTTGCGTCAAGTTCCCCGAGAGCTGTGAGAGTGTTGGCCTCGCCCAACCGATCTCGCAAATGCTGATAGAGCAACCGTGAGTCTCTGAGGGCAATTCTTGCCTCTGTGTTTCGGTCCATTTTTTTTTCAAGCTCAGCCAAATTCAGAAGTGTATTCGCCTCCCCCTGGCGATCGTTAGCCGCCTTAAACAATAATCGCGCCCCTATAAATGCCTCACGCGCTTCATTATTGCGATCGAGTTGGTGTTCTAGCATTCCCAAAGCTAAAAGAGTTTCGGCGTGCCCTTGTTGGTCTTGCAAACCCTGGAAGACCGTTTCGGCTTTGGTTAAAGCACTTCGAGCAGCATCAGGGTGGTTGAGGAATTGCTCCTCTTCTCCAATTCCTATAAGTGCTTCCCCTTCCTCCTTCCGCATTCCTAGATTTTGGGCAACGTTAAGCGCTAGTTCGAAGTTAGCTTTAGCCTCCATATGATTATCAGCATGGCTAAAGTCCTCAGCTCGCCTCATTAGGGCAACCAAATCGCCATGTTGTCGTGCCGCATCCCGATATTGAACCACCTTATTCATAACCCAGAGGTATGGGTCTTCATCACGACTCCTCGCTTCAGCCAGTTGCAAATGATCGAATGGCATCGGATGGAGCCCTCCATCGCAGCGGGAATTTGCGAGCTCGCGAGGGACTATCCAGGCATTGAAGGTCTTCATCGTTTCATACACGCAGTAGGCTCTGGGAGTCTTTGCACCAGACTTATCCCGATCTTCAATCAATTGTACCCACTGATCTTCCAAACTTTGGATGTAAGCATTAAGATGGGATCGTGACATATTGCTTAATTGTGGGTTTAGTGAAAGCCAGGAACCTGTTTCAGCTATTCCAGCTCCCTGTGCCGGCGTCCCTAGAAACACTACCGAATCGACCTTTCTCAATCGTGCCAGTTCATTTGCATGGTTGAGCCGAGTAAGCATGCTCTTAACGATTAAGCCACCCATGCTGTGGCCTATAAAAATTACATGTCCATACTGCTCAAATACTTTATGCGATTCTAAAATTCCTAATTCGTTTCCTGCTATTTCATGTATGTTAGATGCTTCTCCGACAAAAGGTGTTCTATAGTTCAGTAGGTAGATGTCAAATTCATCCTTGAACCTCGGGTCCGTTGCAATCATTGCTGGCCAGAAATTCTCCTGGCCCTCATCGCCCCAAGTAGTCGAACGACTCCCAAAGATCCCGTGGGCAAATATGACTAGTGAAGTGTTATTCCCATTAGATCTCTTCTTCCAAAAGCAAGACGAATGAGAAGGGCCAGGAAGACAAGTTCCCTTAACGGTCGTTGACACTTGAGAGCAGGAAACAAGAGTGGCTAGGAAAGACGCTGCGATGCCAAGCGCAATTCTCCTGGTCATTGGCAATCCCCTTAACAGGGGCATGCCGTTCAACATGATTGCCTTATTGCAATAATTTTGCGTTCCATCTTGGCTTCCCTCCAGTCGCGCAGTTATCCTACGAGCAAGCGAGCATATTTATATGCCGGGTAATGTCGGCGGAACTTCAGGATTGTCTTCTTCATTTATCGCCTCCAAAAAATCCTCTTCTGCGGATCCAATTTCAAAGGCTGGGATCTCAAACTCCTCTTCAACGCGCTCCCTATTTTCGTAGAGTCGTCTAGAGATCCACTTTCTCTGACTAATGAAATGCTCGTTGATTGTTGGGACGAATTGTTTCGCTATAACGCTATCAAATTGATTAAGCCTGAACTGTTCAGACTCTGCGATCTCTTCCTTGCCTAAATAATCGAGAAATTCTTGAACTCGGTTAAATCTGACCTCCATCCGAGAAATTTTCTCTTCTTCCTTATCATTAAGATTGTTAACCGTAAAAACCGCATTGCGAAGTGAACGTTCTACAGCCTCGTCGTTTAGTGGCGTGTCCTGGAGAACAAGATCAAGGTAAGGGAAAGAATGAATCAAAGAATGAACGTAATACAAACCTGCAGAAGTCGCCCTTAAATGAGAAGCACCCTGAAGTGGCGTACGAGTATTCGTCTCAATTAACTGACGTTCTATCAGTCGATCAGCCGACCTTATGAAGTCTTCCCTATTGTCAAAAACATCCTCAAACAACGCTAGAGCATTCGAGACCTCCATGTAACCTTGTCCTTCGCTGGAAGATTCGCCTCGATGGGAAACGAGCAAATTCAATATTCGCAAAGAAGTAAAATGGCTCGAATTTTTTTCTGATCCGCAATCAAAAATATTCATTATTGGGCTGTGAGCTTCTTTGTAATAATACCGCTCCCCCAACATGATCGACTTCACAAATTCATGGTACGCAACAAAGTACGAACCTTCCCTATTATAAATTGCCAGCATCTTATCAACGTCGGTAGCACCGGATGTAAGAAATGTACCAAACATTCGAAGCGCCATACGCATGTTTCCAAAACAAATGGTTTCTATAAAACGACCAATGTTCCTATTCTTTTTAAAGATGCTGAACTCAACGATTTTGAGAAAATCAGAAATGTCTCGGCGTGCGAACAAGATACCGCTGGGAAGAAGTATGGGCATTGCATCAGGCTCCCTCTCAAGAAGGGAAAGTGCATACTGAATACGGTTATGAATCATTCTCTTAAAATGTGGGGACGCGATGTGAAACTTCCGAGTGTTATAGGCGGTAAAAGTTTTTTGAATACTCGCTACATAGTAGGACTCTTCACGAAGAGCAACCACTGTCATTGATCCAATATCTCTAGTTATTTTTTGGGCTAGCAGGAAGATCTGAGCTTGGTAGGCCGGTGACAACTGGTCCACGTTGTCAATAAACACAACTATACTGCGATCATTTTTCGCCTGACAGACGCGGAGTAGACGTGGAATATACTCAGTGAGCTCGTCCTGCCATTTCCTTAAGTGACGAGAAAGAATGCGGTTGTATTCAGGGCTATCTACCTGAAGGCCAGATAAAATCGTTTCTTTAATCGCCGCAATTTTATCAACAAATGCCAGCTCTAGATTGTGCCGCTTTTCCAGTTGCAGTTCTGCATATCGAGATCGAATCTGAGCCTGGAGCGACCGCCAGATGAAGTTCTCAAGTTGATTGGAATCGATCGGAGCGGCTAGAAAGTCAACGTGGAACCAAAATGCATGATTGTCTAAAGCGTCCTTTCCAACATCCTTTTGGTACCGCCTCAAGAAAGTTGTTTTGCCAGCCCCTATGCCTCCTAATAGAAGAATAAGCTGTCCCTTGTTGCTCCTCAGAGCATGCAACATTGCTGTGCCAAACTGCCCTGAATCCTTCTCCCCCTGATCAATTTGTAAGGTACCCTCTTTTGCAAGGAATGCAGGGACGGCATCTGTTATTACGCAATTAAGATCAGTGGCGACGATTCTCAGACTTTCCGTGTGGACATAACATGATTGAAGTATTTCAAGCTGATGCTGCTCGGCAATGTCGTCAAAGATGGCTTTAATGAGAGGTTGAAGCTGAAGATAGAGCCGGTTTCTTTGGAGCGGAAGATCTGCATTGAAAAGATTGTTTATGACACGATGCATTTGACGCGGAACCCGATGAGGAACACCAAACTCTGTATCCAGGGTACCGCATGAGACGGCAGAAAAAGAAAGCAGGTTCCAGAAGGCTGTAAAATTTTCTTCTATGTTGGTTAAGCTACTAAAAACTATTGCGTTGCCCTTCCTCCACGAAGAACCATCCCTGATAGCTCGAAAAATAATCC
>WBZO01003192.1_pt1 | contig 19674 bp, 17 predicted proteins | sample 5204261 | NCBI WGS metagenome assembly WBZO01 (sample SAMN12412400, study PRJNA552823) | activated sludge metagenome | isolation source: activated sludge from anammox sidestream of wastewater treatment plant... | place: USA: North Carolina | collected 2017-09
CGGCGAACTCGCGCAGGAGGCGTGCGGTGATCTGCGGGGTCTCGTCGAACTCGCCGAGCGCGTTCGGCAGCCCCGCGTTCGGGTAGCAGGTGACGTACTCGGTCGAAGACTTGGCGAGCTCCGCCACGTACGGGCGCATCTCGTGTGCGCCGAGCGAGCAGTTCACGCCGACCGACAGCGGATGCCCGTGCTCGACGCTGGTGTACCAGGCATCGACCGTCTGGCCCGACAGCGTGCGGCCGCTCTTGTCGACGATGGTGACGCTGAGCATCACCGGCAGCCGCACCCCCTTCTCGGCGAACACCTCCTCGATCGCGACGAGGCACGCCTTCATGTTGAGCGTGTCGAACGCCGTCTCCGGCAGGAGGATGTCGACCCCGCCGTCGATCAGGCCGCGGACCTGCTCGGCGTACGCCGCCTTCACCTCGTCGAACGTCACCGCGCGGAAGGACGCGTCGTCGACCTTCGGCGAGAACGAGAGCGAGCGGTTGAGCGGTCCGATCGAGCCGGCGACGAAGCGCGGCTTCTTCTGGTCCTGGAACTTGTCGCGCGCCGCGCCGGCGAGCTTCGCCGCCGCCACGTTGATCTCGTAGGCGAGCTTCTCGAGCCCGTACTCGGCCTGCGCGATCGAGGTCGCGGTGAAGGTGTTCGTCTCGACGATGTCGGCGCCGGCCGCGAAGTACTCCTCGTGGATGCCCTGGACGATCGCGGGGCGGGTCAGGACCAGGATGTCGCTGTTGCCCTTGAGGTCGCTCGGGTGCTCCTTGAAGCGATCGCCGCGGAAGTCGAGCTCGCCGAGCTTGTGGCGCTGGAGCATGGTCCCCATCGCCCCGTCGAGCACGAGGATGCGCTCTTCGAGGAGCGCGCGCAGGCTTTGTTCCGCGGTTCCGGCCATGTCGGCCGGTTGCTTAGCACAGGCTATGCGCGGCTACCTCTTGGCGCGATCGCCGTAGTCGCTCTCCGGCGGCTCTCCCGTCGTAGAGCTCCCGGCGCACATCGCGTACTCGGCCGCGGTCTTGAACGACGCGAGGCACGCGCGCTGCGCGTCCTCGACCTCCGGCGGCCGCGTGCTGCACGACGCGAACTTGTGCGAGAGGAGCATCGTCCGCGCCTCGGGGTTGCCGGCGAACGCCTTGTCGCTCAGGCTGAACCACGCGACGCGCTGCTGGAGCTTCTTGCACTCGGCCTCTTCGAGCGGCGTCCGACCGCGAGCGGCGTTGTCGGGCGACGCGAGGTATTTCGCCCAGGCGGGGCCGACGAGCACCCCGAGCGAAGCCTCGGGGATGGGCTTCCGGGCCTTCAGCGCGTCGATGACCGATGCCGTGGCGACGCGCTTCGCCCGGGTCGTGCGGTCGGCCTCCTCGAGCGCCGCCAGGTCGTCGGCCGAGATCTTCTCGAGGAAGGACACGCGTACCGAGCGGCCGCTGCGCGAGACCTTCGCCTTCTTGAGCGCCGCGAAGTACGCGTCGGCCACGGCGCCGAACTTCTTCTGCCGCGAGGTGACGGCGAGCTCGCGCGAGTCGACGATCAGCTTCGCCTCGTTCGCGTCGACGTGCGCGCTCCACTCGCCGACCACGTCCTTGATGTCGCGCTCGACGTCCTTCGCCGCCCGCTCGTCCTTCGCGACGAAGACGATGTTGCCGTGGAAGGCCTTCGCCTTCTGGTGATCGCCGTCCATCTCGAACGCGGCGGCCTTGATCTTCGAGTCGATCTCCTCGAGCGTCCGGTCGAGCGTCTTGCCCGGGAAGCACCCCTCGAGGAACTTCGACAGGCCCGCCGCGCTCTGCACGGCGCCGTAGAGGCACGGCGTCATGAAGAAGTCCTTCGAGCTCTTCGGGTTCGCCTGGATGCGCATCACCGGCAGCCCCTCGGTCTGCGCGGCGGCCTCGCGGATCGCCTCCACGCGGATGCCGAGCTTCTCCTTCGGCCTGCGCACCGACGGCGCGAACGCCTCGAGGCCGGCGCGTGTGCCGAAGAACCAGGCGCTCTCGTGCTTGAACGCGCCGTAGTCCGACTCGTCGCACGAGATGTCGCGCTCGCCCGCGCGGCAGAACCCCGACATCCCGCGGAACGCGTACGGCGTGAAGCCCTGCCCGTTCGGAACACCGGCGAGCGAGAAGTGACCGACGCCGACGCGCTGCTTCTTGCCGAGCTCGTCGTCGAAGGAGATCGCCGCCTGGTACGGGCTCTCGAGCGTGCCGCCGAGGACCGCGCCGCACTCGAGCAGGCGCGTGGTCTCCTCGCGCTTCTTCGCGTCGAAGAAGAAGTCCTTCGCGTCGCGCGGCGTCCTCGAGCCGAGCTCCTCGAGGCGGTGCGCGGGGTTCATCGCGCCCGGCCGGCACATCTCCGAGCCGAGCTCCGCGGCGAGGTACGCGCGGCGGACGCCCTCGTCGGTCTCGCGCGTCGCCTCGATGAGCTGGGTCGCGATCTCGTTCGTCTCCGGCGGGAGGAGCGAGGCCTCGACCGGCAGGGCCGCCGGCTTCTGCTTCTTCAGGTAGGCCCACGTCCCGATGCCGGCCACTGCGCCGAAGAGGACGAAGGCGCCGCCGGCGATCCCGAGGATCAGCCCCAGGTTCGACCGCTGCGGCCGGTGCGGGTTCGGGGGGATCGACGGTCCGCTGACGGGCGCGTAGCTCGGGCTCGGCTGGGTCGGGTAGTACGAAGGGCTGTGCATGACGGCCCTTGGTACGGCGCGTGGCACGGTTTCCTCCCGCGCGCCTCCCAGAAAAAGCGCGCGCACAAAACAACGAAGCCCGCCGGTGAGGGCAGGCTCGCTGGTCGACGTCGTCCGTAAGCCGAGTTCTGTTCCGTGCCGTAGTCGCCTGCGGCACGGTGGCGATCATTCCTCTAGGACGACCGTTGCCGGCCGTCTCGAGCAGCCTACCCGCGGACGGAGAGCGAGTAACTCTCTGCCGTGCCCTCTCGAGCCCGGCGTGCCCGCCTATGTGGCCTTGCTCCCGATGGGGTCTGCCGTGCCGTCTCCGTCACCGGAGACGCGGTGGGCTCTTACCCCGCCATTTCACCCTCACCCGGCGGAGCGGTGAAGCTCGGCCGGGCAGTATCTTCTCTGTTGCACTTTCCTTCGCGTTCCCGCGACCGGGCGTTACCCGGCATCGCACTCTTCGGAGCTCGGACTTTCCTCCCGCAGCTTTCGCTGCCGGCGATCGCCTGGTCGGCGTCGACGGTCGCTAAGATGGAGCTTCTGCGCCGATTGCGCAAGCAGCCATGGACCAGCTCGTCCGAGACCTCTGCTCTCCTGCCTGCGCCGGCCGCGCCGCCGGCACGCTCGGCGGCGTGCGCGCACGGCGCCTCGTCGTGGACGCGCTCAGGGGCGCGGGCCTCGATCCCTACGAGCAGCGCATCGGCCGGTCGGACGGCGCGAACGTCCTCGCGACGCTGCCGGGCGACGTCGATCGCTGGGTGCTGGTCGCCGCCCACTACGATCACCTCGGCGGCACGCCCGATCGCTTCTACCCCGGCGCCGACGACAACGCGGCCGCGGTCGCGATCCTGGTCGAGGTCGCGCGGAGCCTCGCCGCGGCGCGCGCGCCCGGCCGCGGGGTGATCGTCGCCGCGTTCGACGCCGAAGAGCCCCCGTACTTCCTCACCGGCGTGATGGGCTCGGCCTGGTTCGCCCAGAACGCACGCGACGCGGGCATCGCGCTCGACGCGATCGACACGATGGTGTGCATGGACCTCGTCGGCCACGCGATGGGCCCCGAGGGCCTGCCGGACGACGTCCGCAGCTCGCTGTTCGCCCTCGGCGCCGAGCGGAGCCAAGGGACGAGCGCGCTCGTCGACGCGATCGCGCGCGCCGAGCCCGGCGTGCTCGTCCGCCGCGCCGATGCCGAGATCATCCCGCCGCTCTCGGACTACGACGCCTTCTGGAAGCGTGAGGTCCCGTTCCTCTTCCTCACGTGCGGGCGCTCGGCCCGGTATCACACGCCCGCGGATACCCCGGAGCACGTCGACTTCGCGAAGGTGTCCGCCACCGCGCGCTGGCTCGAGCGCTTCGTGCGGCTCTCCTGCGAGCGCCCCGAGGACCGCGTCCGATTCGTGCAGAATGCACGTGACGACGCCTCGACGCTCCGGAGCTTCGCCGACCTCGTGGGGCCGCTCGCGGCGCTCTCGCCCGTCGCTGCGCAGGGCGAGGCCCGCGCGAAGGAGCTGCTCGCTCTGTGCGACGCGCGCGGCCGCCTGCCGCCCGCGCTGGCCGACGCGCCCGCGGAGCTCGTCCTCGCGCTCGAGGGCGCGCTCGCGTGATCTACGGCGTCGCGCGCGCGTTCACCGAGCGATGGAACGCGAGCGCCGTCACGAACGGCAGCACCACCAGGCCGTAGCGGCCCGAGCCGAAGAACGCCGCGTGGATCGCCGCCGTGCTCGCGATCCCGATCGCCGCGAGCGGCACGAGGATCGGCGCGCGCAGGAGCTCGCGGAGGCCCGACGAGAGGACCGCGATCGCGCACGCCACGTACGCGAGCCAGCCGGGGACGACCACGCAGGCGAGAAGCCCGAGCCCCCCGACGATCCGCCGCGCCAGCCGCCCGCGACCGGGCGCGCGGATGGCGGCGACGAGCGCGGCCGCGAGCAGGAGCCGCACGGCGATCGTCTCGACCGTCCCGAGCACCACCTTCGCGCGGTACGGGAAATGCTCGGCGCTCGCGGTGTGCAGGTACCAGGGCGCGGCGCCGAGGTAGTCGAACGTCGCGCGGAGCTTCTTCGGCGCGCGCGCGAGCCATGCGCCGGGATGCGCCCGGATCGCCCGCACGGCCTCGCTCCCGAAGCACGAGTCCTTGGCGGCCTCCTGGAACACCGTCTTGCACGCCTCGGGCACGTCGATCGGCGCCCAGCCGCCGTCGGTCGTCTGCGTGCCGATCGCCAGGTTCCATCCGCCATTGACGCTGACGAGCGCGCAGCGCTCCATCTTCGTGCAGTTGCGCGCGGTCCATGGCGCGCACACGGCGAGCGCCAGCGCGGTCACGCCCGCGGCGAACGACAGCCGACGCACGAGCCGCGTCTCCGCGGGGACCGCGAGGAAGCCGAGCACCGGCGCGAGCACCAGCGACTGCGGGCGCACGAGCGTCGCGAGCCCCATGACGAGGCCCGCGCCGACGATCCACCCGCGCGAGCGTGACGTGCGCGCGCGCTCCGCAAGGGCCGCGGCGACGACGAGGAGCGACGCGGTCACGCCCTCCGTCATGATCGCCGCCGTGTACGGCACGAGCGCGGGGTGCAGGGCCATCGCGATCCCGCCGGCGAGCGCGAGCCGTCGCGACGTCGCCGAGGCGAGCAGATCGTGCACCGCGAGCGCGCTCAGCGCGCCGAGCAGCGCGTTGACGATCATCGCGAGGACGGGCTTCGCGCCGAACAGCGCGTACGGCAGCGCGATCAGCGCCGGGTAGCCGACCGGATAGTGCGCGGCGTACGTCACCGCGCCGTCGGGCCAGAGCCACGTGTACCCCTGCCCCTCCGCGATGCGCCGCGCGAGCACGTGGTAGTACGTGCCGTCGGCGGTCGGCGGGATGCGCGAGGCGGCCCACGCCACCACCGCGAGCCGGGCGGCGAGCGCGATCGCGCCGACGACGACGCGATCGCGGTTCGGCTTCAAGGCACGAGCCCGAGGTTCTCGAGCGCGACGACGAGCTCGCTCGCGGGCAGGCCGACGACGTTCGTGTACGAGCCGTCGATGCGCGCCACGAGCGCCGCCCCGAGGCCCTGCACCGCGTACGCGCCGGCCTTGTCGTCCCCCTCGCCGCTCTCCGCATAGCGCCGGATGCGCGCGGGCGTGAGCGCGCGGAACGTGACCTGCGTGATCACCGTCTCGATGTGGAGCACGCGCGGCGTGGGCTCGGGCGCGCCGATCGCGAAGCGCGTCCACACCTCGTGGGTGCGCCCGGCGAGCCGGCCGATCATCGTCTCGGCCTCGACGAGCGACACCGGCTTGCCGAGGATGTCCCCGTCGCAGATGACCGACGTGTCGGCGACGAGGACCGCACCGCAAGCGGAGGCCACGCTGACGTCCCGGAGCGTGTCGCCGAGCGCGCTCGCCCCGAGCGAGAACACCCCGGTCGCCGCGGCGAGCTTCGCGCGTACCACCCGATCGAGGTACGCCGCGGGGTCCTCGCCCTCGGCGACGCTCTCGTCGACGCCGCTCGGGGCCGCGACGAGATGCGGGATCCGCAGGTTCTGGAGGATCTCGCGCCGTCGCGGCGAGCCGCTGGCGAGGAGGAGCGGGCTCGCTTCGGAGAGCATCACACGTCGTTCTTTTCCCAATGAAGCCGAAGAGTCAACTCTGGTATGGTGCCGGCCAGCTCATGCGAGCGCTCCGCTCGACCGTCCTTGCCGCTTCGCTCCTCTGTGCGCTCGTGTCCCGTGCGGACGCGAAGGAATGCACGAACCCGCTCGTCAACACGTGCATCAACGACGACACGTTCTGGCCGAACGCCGGCCCGACGCGCTTCGCCGCCGTGTCGAGCACCGAGACGATCGGTCGAGGCCTCGTCTCCTTCGGCCTCGTCGCCACGTACCTCTCGCGACCGGTGATCCTGCGCGTCGCGTCGCCGGGCCCCGGCGGGAGCGATCAGTACGTCATCGACAACCAGGTCAACGGCAACTTCCTGTTCGCGTACGGCGTGACCGATCGCCTCCAGCTCGACTTCGCGCTGCCGCTGACGTTCGCCCAGGACGGCGCCGGCACGAGCCCGATCACCGGCGGCCGCGCCCTCCGCGACACCGCCATCCGCGACCTCCGCTTCGGCGTCGCGTACGCGCTCGTCCCGCGCGTGCGCATGGATCCGGTGACGGCCGCGCAGGAGGGCGGTCCGGGCAAGTCATGGTCGCTCGCCGCGCGCTTCGCGATGAGCGCGCCGACCGGCGATCAGACCGACTTCGCGGGCGAGCGCACCGCGGTCTTCATCCCGAGCCTCGCCGGCGACTACCGCGTCGATCGCTTCTTCTTCGGGGCCGATCTCGGCATGCGCCTGCGTCCGGTGACGGAGTTCGCGGGTGCGCGCATCGGCACCCAGCTCACGAGCGCCCTCGGCGCGGGCTACGACGTCCTCGATCGCGAGAGGCTCTCCGTGCTCCTCGAGGGCCGCGCGTACTGGAACTTCGCCGAGCAGCACGAGACCACGCAGTCGGCGTTCGGCATCTCGAGCCGCCCCCGCAGCGAGGACAAGTTCATCGTCCCCGCGGAGTGGATGCTCGGCGTGCGCAGCGCGCCGATCCTCGGCGGCGACGCCTCCTTCTACGCCGGTGGCGGCGGCCCGATCCCGCTCGGCCCCGACGCCATCACCGTGCCGCGCTTCCGCTTCGTGCTGGGCGCGACGTACGCGCCAGTGCAACGCGACACCGACGGCGACGGCATCCCCGACAAGGTCGACTTCTGTCCCTCGCAGCCGGGCGTGCGCGGCGGCGAGAAGCCGGGGTGCCCGGCGGAGGCTCCGCGATGACGGTCACGACGACGACGAGCGCGCGCCACATGCTCCTCCAGCTCGGCGAGCCCGCACGGCTCCCCGATGCGCTGCTCGGCGCGCTGCGCGACGAGGTCGTCCTCGCGGGATGGCTCCGCGGCAGCGGCGTCCTCGCCGACGTCACCATCCAGGCCGCCCGCGGGATGCCGCGCAAGATCGCCGGCGAGGTGAAGCTCGTCGTCCTCGACGGGAATGTCGGCTTCACCGGCGGCGACGTCACGTGCCCACTCCGTGCGGTGCTCGCGCGCGAGACCGACTCGGGCCTCGAGACGATCGCCGGCGAGCTCGTCGAGGCGCGCATCGTCTCGCTCGAGGCGAACGTGACCGCGCTCGACGACGTCGTCGCCGCGCGCCCCGAGGCGCCCGCGCCTGCTCCCGCGCCCGCACCCGCGCCGGCTCCCGCACAGGCCTGGGCCGAAGCCGCCGCCGCTGCGGCCGCGCCTCCGCCCGAGCCGCCGAAGGCTCCGCCGCCCGCGCCTGCTCCCGCTCCCGCGCCGGCCGCGCCGAAGCCCTCGCCGACGTTCAGCTCGCCGGGCCCGCTTCCTCTCAAGCCGGTTCGCCCGGTCGCGAAGGAAGAAGAGGAGCAGCCGTACCCGGAGCCCGGCGACATCGTCGAGCACTTCGCCTTCGGCCGCTGCGAGGTGATCAAGAGCGACGGCGATCGCCTCCACGTCCGCCTCGGCAAGGACGGGCGCATCAAGGAGATCGCGCTCGAGATGCTGAAGGTCGCGCCGCTCCCGCCGGTCGAAGGCACGACGGGCAAGCACTACCGCCTCGATCGCAAGCTCTGATCGACACGGCCAGGTCCGCCGCGCGGAATGGATCCAACCGGCAGGTCGTACGTCGAAGCGACATGCCTCCCTCGCTTCGCGTCGTCGCTCCTCTCGTCGTCCTCGCCGCGGTCCCCCTCGCGTGCTCGAGCGCCCGGAGCCCTGACGGAGCGCCGCCCGTGGCGGCCGTCGAACCGGCCGTGCCTCCGCCCGCGGCATCAGCCGCGCGCAGGGAGGCCGCGCCCGCTCCATCGACCGGCGCCGTCGACTGCAGCGCGTCGTTCGTCGAGGTGATCGATGCCGGCAAGACCGTGCGCTACGCGCTCGGCCGAGAGCTCGTCTCCGGCGTTCGCGGAGCGAAGCACGCGTACGGCGAGGCGATCCTGCATCGGGATGGCTCCGTCGTCCTCCACGTCGAAGGCCTCGCGGCGAAAGACGGTCACGGCGGCCACGTCACGGTGACGCTCGTGGGTTTCCACGAGCCTTCGTCTCTGCCCGCCGTCTTCGATCGCGCGCGCGTCGAGTACATGGCGCCCGGCCTCACCGCCGAGCGCGACGAGCGCAGCCTCGACGGCGCGCTCGCCGAGATCACGGCGTGGGGCCCCGAAGGCGCGTGGATCGAAGGCACGTTCGGTCCGGGCGCGAACGCGCCGCCGGCGGCCGCGCCGTTCCGCGGCCGCTTTCGTGTGTGCCGGACGGCGGACTGGCGACCGCGCCTCTGACCGCGTGCGCCGGTCAGCGGCAGTAACCGAGCTCGTACCCGTCGGTCACGTTGCGGCACGGTTGAAGCGACGTCCGTTGAGCGACGCTGGCCACGGTGCAGGTCTGCCCCTGCGGGCAGTCTTGCTGGCCCATCCGGCACGTGTACGCGCAGACGCCATCGAGCTGGCCGTCGTCCGTGAGATCGACACACTGAAAGCAGGTCGGGAGCGCGGGATTGTCCTGGCAGGACGTCGAGACCATCTTCCCGGCATCCTGGTCCACGGCGCACGTGGCCCCGGGGGGAAGGCCACCCTCCGCGCCCGCATCCGCCGGCCCCTGCCCTCCGCCACCGTCGCTCGCGGCACCCGCGCCGCCGTCGCCGGTCCCGGCACCACCGGAATCTGGCTGCGAGCCGCCGTCGTTCGTGATTCCGCCGGCCGGGCCACCGTCGTCACTACCGCACGCGGCAGCGAGAACGCATGCGGCGGCGAGCGCGACGCCGACCCAGAGAGAGCGCCATGACGAAGACACGATCCGCAGCGTAGGACGTGCCGCGCGCGCGGCACAACCTGACGGCGTTGCTCACATCCCCGTGACGCAGACGAAGGACAGCGCCTTGTGCTCCGCGTAGGTCTTCGCGCACGCCGGGATCGAGAAGGTCCCCGAGGCCGACCCGATCGGGCCCGTCAGCGTGATGGTGCCGACGAATCCGGCCTCGGAGGCGGACGTCAGGGTCAAAGTGCCGCCGGTGAAGGAGGATGCGCTCTGGGCGCACGGCGTGGGCACCGCGCCGAGCGCGACGACGCGGGCGAAGAACGTCCCCGTCGTGATCTCTGGCGATCCGTTCTGATCGAGCGGAGCGTAGGTGTAGCTGCCGGGGGCGAGCGCCGCGTCCTTGGCGAACAGCACCTCGACGTAGCCCGAGCCGGCCCGCCGCTCCTGCTTCGCGCAGGCGAGGATCCCGTCGACGGTGTTGGTGAAGAAGAACTTCCCCACCGCGAGCGGCGCGGCCCCCGGGTTGTCCGGCGGCGTCGCGGGAGGAACGACCATGGCGTAGCCGTCGATCGCCTTGAAGACGGTGCCCGAGCTCGTCGTCACCTGACCCGACAGCGAGAGCCCCGAGGTGGACGCGACCTCCATCCGCGTGTCGAGGATCTTCGTCTTCACGAACGCGACGAAGCCGTCGGGGACGGAGCCCGCGTCGGTCGCCACCCACGGGATCTGGAAGTCGACCTGCTCGCCCTGGGGAGCCACCTCGTTCGCGAGGACGAGCGAGACGCTGCCGTCGGGGCGGATCGTCTTCCGGTAGAGCCGGACGGACTCGACGTTGTAGCCGACGAACGGGAACTTCGCCTTCGCGGGGTCGAGCTTCAGCGTGAACGCGACGTCGTCGCCGACCTCGAAGGTCGACGGCGAGCCGGCGAGGCTCAGCCCGGCGGGCGAGTCGCCGAGCGGGAAGTCCTTCTTGAGCTGCAGGATCGCGACGGCAACCTTCACCAGGTTCAAGAAGCCCTCGGCGGCGCCGGCCGGGCCGACCGCCGTCGCGAACGCCAGCTTGTAGCTCGAGGAGTAGGTCGCCTGCTTCGCCTGCGTCTCCTCGCTCGCGAACGAGGCGGAGAGCTTGAAGCCGCCCGTCGCGTCGATGGCGTCGAAGCGGAGGGTGCTGCTGAAGCGCGCCCCGCCTTCGAGCTTCGCCCAAGCAAACACCTGCGCCTCCGGCTCGATCTTGAGATCGACGAGGTCGAGGCTGGGGGGGATCCACTTCGGGATGAGGGTGCCCGTCGCGTCCGCCTCGGTCACGGCGCTGCACTCGCCCGCGAGGCAGCGGAACCCGAACGCGAGCTTCGCGCCCGCCTCGCCCCTGAAGGCGAGGCCTGCCTCGGTCAGGACCTGCGTCGCGCCGACCTCGAAGCCGACGCCGATCGGAACCGCCGCGCCCAGGAAGAGGCCGAGCGGACCAGGCAGCGGGATCGTGAAGTCGAGGAGCAGGAGGCGGCAGCTCACCTTCCCCTGGAGCTGGCCCTTGATGACGGTCTCGAGATCGAACGTCACCTTCGGCTCGCCGCGGACGACGATGCTCTTCTCCGTGTCGCTCCAGGCGACCTCGTAGGTGAGGCCGTTCAGCGCCTGGACGGAGACGTCCTTCTTCGTGAGCTCGAGGCCGCCGAGCGCGCCCTCGGCCTTGCACGCGAGCGGACCGATCTTGAAGTCTCGCTCCGCGAGGGGCCGGAGGCCTCCGGCGGACGTCGACTGCGTCGCGAGCTTCGGGGTGCCTCCGCCGCCCTGCGCGAGATCGAGCGTCTGGCGGATGTCGAGGCGCGGGAACACCTCGTCGAGCGTGATCTGCTCGACGATGATCGCGTTGCCCTCGATGGCGACGACGCGGCCGGCGACCGACTTCTCGCCCGTCGCGAGGACGACGGAGCCGACGGGCGCGCTCGCGCCGGCGACGAGATCCACCTTGTAGCGGAAGCCGGGGCCGAAGGCGGCGGCGGCATCGACCGCGGAAGGGAGCCCGAGGATCTGATCGTCGCGGAGCGCCACCGCGCCCGGGGCGGGCTCGGCCGCGACGGCGAACACGGACGTCCTCACGCCGCCGGCCTCGGCGGTGATGAGGGCCGAGCCGAGCGATCGCTGCGCCGACGCCTTCGCCGCGCTCGGGCCGTCGGCAGCGACGGAGACCACATCCGGTGCGTTCGAGGTCCAGGTGAACGTCGCCTCCACGGGGAGGCCCGCGGCGTCGAACGCCTTCGCCTGGAACGCGTGGCCGCCGGCGCCGGGCACGAAGAGCGCGCCGGCCGGCGAGATCTCGACGCGCGCGATGGGGCCAGCGGCGGCCTGGCCGCTCGTGACCGCATCGCCGTCGCCGCCGCAGCCGCCGAGGCCCGCGAGCACGACGACGAGGGCTGCGAGGACGAGTCGGAGCATGGTGGACATGCGCCGAGGCTAGTCGCGTCTCGCGTGGCGAAACATGATGCATCCGGGATGATGCACCGGCCGCCGCGTCACTCCTCCGACATCGCCGCGCTCAGCTCGGCGCGCGTGGAGACGCGGAGCTTGCCGTAGATCTTCTGCAGGTGGTTCCTCGCGGTCGCGGGGGCGACCCCGAGCCCCTCGGCGATCGACCTGTAGCTCGCGCCCTGCGAGAAGAGCGTCGCGACCTGCCGTTCGCGCGCGCTGAGCAGCGCGGCGGCGCTGGTGGGCCGGATGCGCAGCCGCCAGCCGCCCGTGACCTCGGGCTCGCCGTAGAGCGTGTGCGCTCCGCCCGGCAAGAGCCAGCGCCGCCGCTTGCGGAGCGATCGCATGACGTCCTCGTCCACGTACGCCGTCGTCGGCGGCGCGTTCGGCCAGAAGAGACGCACGAACGCGTCGGTCGTCTGCGAGAAGCGCCCCTCGGCGTCGAGCAGCGCGACCGGGAGCGCGCCGGCCACGCTGCGCGGGAGCCAGATGGCGCGGTTGACGGCGGCGGCCTCGGCGACGTGCGGGCCGAGGGCCTCGAGGCGGGCGACGTCGGTCTTCGAGAACCGGCGGGCGCGCTCGTCGCGACAGAGCATCGTCACGGTCGACGTGTGATGCTCCGCGGACGGCACCATGAGACAGACTGCGTACCAGCCGCCGTACGTCCGCAGGTGCTCCCGCAACGGAGCGAACTGCTCTCCGGCGATCTCGGGATCGTCGGCGTCTTGACGCTGGGCCACCATCGGCTTCGTCACGAGACGGGCGCTGAGCACGTCGAGATGGCGCACGCGCGCGTGGCTCGCCATCAGCGCGCGCGGATCGTCGACGCCGAAGAAGTGCGCGTCGACCCATGCGACGTGCTTCTCGAACGTCGTCAGGATGACGCCGCGCTCGAAGGCGAGATGCGAGCGCAGCCACTCGAACGCGTGCGCCGCGAAGGGGCCCGCCTCGAGGCGCTGCGCGGCCCGGTAGAGCTCGAGGAGCCCGTGCGGAGGTGCGATCCGGGTTGGTCCATCGCGGTTTGCCATGCTGTCCCAATGGACACCGGGTCGCTGGGCGCGACAAGAGCGCTGCGCGAGGTCCCCCTCGGCAATCACATGCAGCGGACGTCAGGGGAACGCGCGCACCGTGGCCTTGCGGCCGTCGACGAACAGCATCGTGCCCGGCTTCGCGTGCGCCCACTTCACCATGCCGATCGCGACGGGGTGCTTCGTCGTCGGGCCGACGACCGACGACTTCACCTCGCCGACGGACTCGCCTTCCGCGGTGGTGATCGGCGCGGCGGCGGCGGCGGGCGCATCGCCCTCGATATCGAGGGGCACGAGCTTCTTCTTCACGTGGCCGCGGTTCTCGAGCATGTAGACGACCTCCTGCCCGAGGTAGCAGCCCTTGTCGAAGGAGACGGCGAGCTTCTCGAGGTTCGCCTCCTGCGGATAGAAGGTCGCATCGAACTCGGCGCCGAAGCGCGGGAGCCCGCGCTCGATACGGAGCGCATCGAACGTCGAGGCGTCGCCGAGATCGGTGAACGCCGAGGCGTCCTCCGTCGCGATCACCGCGCCGCCCCCGGCGCCGAGCAGATCGAGCTCGCCGGCGACCTTCGCGCCCCCGGAGCGGGCCAGCTCGAGCGCGCCCGGGCCCGACGCGTAGAACCATGCGAGCTCCGGCGTCGTGAGCTCGGCGTCCTCCATGATGAGGTGGTGATCGAGCGTTGCGAAGATCGCTTCGCGGTGGTCCTTGGGCACCGCGAGCACGAGCGCGTCGTCGGTCGCGACCATGTAGAAGTCCGCCTGGATGCGGCCCTTCTTCTCGACGAGCAGGCCGTAGGCGGCGTTGCCGGACGCGAGCTTCGACACGTCGCAGGTCACCATTCCGTTGAGCCAGCGCGACCGGTCCTTGCCGGTGACGACGATGGCGGCACGATCGGGCATCGCGAACATGCTGAGCTCCATAGGGCTGATTTCGCACGCGGGCAGACGAAAATCGACGTCATCCGCTTGACGGGACTGGCTCTTGCGAGCAAGCCTTACCCGCGGCCGTGGCAGGAATAGGCGTCGTCTTCAATCCGCGTAGCGGCCGAAACCTGCGCGATCCGCGCGCGGCGGGTCGTCTCGCCCGTGCGCTCGGCGACCGCGGGGTCGTACGTCCGGCGCGGTCGATGGACGAGCTGTACCGGGTCGCCGAGGACTTCCAGAAGCTCGACATCGACGTCCTCGGCATCAGCGGCGGCGACGGCACGAACGGCGTCACCATCACGGGCTTCCTCGACGTCTACAAGGGCAGCGCGCTCCCGCAGATCGCCTTCCTCCGCGGCGGGACGATGAACACGGTCGCGAACTCGGTCGGCGTCCGGCGCGGCAAGCCCGAGGGCCTGCTCGATCGGCTCTGCCGGCGGTACGTGGAGAGCGCAGCGCGACCGCTCGAGAACGTCGAGCGCCACGTGATGTGCATCCGTGGCGAGAACGCCCGCACGCCCCGGCACGTGAACGGGACCGCAAAGAGCGCGCCGCCGCTCGCGACCAAGTACGGCTTCCTCTTCGGCACCGGCGTCGTCTGCGGCTACCTGTCCGAGTACTACGGCACGGGCGAGCCGCCGAACCCGAAGGTCGCTGCGAAGACGCTGCTCCGCGGCGTCGGCAGCGCGATGGTCGGGGGCGAGATGATCAAGCGGATGGCCGCGCCGTTCCGCGGATCCGTCGAGCTCGACGACGGCACGGTCTGGGAGGAGCGGAACTACCTCTCGGTCGCCGGCGGGACGATCGACCAGATCGGCCTGAATTTCCGGCCCTTCTACCGCTACCAGGAGAGGCCGGGCGCGTTCCACCTGCTCGGCATCCACACCTCGCCGATGGGCTTCGTGCGGCAATTGCCGCGCATCCTCCGGGCGGAGCCGATGCGGCCAGGCCACACCTTCGAGGCGCTGACGACCACGGCGGTCATCCGCTCTCCGGATTCCCCGCTGCGGTACATGATCGACGGAGATTTGCACGAATGCGAGGGCCCGCTCCACGTGTCCATCGGTCCGCGCGTTCGTATCGTCGTCGGGACGTGATGGCGGGCCTCGGGCGTTGTAGTCTGCGCTCGACGTGCGTCGCCTGATCTTCACCGCCGCTCTGCTGGTCTCCGCCACCGTGGGGACGGCCGCGCGCGCCGACGGCCTCCTGGCGTGGGAGTCCGCGCGCCTCGAGCGCGGCGAGACGGTGATCCGCGAGCAGACCGTCGAGCGGGGCGACCGCCACTACGTCGGCGGCGTGACGTACACCGTCCTCGACGTCTCCGCCGCCGAGCTCTCGGCCCTCCTCGACGACGTGTCGACCTACCGCCATCTGCTCCCCCGGACGAAGCAGGCGCGGCAGGTGGGGACCGATCATGGCGACGCGCTCGTCGAGCTCGTCCAGGGCAACGCCCTCTACGAGGCGACGTACACCATCCGGGTCCGGAAGACCGGCCGCGAGATGCGCTTCTGGCTCGAGCCGACGAGGCCGCACGAGATCGACGACGCCTGGGGTTTCTTCCGCCTCGAGCCGTTCGCCTCCCCGTCGGGCGAAGAGCGCGTGCTCCTCACGTACGGCGTGCTCGTCGACGTCGGTCCGGGTATCGTTCGCGAGCTGTTCGAAGAGCGCGTCCGGGCCGCGATGCTCTCGGTCCCGCAGCTCGTACGACGCTTCGTAGCGCGATAGAAGAATGCTCGGACGCACCCTCGCCATCGCGATGAACACGTATCGAGAGGCCGTACGCGCGCGCGTGCTGCTCGGCCTGCTCGCCTTCGCCGTCGGCGCGAGCCTCTACTCGCTCGTGATCGCGTCGATGTCGGTCAAGCAGGAGACGCGCATCGTGGCCGATCTCGGCGCCGCCTCGATCTCGCTGATGAGCGTGCTCACCGCCATCATCCTCGGCGCCACGTCGCTCTACCGCGAGCTCGAGCTCAAGACCGTCTTCCCCATCCTCACGAGGCGCCTGCGCCGCCACGAGTACGTCATCGGCAAGTACCTCGGCATCGTCGCCACGCTCGTCGCGTTCGTGGCGGTCGACGGGGCGGTCGTGCTCGGGATCCTCGCGGTCCAGTCGAAGCAGCACGTCGGCGCGACGGTGGGCGCGGGCGCAGGCCTCCTCGCGGTGCTCGGGATCCTGCTCGTCCGCGCGAAGTACATGCGCGTGTTCGTCGTCCTGCCGTGGTCGCTCGCGGCGTTCGCGGTGATGGCGCTCCTCGCGTCCGGCGCCGGGGGCGAGCGTCAGGTCCTCCTCGTGTCCACGGTGCTCACCATCGCCGAGGTCGCGGTGGTGACGGCGATCGCGATGCTCTTCTCGTCGTTCTCCTCGCCCTTCCTCACCGCGATCTTCACGGTGATGGTCTTCCTCATCGGCCGATCCGCCGACACGCTCGCGAACCTCCCGGAGCGCGTGTTCGGCTCGACGATCCGCACGGTGGGCATCGTGCTCGCGCGCGTCTTCCCGAACCTGTACCTGTACGTCCCGGCGCGGCCCCTGCTGCTCGGGCAGGTGCCGAGCATTTCGCTGCCGGGCTACCTCGCGAGCGCGTGGCTCAACGCGCTCTTCTATGCCGCCGTACTGCTCGCCGCGAGCGGCATCGTGTTCCGTCGCCGGGACTTCCAGTGACCCGGGCGGCGGTCGCCGGCACCGTCCTCGCCGTCGTCGTGCTCGCGATCGCGTGGATCGGGCGCGTGAACGAGGGCCGGCGCGCGCTCGCCGAGTGCGATGCCGCCGCCCTGCGCGCGGACTGGCCCGAGGCGATCATGGCGGCGCGCGCCGCAGCGGAGGCCCGGTGCCCGGCCTCCTGCTCCTCCGAGCTCGGCTACGCGCGGCTCTACTCGATCGCGAAGGACGCCGAGTCGCGCGCCGACGACGCCACGGCGTTCGCCGCCTGGCGCGCCGTCCGCGCCGCCACGCTGGCGACCGCCGTGCTCGACGTCCACGCGCCCAGACGCGAGCGCGCCGAGGCCGAGCTCGCGCGTCTCGGGCATCGCCTCGATGCCGCCGCCGCGGCCGCGGGTGCGCCGTCGTCCCCGGCCGCGAGCGAGGAGCGCCTCGGGGCCGCGCTCGCGGCAAACGGCGTCCCCGGCGGCGCGACCCATCTGTTGCTCGCGCTCGGAGGCGCGCTCTTCCTCGTCGGCGCTGCACGGTTCGCCGCCGCGCAGGACCGCCGCGCGCGGACCGATCTCGCGCTCGCCGCCGCGGGTGCCGCGCTCGCCGCCGCCTCCGTGCTGCTCTTCTGAGCCCCTCGCTCCAAGGAGGGGGTTCACGCGCCTGCGCGTGTATGGCACAAGCGCGGTCATGCTGCGCGTGCCGATGGATGAGAAGAAGGTCGCGCGCTGCCGCGAGCTCGCGGCGGCGGTCGCGGACGACGTGCAAACGTATATCGACACGCACACGTCTGTCGGTGTCGAGCGCACGATCCTCCGCGCCTACGGCGCCGAGGGCGTCGACGATCAGGGCGCCCCCCTCGTGAACCTCGCGGTCGACCGCTATGCCAAGGCGGGCCTGCTCGGCCGCGGCATCTCGTTCTTCCTGGGCCGGGCGCTGCTCGCCGGCGCGCGCGACGTGCAGGACGCCGCCGAGCGGCTCGCCTATGCGCCGGAGATCGACCGCGGCGAAGGCGGTCCGGGAGCCGACGCCGTCATCGCCGCCCTCCGGCCCCACACCGAGAAGGCGATCGCGCGCATCGACGGCGCACGCGACGAGCGCGAGGCGAACAAGGCGCGCATCAGGCCGGCGGGCGAGCCGCTCAAGTACGTCATCGTCGCCACCGGCAACATCTACGACGACGCGCTTCAGGCGAAGGCCGCGGCGTTCGCGGGCGCGGACATCGTCGCGGTCATCCGCGCGACCGCGCAGTCGCTGCTCGACTACGTACCCCAGGGCGCGACCACCGAGGGCTACGGCGGCACCTTCGCGACGCAGGAGAACTTCAAGATCATCCGGCGCGCGACCGACGAGGCGTCGCAGGACTACGGGCGCTACATCCACCAGACGAACTACTCGTCGGGGCTCTGCATGGCGGAGATCGCGTGGATGGGCGCGGTCGAGCGGCTCGACATGCTGCTCAACGACGCGATGTACGGGATCCTGTTCCGCGACATCAACCCGTGCCGCAACTTCGTCGACCAGTACGTCGCCCGCAGGATGATCGCCCGCGCCGGGATCATCATCAACACGGGCGAGGACAACTACCTCACGACGGCCGACGCGGTGGAGAAGGCCCACACCGTCCTCGCCAGCCAGTTCGTCAACGAGGCGTTCGCCAAGCGCGCCGGCGTGAAGGAGGAGCAGATGGGCCTCGGTCACGCGTTCGAGATCGATCCGTGGATCGAGAACAGCTTCCTCCTCGAGCTCGCGCAGGCGCAGCTCATCCGCCAGGTCTTCCCGCGCCACCCGATCAAGTGGATGCCGCCGACGAAGCACAAGACCGGCGACATCTTCCAGAGCCACGTCCACGACGCGATGTTCAACCTCGTGGGGGTCATGACCCACCAGAGCATCGAGCTGCTCGGCATGTTCAGCGAGGCGGTCCACAACCCGATGCTGATGGACCGCTACCTCTCGCTGAAGGCCACGAAGTACGTCTTCGGTACGGCCAAGGCGCTCGGCGACGAGCTCGAGATCAAGCCCGACGGCATCATGGGCCGGCGCGCGGTGCAGGTCCTCGACGAGGCGCTCGAGCTGCTCGAAGAGGTGAAGGCCGAGACCATCTGGTCGGCGATCGAGCGCGGGGCGTTCGCCGACGTGAAGCGCACGAAGACCGGCGGCAAGGGCTACGCCGGCGTGCACGAGCGCGCGAAGGACTACGTCAATCCGATACTCGAGACGCTCGAGAAGGGAGGCGCCTGATGCACCCGACCGCTCCCACGAAGCTGCTCCGCGCCTACGGCGATCGCCAGGGCGACGGGATGGTCCAGATGTCGTTCGTGCTCGAGCTGCCGCCGTCGGCGCGCGCGCGCGAGGCGGCGAAGAAGTTCGCCGAGCTGCACGGCCTGTCCGATCCGCTCGTCACCACGATGGAGACCTGCGCCGAGGGCTACTCGTACTTCGTCGTGTACGGTCACTCGCAGCATGCCGTCGATCCGTCCACGATCGACGTGCCCGAGGTCCGCACCGAGGCGCTCTCGCGCGAGGAGATCGAGCATCGCGTCTCGACGCGGCTCGGGCGCAAGATCGTGGTCGTCGGAGCGTGCACCGGATCGGACGCGCATACCGTCGGCATCGACGCGATCCTCAACTACAAGGGCTACGCGGGCGACAAAGGGCTCGAGAGCTACAAGGCCTTCGAGGCCTACAACCTCGGCGCGCAGGTCGAAAATGAGCAGCTCGCCGAGCGCGCGCTCGCCTTGAACGCGGACGCGATCCTCGTCAGCCAGATCATCACCCAGCGCAACTGCCACAAGGAGAACGCCGCGGCGTTCATCGACATGGCGAAGAAGCAGGGCTTCCGCAGCAAGATGGCGATGCTCCTCGGCGGACCGCGCATCGATCACAAGCTCGCCCTCGAGCTCGGGTTCGACGCGGGGTTCGGACCGGGCACGAAGCCGAGCGACGTCGCCTCGTTCCTCGTCGAGTGGATGTGCGGGGATCGCGACAAGGCCGTCCTGCCCGGCGGTGGCTGACCTGGTGCATCGGGCGTGATCCAGGGCGCGCCCTCGAGGCCCCCGTGATCGCGCAAATTTGCGGACTTTACGGCCCCGTAATGTGTGGTCCGATGTGTGCTTGAGGTCGGGGGCATGAGCTCGCCCCGCCTCTTCGCCATCGCCGCTTGCGTCTCG
>WBZO01003193.1_pt1 | contig 19671 bp, 17 predicted proteins | sample 5204261 | NCBI WGS metagenome assembly WBZO01 (sample SAMN12412400, study PRJNA552823) | activated sludge metagenome | isolation source: activated sludge from anammox sidestream of wastewater treatment plant... | place: USA: North Carolina | collected 2017-09
GCTTGCGTGTCTTCTTCGGGCGATATTCAAAACCATTCTCGCCTAAGCTGCGCTGCTTCATTAATTCAATCCTTTTATCTGACTATCAATACAATCGGGATAATAGCTGAGGTTTTGCAGAGAGTCCCTAAGGAAGTAACTACTGATTTATTGAAGCCACATCGAGAGAGCTGAGAATCAGCAAACATTTGGTTTACCTACTGAGAACGGCAAGGTTTTGTAGAGTTATCCTAAGTGATACTCGTCTTGGAGAACTATTCATTGATATCACGGTTATTTAAGTTAACCAGTAGTTAATATAACTACTATCTTTTCAAAAGTAGTAATAAATAAATATTCGTAGAGAGTTTAGTATCTAAAAAATTACCAAGTTATTCCTATGATGTATGCAATAAGTTCACTAATTATCTTGTTGTCCTTTTGCATTTTGCATATGCTTACGTCTAGTTAGTACATCTGTACACTAACTGGTTTTCTTTCCTCGTAACAGCTCAATTAATTTTTCACTTAACTGAAACTTGGTTGATTTTTTGTCGGTTTCTTCAACCTGATTAATTAGTCCATAAGAAACTAGTGTATCGAGCAGTGGCTGCAGATCACTATGATCATCAATAAAATAAGCCAGGCAGGGTCCTTTACGGTGAAACCCCCAGCGATTCCAGCCCCAACCTTTTTTTAGCACATAAAATTCTCGATGAAATTTGAAATCTGGATTATCCAGATCTTGTTTCATTTCATTTAACAGCCGCTCATGAGTTTGCCACAATTGGTCAAACAGATTTTTAATATCACCTGTTACAACGACTCCTGTAGTCGTAGTGGATGCCTTTTGTTGATCAGGTTTTAACAGAAAGGCACTTACCAAATACATTGCAACAACGCCCAGTAGAAATCCGGCTATTAAACTCAAAACATCCATTTATCTCTCCTTTAATAATCCTGTTTACTATTTTTAAATGTGGCAGTATAGCAAGTAACCTGAAAATCCAGGTAGATGATATGCTCAGCTAATTTAGAAACGCCCAGCCAGACATAATAAAACAGTGAAATGAAACGCGCTAATCAGCATAAAATTGTGCACATTTTATTGGTGGAAGTAATCAGTCATTTTTAGTATTTAAAAAAGGATAATCTGTGTAACCACGCTCATTTCCACCATAAAAAGTGTTGCTGTCAGGTTCGGCTAATGGTGCATTTTGTCGTAACCGCTCAACTAGATCAGGGTTGCTTATAAACAGGCGACCAAAAGAAATGAGATCAGCTAGCCCACTTTCAACCGCTTGTTTGGCGAGTGCGGGATCGTAACCATTATTGAGCATCCAAGCAGCTTTACCTCCAGCATGACGGTAGGTTTGTTTCAAAGCAGCGTAGTTAAATGGTGTATTACCTTGCTGGTGATCACGTGCACCGCCTGTTGCGCCTTCGATAATATGAATGTAAGACAATGCAAATTTTGCAAGTCCAGCTACGACATATTCAAATAATGGTTGTGGTTCAGGATCAAATACGTCATTAGCAGGAGTAACAGGCGATAACCGGATGCCTGTACGCGCTGCGCCAATTTCATCGGTGATAGCCTCAACCACTTCGAATAGAAACCGTGCACGATTTTTAATGCTGCCGCCGTATTTATCGTTGCGCTGGTTAGAATTTGAGCGTAGAAATTGATCAATTAAGTAGCCATTGGCTGCGTGGATTTCGACACCGTCAAACCCTGCTTCAATGGCTGCTCGCGCAGCACACCGGTAATCTTCAACAATTCCAGGTAATTCATTGCTTGCGAGTGCACGTGGTAAAGAAGTCGGCACAAAACCGCCATGACCATCATCAGCATTAATCAGATAAGTTTTGCTTTGTGCTTGAATGGCGGAGGGAGCTACTGGTGGTTGATTGTTGGGTTGTAGACTTTGGTGAGAAACCCGACCAACATGCCATAGTTGCACAACGATTTTTCCACCTGCAGCATGAACAGCATCAGTTACGGTCCGCCAGCCATCCAGTGCCGCTTGTGTATAAAGTCCTGGCACGTTTGCGTAACCTTGCGCTTGTGGAGAAATGGCCGTGCCTTCTGTAATAATTAAACCAGCACTCGCGCGCTGTGCGTAGTAAGTGGCATTAATAGGTTGGGGAATAGCACCAGGTGAACGATTGCGTGTGAGTGGTGCCATGACAATACGATTGGCAAGTTGTACACCAGAAAGATCAAAGGAATCAAAAAGTGAGGTAGTCATGATTTTTAGTCAAAGAATGATTTATACATACATTTTGAGATTGCTTGCAACTAACTATTATTTCAGTCAGAGATGATCATAACTTTATTATCCTGATTGAATAAATTGATACGAATAACATACCTGCTATGTAAAATTAATTAACTGCTATATTTTCAGGGGTAACCATTTATCATAGCTATAGTTTCCAGAAAGAGCCCCCTATAATCAGCAGATTATTATCTAGAAAGAATGATCATGCATCCAAGCCAGTGGAATTTGCTTTTAAGCAGACGTTTTTTACCTTTTTTTGTTACTCAGTTTCTAGGTGCATTTAATGACAATGTCTATAAAAATGCATTAGTAATTCTGATCACCTATACAGCCATGGATAACGCGGGCTTTAGTCCACAAATTATGGTTACGCTGGCAGCTGGTATTTTCATTTTACCGTTTTTCATTTTTTCAGCAGTTGCTGGTCAATTGGCAGATAAATGGGACAAGGCACAACTGATTCGTTATGTTAAGTTCGCTGAAATCATTTTAATGGGTGGTGCTGCTGCAGGATTTTATCTGGATAGCATCACACTACTAATGGCGATCCTATTCTTGATGGGAGCTCAATCCGCTTTTTTTGGACCATTGAAATACAGCATTTTGCCAGATCAATTACAAGAAGAAGAGCTGATCGGTGGCAATGCTCTGGTTAGTGCCGGAACATTTATTGCTATTCTGCTTGGCACGATTATTGGTGGATTGCTCATTTTGGCGGAACAGGGTGGCGTGATCGTATCTAGTATCGTGATTGGTACGGCGCTGGCAGGTTGGCTGTTCAGCCTATTTATTCCCCCCGTTCAGCCAGCAGCGGCAGATAGTACATCCAGTTGGCATCTGCTTGAGGAAACGCGTGTAATTATCCAGCAGGCGCGAGAGAACAGGACAGTATTTCACGCGATCCTGGGGATCTCTTGGTTTTGGTTATTTGGCGCCACGTTTCTGTCACAATTTCCCACTTTCGCCAAAGATGTCATTGGCGGTAATGAGCAAATTGTCACGCTGTTTCTAACGCTATTTTCGATAGGAATTGGGATCGGTGCGCTATTGTGCGACAAGCTGCTCAAGGGGCGTGTAGCGGCTACTTACGTGCCGTTAGGTGTGCTGGGCATGACTTTCTTCACGATTGATTTATATTTCGCCAGCATCGCTATTACGCCATTATCCAATCAAGAATTTATTGGTGTACTACCTTTTCTGGAATCATTTGCTCACTGGCGCCTGGTGCTAGATTTATTAGCTATTTCAATCAGTGGTGGGCTTTATATCGTGCCGCTGTATGCCATTGTGCAGAATTATGCTGAACCGTCTTATCGGTCACGCGCTATTGCTGCTAACAACATCATGAATGCATTGTTTATGGTGATTTCTGCACTAGGAATTAGTGTAATGTTGGCACTGGGTTTTACGGTTCCTGAAGTATTTCTGACAATCGCGCTACTCAACGGTCTGGTAGCAATTTATGTTGCAAAACTATTGCCATACGAATTGGCCAAATCTCTGTTGCAATGGATTTTTCACTCTTGCTATCGCCTGAAAATAAAAGGGTTGGAGCATTACCAACAAGCGGGAGAAAGAGTGTTAATTGTTGCTAATCATCTTTCGTTTTTAGATGCTGCGCTGCTAAGCGTTTGTTTCCCCGAACGATTGTGTTTTGCGATTAACACTGATATCGCTCGCAAGTGGTGGGTGCGCCCCTTTCTATTTTTGGCAGATACCGTTGCACTAGATCCAGTTAATCCGCTATCCACACGACTCCTGATTGAACGAGTCAGAAACGGTGACAGAGTTGTCATTTTCCCAGAAGGGCGATTGACCATGACGGGTGCACTCATGAAAATCTATGATGGCCCAGCCGTGATTGCCGATAAAGCTGGTGCAAAAGTATTGCCGGTCAGCTTATCAGGTCCACAGTACACGCCCTTTTCTCGCCTAAAAGGTAAAGTAAGAATCCGTTGGTTTCCTGCCATGACGATCACTATCATGCCACCGGAGAGTCTTAATCTACCAGAGAATATCCGAGGGAAACGTCGTCGTCGTGCAGCAGGATTGAAGCTGTATGACATCATGACCACCACCGTCTTTCAGAGTAATGTGCTGCGGCAAACTTTGTTTCAATCTTTACTGGATGCTGCAGTAATACATGGCAGAAAACATATCATTGCAGAAGATATCGAACGCCGCCCATTGAATTACTCACAATTGATCCTGCGTAGTTTCGTCCTGGGATTCGTTTTATGCCGCTATACACACTCACGAGAAAATGTGGGAATCATGTTGCCTAACATGATTAATAATTTAGTGTGCTTCTTTGCGTTGCATGCTTTCGGACGCGTGCCGGCTATGTTGAATTTTTCTGCTAACGCTAGCAATCTCGTGGTGGCTTGTCGAGTTGCACAGATCCGCACAATCATTACCGTGCGTAAATTTATTGATGCTGCTAAGCTGCAAAACGTAGCCAATAATCTGGCAGCACAGAAAATCACATTGATTTATCTGGAAGATCTGGTATGTCAAGTATATTGGTGGCACAAACTCATGGGGCTGATAGCTGCCAGATTACCTGGCGCGAGCTATCGTTTAACCGATTCCCAACGTGATCCAGATGCGCCAGCAGTAATTTTATTTACTTCCGGTTCTGAGGATATACCCAAGGGCGTAGTGCTTAGCCATACCAATCTGCAAGCTAATCGCTTTCAGACATCAGCCTACATCGATTTCGGCCCAAGTGATTTGGTATTCAACGCCTTACCTATTTTCCATTCTTTTGGGTTGACAGGTGGCACGCTATTACCAGTGTTATCCGGTATACGAGTATTTTTGTATCCCTCGCCGCTGCATTATCGGATCATTCCTGAATTGGCTTACGATACTAATGCTACCTTGATGTTTGGTACGGATACTTTTCTTGCTGGTTATGCGCGCTATGCCAATGCCTATGATTTTTACAGCATCCGTTATGTATTCGCTGGTGCTGAAAAGTTACGTGACAGCACACGCAGGTTGTGGTCAGAAAATTTTGGTGTGCGTATTTTTGAGGGATATGGCACTACAGAAACTTCTCCCATCCTCAGCTTGAATACGCCGATGCACAATCACCCCGGTTCAGTTGGTCGTTTGCTGCCCGGTATCCGCAGTAAATTGGAGCCAGTTCCCGGTATTCAACAAGGAGGAAGATTGTTGGTATCAGGTCCTAATATTATGCTGGGCTATTATCTGGCCGCTAATCCCGGCATGATCATTCCTCCCGTTGATGGTTGGCATGATACCGGCGATATTGTGGAGATCAACGAAGTGGGCTATGTTTTTATTAAGGGGCGCGCTAAACGGTTTGCCAAAATTGGAGGAGAAATGGTGTCGCTGACAGCAGTGGAAGAAGCCATCAATCGCCTGTGGCCTAGTTATGGCCACGCCGTGATTCAACTTCCTGATGCCCAAAAAGGTGAGCAGATTGTCCTAGTTACAACGTGGCAACAAGCAGATCGCAGCGAAATTATTGCGTTCTTTAATAAAAATGAGCTGGGAGAATTAGGCATTCCCAAGAGTATTCTAACCATCGACCAGCTACCGTTACTGGCCACGGGCAAAACTGATTATGTAGCCCTACACGAATGGGCACAGCAAGTTAATAGAGAATTGGCTTAGGAACTATTGATCAGGTGACCGAAGACGAAGAGATAAATAGCTGATGTCTCACTATTTGTGGCTATGTTATCCATCTTTACTAACAAGATTATTTGTTTCGGTCCATTTGGGCGCTATAATCATCGATTTTAAATTCTTGGCTAGATAGAACAATACACAGCCAATATTGCTTATTCAATATGTTTAGCGTAATGAAATAAAGGCTCTATAACTTGAACCGGCGATATGCTTTCCTGTCATATTCTCCACGCTACAAAACCACATAATGAGTAAACAGCCGACGTATTTCACGTCACAAAATATTTGTTAATTCTGTGGATCATCACATAAAAGAAAGGGGTTATAGCCATAAACACTATGATTACCGTGACATCTACACCGCCTATTGTTGCGCGTAGTGCAACAGGCTTGCATTTGATTGGCGATTTATACAACTGTTCATGCGATGAACGTCTGATGCTAGATGCAGATTTTCTAGAAGCATTTTGTAAACAATGCGTAACTGAGGCTGGCTTGACTATTGTCGGTAGTCTTTTTCATAGCTTTGGTGAAGGGGACGGTATAACTGGTGTAGTAGTATTGGCAGAATCTCATTTATCCATTCATACTTGGCCGGAATCCGGCTACGTGACGCTAGATGTATATGTCTGTAATTATTCTTCAGACAATCGTCCTAAAGCGCAACAACTATTCGATAGTATCCTAGCAGCTTTTAATCCAGCTGATCCTCATCTGCACCGGGTTGAGCGTGCGTGATGGCATCACTGGATAATTCAAATACACCGGAAACACGTTATATAGCAGAACGATTAGGTCTGGATTTCGGTTTCTATTTGCATGCAAGCCAGCAATTAGTAGAAGTTAATTCCGCTTGGCAAAAAATTGAAATTTTTGAAAATCCACTGTTTGGTCGAGTCATGCGTATCGATGGCTGCTTCATGACCTCGGAACGTGATGAATTTTTTTATCATGAACCTATGGTGCATCTACCCGCCATTAGCCATGGCGAACCACGTCGAGCCCTGATTGTAGGTGGTGGTGATGGCGGTGCAGCAGAAGAACTACTTAAGTACCCTGGGCTAGAGCATTTGATATTAGCTGAGCTAGATGAGGAAGTCATTCGCCTGGCTCGTGAATGGCTGCCTACCATACACCATGGTGTGTTTGATGATCCTCGACTTGAGTTACGCCTGGGAGATGCGCTGCCATTCATTGAGCAAAGTACAGAGCGTTTTGATCAGATTATTCTTGATTTGACAGATCCATTTGGTCCGGCAACGGATCTTTATACTGTTGAGTTTTACCGTGCCTGCAAAAAGCTCCTGAATCCTGGAGGAGTGATTTCACTGCATATTGGCTCTCCTATCCATCTAAAAATTCCCATGGCAAGAATTGCAGCTTCATTACGTGAAGTGTTTGCCATTGTGCGACCCTATTTACAATATGTTCCGCTGTATGGCACGTTATGGTGTATGGCAATGGCTTCCGATACAGTTGATCCTATTCAGCTAAGTCCATTGGAGGTCGACACGCGGTTGCACAAACAAGCGTTGCATGATCTACAACTCTATAATGGCGCAACACACCACGCGTTACTTGCGCAACCCAATTTTGTGCGAGACATTTTACAGCAGCCAGTTAAACCTATTCATCGAGGAGACGTACTCGAAGGTATTCATGCTCCTGAATCGTTACCAACCATTCGTGTTATCTCCGTTTAGATTTAAAAACCTCTGCGCAACTCTAGAAATTTTGCTGAAATAGGTAAAATAATTTCAATAAGACAGTGTTTCCGATTAATTTTGTAAAAAGAGGGAGTTTTTTACCTTTTTCAAGTCCGAATAAACATTTGGCGGTACCGAAACATTGTTCGACGATATAGCGCGCTTTTTACTGATCAACTTATTCGCCAGTTTTTGCCGTGCTGAAAGAGGTTGGTTTTTATACGCCCGGTGCAATGTGCTCCCGCATACATAGCCTGCTTGCGCATCGACCACCAGGTATGCAGCTCCCTAAATGAGATTTTTTACTTTTCTGAGCCAGGTTGTATCCGGGTCAGCACTTTGCCAGTCAGCACAGAAAGTACCTGGCTGGCTGCCGTCTTCAAACTGAACCACCTGATCTTCAACATCTATTTCCAGGGTAATTGTCCTGTCAGGACGGGCGACTGATTCAATCAGAAGTGGCGTCTATATTGCACCAGTTGTTCCTTTGATCATCAATCCATGTGCCTGAGTCTGTTCATTGATCGTTGCCAGCAGACCCTCCAGCCGATTGTGAGCAACCAATTGGTTACGGAAGCGGCACAGAGTCGTTTCATCAGGAATTGCGTCCGACAGGTTCAAACCGCAAAAACGCATAAAATTAATCCGCACGTATTGCACCCTGTTTGGTTAGCTGACTCTCTGGAAAAACTTCCTGCCTGGTCTAATAACCGAATTGATGAATTGCTGCCGTTTTCACCAGAGGCTATTGAAGCATCATTGCTGGAGGCTTACAAATGATGTGGATATTGCCAAAGTTCAAGAATGGCTAGGTCATGCCAATATTTCAACAACTTGGATATGCGGTCATCGAAGAATGGGACTGGAGGATAGTCCGATTTTTAAGGTAAATTACTGGTAACCCCACATCATACTTGGCAATCTCAAAACCAGTTTGAGAGGATATTTCCATGTATTTAATTTCCGAAAATATGTCACCCGATATCTGGCTGCGTTTAGCTATCGGTTCAATCAACAATTTAATCTGCGCACACTCCGTACGCGACTGCTCGTAGCTGTAGTACTTGTGCACCGCGACCCTTACGTATGATTCAGGTAGAAGAGGCCTGTTGCTAATCAAGTTGTTGAATGTGCTGAATCCCGTTATTTCGGTCAGCATGGCGGTGTTGGGTGTCGGTCTGCTGCAATCAGAAAGCAGTTAGATTGGTTGTGGGATGGAGCCTAGTGCATAATAACAAGTACTACAGCTTGCATAAAGTTGGATGTTGATATTTTTGATTTAGGAGGGTAGTTATGGCGGGATATGTGGGTGATGTTGCTGTTGCTTATGATCGTGATCTGGGACAGGTACTTTTCGAACAATATGCCTGCGATATTGCAAGGCGCACAGCAGAAAATCCAGTGAATGATGTGCTAGAAGTGGCATCAGGCACTGGTATTGTCACCAGGCAGTTGCGTAATATGCTTCCCGAGCATGCAAAATTGACCGCTATCGATATCAGTGATTCCATGATGGATGTTGCGCGCACAAAATTTCTGTCGCATGAGCAGGTTACTCTTCAGATAGCAAACGCAGTTGCATTGCCCTTTAATGATCAAGCATTCGATGCGGTAGTTTGTCAGTTTGGATTGATGTTTTTCGACAAGGATGCTGCATTTCGTGAAACTTACCGGGTATTGCGCCATGGAGGGCGATATCTGTTCAGCGTATGGGATTCACGGGATTACAACCCCTATGCCAGTCTGACTTTTGAGGTGATGCAGCAGTTTTTTCCGGTTGATCCTCCCCAGTTTCTTGAGAGCACGGTGGCATCCTTCGAAATTGACCCTATCAAGGAGAAATTGATTCGTGCCGGTTTTGAACGGATCAATATCTCAGTTCAGCGACGGGAACATGATATTGATGATATCGGTGCCTTTGCACGTGGATTGATATTCAGCCCGGTCATTAATGAAATCAAGGAGCGCAGCAAGGTGGATCCTGAGGTAATCGCCGATGAACTGGCAAACCAGTTTTCCAGAAAATTCGGCTTGAATCCTACCCGTTTTCCGATGCAGGCAATTTTGTTTGAAGTGGAAAAACCGTGAGTTTTAACTATAAATCCTTTCCTGATTAGTAATGATGTTTAGCCAAGGTAACCAGTCGGTTGTCATGGGTCTATGTTGTACAAATGTGTAGTATTTTAGCCTGGGGGTGTGTTATGGCCATGAACCGGATTCGGTTTCAACCTGAATTGTCTCCCTCCTATAGAAAGCTTCTTCTGGAGAACCCTTAAAAGCGAATTGGTGCATAATCAAAAATTCAAAACACGACTACAAGCAAAAGAGGAAATTACTGAATATATCGAGATCTTTTATAACCGGCAAAGAAAACAGGAAAGGCTGGGATACCTATCACCAGTAGAATTTAAGCAACGATATTATGCAAATCTATTCGCTGCTTAATCTCATGGACTCCATGTTTGACAACACACCTCAGGCCAATCTGTCGGAAGGTCGTTGCCGGTTCGTGATGGTGAAGGACAAACACTGGGATTGGGTTGAGGAGAAGCTGAAGTGAAACCGAATGCCAGCATCCACAAAATCCAAATCTGGAGCATATGATGAAACTACGACGCCTGCGTATCCACAACTTTCGCTCGATCATTGACGCCGACATCGAGGTGCACGACTACACCATGATTGTTGGCGCCAATAACGTAGGGAAAAGTAATGTATTGGCGGCGCTGCGCGCGTTTTACGAGGACACAAAATGGTCCGCCGAAGATACGCCCAAGGTGGGTAAGAGTTCTGACGAGACGTGGGTCGAGTTGGCATTTGTATTGACCGATGCAGAATGGGCAAGCCTCGCAGACAAGTATAAGGAAGACGTGACCGATCAGACTCTGACCGTGCGGCGCTACTTTGTCTCCAAGGATCGAGTCAAGGCGAATCAAAGCAACATCTACGGCCTGGTCAAAGGCGAGCCCGAGGACACCTATTTCTACGGTGCCAAGAACATCGGTACCGCCAAGGTCGGGCGCGTAATTTACATCCCCGCACAAACAACTGCTGCTGACCAAATGAAAACATCGGGTCCGTCACCGCTGCGCGACATGCTTAATTTCATGCTCAAGCGAGTGGTGTCGGAAAGCGCCGCCTACAAGGCTATGCAGGATGCGTTTGGCAAGCTCAATGATGAAGCCCGTGACGACGATGGTTTTCTGACCAAGATATCCAGGCCGATCAACGAGGCTATTGGCCATTGGGGTGTGCGCTTTGATATGTCCGTCAATACAGTGTCGCCGGACGACATCACGAAAAATCTCGTCAAACACGTCTTTGCCGATGCCATGTTGGGAGATGCCGCATTCGCACTGGATCGCTACGGCCATGGGTTCCAGTGCTCCTTTTTGTATGAGCTGATCAAACTCGCACCTTCGTTTTCGGATATCAAGACAAGTGAGAAAAAAGATTTTGATCCCGACTTTACGCTGATTCTGTTTGAGGAGCCAGAGGCCTTTTTACATCCAGCCCAGCAGGAAAACATGGCATTTCACCTGCGTCGCTTAGGTGCGGGAACTGGTCAGCAGGTTGTCATCACCAGTCACTCGCCGATTTTTGTTGGCAAGGTAGCAGATGATCTTTGCCAAATTGTTCGGGCGCGGCGCGAAGGCGGAATCACAGCCTTGGGGCAGATCGGCAAAGCAGTCGCTAAGGACGTTTTCGCGGAAGGATTGGCGTTTAAAAAGTGTCTTGAAGACTTTGTGAATGACCCGACAATTCAGGATGGGCAAAAAAAAAGCGCTCGCGATCTCCTGAAAGCAGCACAATCCGATGAGGAAATCGCAGCGCAGGAAGAACGGTTTCGTTATCAGTTGTGGCTGGATTCTGAGCGTGCAGCGATGTTTTTTGCCGATCGCGTACTACTGGTCGAGGGGGCCACGGAAAAAGCTCTGTTCAGCTGGCTTCTGGCACGGGATTGGCACGAACTCGCCCACCACCGTATTGCGGTGGTTGATGTGATGGGCAAGTTCAACTTCCATCGCTATACCGCGCTGCTAGAACAGTTCGGCATCCCCTACGGTCTGATGCTTGATGACGATGAGGACAAGCAGCACCACAAGGCGGTCAACGAGATGCTCCGCAACCAGAATGGACAGCATCGCCTTGCACCGGCTGCGTTCATCCCGACACATATGGAATCTTTCCTTGGCAAGGTACTGCCAGGGCGCAATGACCAAAAGCCGGTGCAAGTTCTCCGTGAGCTTGAATCAGGTGGACTGACAGCCGACAAACTCACGGCGCTGAAGACCAAGTTCTGCGAGGCACTGGCGCTGAGCAGCGAAATAGATGATAGCGACGTGTGCCCAGGAAACTTCTGATTTATTCGGATACCGGTTCGACTCTGATTCCGGAAGCGAACTCACGGCTGCCCGATCCGTTGGTCGCAGCTTCTGTGGTGATTGATTCCATTATTCTCCGCAGGAAAGGGCATAGGGAAGCGCTGAATAATTCGTCACCCCGGCGAACGCCTTGGGCCAGATGCTTGACTTGACTGGGTTCCGGCGTACGCTGGAACGACGATATCGAATTAATCGGTGTCTCCATAGCGTGATTTCAACATTCGTGGCAATTCATCACCCCCGAACTCGAAGCAACGAATCGCCTTCAAGGTTTCCCCCTTCCCGTCCTCTCCGGCAAGTGTTTTCGGTGCGGGCTGCGCTTGGGAGGCGTTGGTGTACGCCAGTCGCTCGATCGCCTCCTGCCCCGGCGGCGACTGGAGCGGGAGCGTACTCAAGAAGCCAAGGCCGGAAACCGCACCAACACTGGTGCTGCGGGTAGAAAAAACCCCAACCGTTATCGGTTGGGGTTTGGTTGTTGGTGGAGGCGGCGGGAATTGAACCCGCGTCCGCAAGTCCTCTACAGACAGTTCTACATACTTAGCCATGTTGCTTGATTTAACTTGGCATCCGCCAACCGGCAAGCTGATGACAAGCGAGTTACCTACTTTTTAACACTTTACAAAGTAACCCTGCAAAGTGCGATCCTCGTTAGTGACTCCACCGTCTGTTGCCAGACCCAGCGTTGAGGCCCACTGGTGTGGAGTTTAGCCGGATTAAGCGGCTAAAGCGTAGTTTTCGTCGTTTGCGACTATTTTTTTTCAGCTGTTTTACGAGGGTACTGCACCTCGGTATGCCCTGCACTGCTTTGCAACCCACGTCGAAACCGGATCGCCCCCGAATTGAATTCGTTGTGTATATGAATAAATATTAATAAAAAAGTTCAACTGAAAAATTCTAACAGATTAAATATAACGCAGTAGATCACCTGGATAGTCAATTAGTTCAGATGCTCCCCATGTTTCTGGTGGATTACCGTTACCGAGGTAACCATAAAGTGCTACGATCGGCATGATTCCAGCAGCCAAGCTAGCTTGTACATCACGAACATCATCACCTAAATAAATACAATGATTGGGCATTACTTTTATCTGGCGACAAGCTGTTAGCAGCGGTTCGGGATGCGGTTTAGTGTAATGGGTATCATCTCCACTAATAATACATTGTGCACGATGATGTAATCCAAGCAAACGTGTAAGTGGTTGAGTGAATCTCGCTGGTTTATTCGTAACGATTCCCCATGGAATCGCTTGGTCGTCTAACCGTTCTAATAATTCTGGGATGCCGGGAAATAAACAAGTATCTTGGTAAATTTGTTCGGTGTAAAAAGAAAGGAACTCTTCTCGCATAGCTTGGTAATCGGGATCACTCGGCTTGAGATTAAAACCAAGTTCTAATAATCCACGTGCCCCAGCAGAAGCAACTGGGCGGATTAATTCAATCGGTAGTGGTGGTTGGTTGCGCGCAAGACGTTGTCGATTAAGCGCATGACCAAGATCTGGAGCGGTATCTGCTAAAGTTCCGTCGAAATCAAACAGAATAGCCTGTTTAACCATTAATACTATTTTTATATTGAATTAGGCTTGAAATACCATGATGTAATTAACATTAGTGTCGGGTTCGAGCGCGTAGATTTTGGTAATTGGATTATAGGTCATACCAATAATTTCAGACTCCATCAATCCAGCAGTACGTGCCATGTGCGCTAACTCGGCAGGTTTAATAAATTTTGCATACTCATGCGTACCGCGCGGCAATAATCGCAGTACGTATTCTGCACCAATAATCGCGTAAAGATAAGATTTAGGATTACGATTTAGTGTCGAAAAAAATACCCATCCACCACTTTTCACGAGACGGGCACACGATTGAATGACGCTTGCAGGATCTGGCACATGCTCTAGCATTTCCATGCAGGTAACTACATCAAAATGCTGTGGAAGTTCTGCGGCGAGCGCTTCTACGGTTATTTTGCGATAATTAACTTGATGACCACTTTCCAGAAGATGTAATTTCGCTACTTTTAGCGCCTTATCGCTAAGATCTATTCCTGTTACCTTAGCGCCACGTGCAGCCATAGATTCGGATAATATTCCACCGCCGCAACCAACATCGACTACCGTTTTACCATCTAATCCAGCAATTTCATCAATATAATTCAACCTGAGCGGATTAATTTCATGCAGCGGTTTAAATTCGCTATTGGGATCCCACCAGTGGTGTGCCAGCTGACTAAACTTCTCTAGCTCCATTGGATCTGCATTGATGCCATCGTTCTTCATAAAACTATTTACCTAATAATTTAACTGTAAAAATATTCTTAAGTGCACGTTGCATCTAATAAGACTGTATGCAGAGTAACAAGCTATTGATTCATAATCAATATAAATAATTGCTGATCAGTGTAAATGTGAATATTTTTCGTGCTTTTACGTTAAAAAGCCCTGTACTAAGTACAGGGCTTTTTAATAATTTAAGTTGAATTGAAGTTGGTATTAGTTAACTGTTTCTCTTGTACCAGCTACTTCAATTTCCACTCGACGATCTGGTGCCAGGCATTCAATCAGTGCACGAGTTGCTCTCGTTCCTTTGCAGGAATCACCTGTAACTGGATTAGCCTTACCTTTACCATCAGTAAAGATACGATCTGCGCCAATTCCTTTGGAAACTAGGTAATTTTTAACAGCTTCGGCACGTCTTACTGAAAGCTTCTTGTTATAAGCTTCTGAACCAATACGATCAGTGTAACCGACAGCGATGATTAAATCGTAATTTACACCTTCTAACTTTCCAACAAAATCATCAAGTGCCTGCATACCAGCCGGCTTCAAAACAGCTTTATCAAAATCGAATAAAGCATCAGCTGAGAAAGATACTTTCTCTGGCTCGGTTACGACAGGAGCAGGTGGTGGCGGAGCCTCAACAACTTGCTCTGGTTGCTTCACTAAATCAGGATCACATTCATAAATAGCTTTGGCAGGTGTCCAATAACCAGTGCGCCAGCATAAACCAGTAGAATTTCTGGCAACCACACCATTATCATCTACAGCATAAGCTTCAGCCTTCTCCGCTGCGCTAAAACCCTGCCTTACCTCTTCATGCAAATCAGCCATTACCACCCCAGATGCCAGTAATCCAGGTAAAATAACGGCCCCTATCAGATATTTCCTGGCTAATATCATTTTTTTCATGCTATTGTCCTTGCTCTTAAGTATAAAAACCTGAATCACAACCATCACGATCATCTTTTTTATACGATCATTCATACTGTTACGATTTTCCCGCTTATCGCAATCAGACTAAGTTGCTCGCATACTACTGGCAGCGATTATGTGTTGATCCGTTTAGCTTTGTCAAACCGAAGTGTGTCTTTTACACAACAGTGTATCAAACCATATCGCACAATACGAACAGATCTCTCAACACCTTTAATACAGCGTGTTTTACCGATATCACAGTACTTACTCATAGCAAGATTATTTTCTTAACTCAAAAATATAATGCGGTGAGTACTATAATATGCATATCTAATAAAAAATGATTGCCGTGATCTCGAATAACGCATTGCCTGTTATTAAAGCGAATGGTTTAAAGCGCCACTTTGGTCGTCGCACTGTCGTACATAATGTCAGTTTGGAATTAAACTGCGGAGATATCCTTGGGTTTCTTGGTCCTAATGGCGCTGGAAAAAGTACAACTATGCGCATGCTAACCGGCAATCTTGCACCCAGTAGCGGAAGTATCCAGATTTGTGGAGCTGATTTACTGAAAAATCCACTCGAAGCAAAGCGTCATATTGGTTATTTGCCTGAAATTCCCCCGCTCTACAAAGAGTTGACTGTGGATGAATATTTGAAATTTGCTGCCCAACTACATGGTTTGACCGGCACTGCGGTAAAAAATGCGCTGGATGAAGCTAAACAGTTGTGTGAACTCAATGATGTCGGAAAACGATTGATTGGCGTTTTATCAAAAGGTTTTCAGCAGCGCGTCGCGATTGCTCAAGCAATTATTCACAAACCGCAACTGATTATTTTAGATGAGCCATCCGTTGGTCTTGATCCCAATCAGATACAAAAAATGCGTTGCTTAATTCGTGAGCTTGGTAAAACACATGCCATTATTCTTTCTTCGCATATTCTTTCCGAAGTAGAAAATGTATGCAGCCGCGTACAAATCATGCATCAAGGTAGACTAGTTTTAGATGACAACTTAGATAATCTGAAACGACAAAATGTGAATCTGGAAAATATATTCATGCAACTTACCGCAGAAAATGCTTCTGTTCTGGAAGAACCACAATAATGCTTATTACTATTGTCAGCAAGGAACTTAAGTTGCTATTTGTGTCATCGTTGATATGGATTTTTCTAGCAGCGATGCAACTCGTACTCGCTTGGGTATTTCTCGGACGATTGAATACCTTTCTTGAAATACAATCCCAGCTAACACAGCTTGCTAACCCCCCGGGCGTAACCGAAGTCATCATATCGCCAGTATTTTCTATTGCTTCTATCGTACTGTTGGTAGTTACTCCTGTGTTAAGCATGCGTTTGTTTGCAGAAGAGCGACGTAATCAAACTTTGGTTATGCTGATTTCAGCACCGATTTCCATACCGGCGATTGTATTAGGCAAATTTCTCGCACTAATGTTTTTTTTCTGCCTGATCCCGTTGTTAATAGTCATGCTATCTATTTCATTACTGACTGGAGGCACGTTAGATTTCGGGTTGTTGGGTTGTAATGTAATTGGCTTAATTTTGTTGGCAGGTTGTTTTGCTGCATTGGGGTTGTATATTTCCAGCCTTACATCGCATCCTGCTGTTGCTGCACTCGGCAGTTTGGGGGTGCTGTTGTGTTTGTGGGTAATGGATATTGTGACAACCGGATCAGAAAGTATCGTGCACTATTTTTCACTGTTCAGACATTTTGAAAACTTCAATATTGGCCTGATCGATACATTCAGCTTGGCTTTTTTTCTTCTTTTTACCACTACTTTCCTGGTGCTGACGATGCGTCATCTGGAAGAGGAACGACTGAATGGCTGAGTTTATAACTCAACCCAATTGTTATGGCCATACTTAGTAAATCAAGATTCCATTCTTGCTGGAAAAATAGCTTGTCCGTTATTTTGCTTTTGATCCTAGCGGGAATATTAGGTTACTTATCCCTGGTATTTCGCACACAATGGGACATTAGCCAAAATAATCGTAACAGTTTGAGTCAGACCAGCATCGATCTACTGCGCAAACTGGATGCGCCTCTGCACGTTACGGTTTTCGCAACACAACAAGATTTACAGCTAGGTGACATCCGTGGAATTATCAGCAACTTTATTAGCGTGTATCAGCGAATTAAGCCTGATATCACCCTCGATTTTATTGATCCAGTAGAACAACCGCAGCAAGCGCAAGATGCTGGTGTCAAACTGAATGGTGAAATTGTTATCAGTTTTAAAGATCGCAAAGAACGTCTTGCTACTATTAATGAGCAGGCATTTTCTAATGCATTAGTTCGGTTGACACGCACCGGAAAAAAACAGCTATTTGTATTAGCTGGCCATGGTGAACGGAAAATGGACGGAATTGCTCAACGCGATATGGGCAATTTCAATAAAAAACTACTGGAAACCGGTTTTGAAAGCAAGCCATTCAAATTTACCGAGCAATCAAAAATTCCTGATACTGGCATACTGGTTATTGCTTCTCCACAATTTGACTTACTAGCAGGCGAGGTCAAGCAAATTTTGGATTATCTTGCTCGTGGGGGGAATTTGCTATGGTTAGTGGATACTGGTTCATTAAATGGATTACAACCTCTGGCAGAGAAGCTTGGCATTGTATTTACACCAGGTGTCGTCATCGATCCTCAGGCAGAACGATTAAGAGTCCCATCAACATTTGCGCTAGGAACGCTTTACAGTGCACACGCAGTAACTGAAAACTTTGACTACATCACAATCTTTCCATTTGCTCGCCAACTTATTCCCGAAGCAGACACGGATTGGCATAGCATCACATTAGCAGAAGTAGCACCACAGGGATGGGTGGAAACTGGTCCGTTGGAGGGTGAAATCAGTTTTGATGAGGAAAATGATGTTGCAGGTCCAGTAGGCGTGGCCGTTGCATTAAACCGAGTAATAGAAGACCATGAACAGCGAGTGGTTGTGGTGGGTAGTGGACATTTTTTGGCCAATGCTTATCTTGGTAACGGTGGTAACTTGGATCTGGGTTTAAATATGCTTAACTGGCTTGCCGGAGATGAAGCATTTATTTCAATTCAGCCACGCGCTACTATTGATAGCCAATTGGAATTAAGTGAGTTACAGCTCACCCTGATTGCCACCGGTTTTCTAATTATTTTGCCCCTGGTGTTTCTAGTAAGCGGGATTGTTATTAGCTGGCGTCGCAAACACAGATAATGCATGATCTGATTTCTGTTTTTGACCACACATCTTTATCTGGTCATGCCGGAATTACCTGAAGTCGAAATTACTCGGCGTGGAATCGATGCTTACCTAACTGGGCAACATATTACGCAGGTAATTATTCGTAATCCATCACTTCGTTGGCCGATTCCAGCCGAATTGACTACGTTGCTTCCCGGCCAACAAATTAATACGGTTACCCGACGAGCTAAATATCTATTACTGGGTTGCAGTCGAGGCACACTTATCTTGCATCTGGGTATGTCAGGCAGTTTGCGTATACTACCGCTGTCAACTCCCGCGTTGCTGCATGATCATTTTGAGCTATGGTTGGAAAACGGCAAGATGTTACGTTTTCGTGATCCACGACGGTTTGGCGCAATTTTGTGGTGGGAGGGAGATATTCAGCAACATCCATTATTACGCGAGATAGGACCAGAACCGCTCAGTGATGCCTTTAGTACACAATTTCTATATGAAAAAACGCGTCATCGCAGCATGAATATTAAAGCTATACTGTTGAACCAACATATTGTGGCTGGGTTAGGCAATATTTACGCTAATGAAGTACTATTTCACGCTGGGATTTCTCCCCTGATTGCTGCAGATAGCTTGAGTACAATGCGCTGCGCGAAGCTGGTGGATGCAATCAAAATGACGCTACAACAAGCGATCGAGGCGGGTGGCAGCAGTTTACGCGACTTTACTGATTGCAACGGGAAGCCTGGTTGTTTTCAACAGCAATACTGGGTATATGGACGAGCTGGTCAACCATGCCGTCATTGTCGTACCCCTATCAATAAAATCCGTCAAGGTCAACGCTCTACCTTCTTTTGCCCACAGTGCCAGCAATAGAAAACCGGTTAGATGCTAATCTTCAAATTGCTGCACCCACTGGGATTTTAACTGTTACACGCAATTCGGAGTTTTGTGCTGCAGCAAGTGTGAGGTATGCTGAATTTTATGGAGCCCAAAGTTTCGTAAAATATAGAAATGAAATGGAGGACAAAGATGGAACGATTACCCCGAACGCAATATAGCCAGGAATTCCGTGAGCAATCGATTAAGTTTTTTAAGGAAAGTGGATTAACGCTAGTTGAAGCGTAAGCCTCCAACGCTACCACCTATCCATATTTTTTCAATAATGCTTTGATGACCTCTGGTGCAAGCGGCAGCAACTCATCGATTCGGCTATTAGGCCAGGTAGGGAGTTTTTCGAGGGTGTCGGC
>WBZO01003195.1_pt1 | contig 19668 bp, 14 predicted proteins | sample 5204261 | NCBI WGS metagenome assembly WBZO01 (sample SAMN12412400, study PRJNA552823) | activated sludge metagenome | isolation source: activated sludge from anammox sidestream of wastewater treatment plant... | place: USA: North Carolina | collected 2017-09
TGGAAGGCTCAGGAGAAATACATTCCGGAGCGCTTCATTCGAGAGATCGATGCCATGTCGGATGCGGCCGGGATTCCGCGAGAATGGGGGCACAGTGTGAATGTGTTCCCGGAGCTGTTTCACTGCAGCGGACTGGCTTTGCGTGGGCAGGCCACAGTGGATGGGCATCTATATCATGGCCGTGTGCTGGATTACATGACCGGGATCGGGTTGCAGAGGACCGCGGTGGTCATGGTGTTCCAGCCGAGAGATCAGAACGCCTGGGTCAGCTATTCTTATGCCGGGCTGTGCAGCACGGTGACAGCCATGAATGAAAAAGGGTTGACCATGGGAGAAATGGGAGGCCGCGGCGAAGGGTATTGGGATGGAATTCCGATGTCCCTGATGATGCGTGAAATCATGGAGCGCTTCGAAACTACAGAGGAAACCCTGGCCTGGATGCAGTCCGTCCCGCGCACCTGCGAGTATTATTATGTGCTCAGCGATGCCAAAACGAAGAACATGGCCGGGATCGCTTCGATGGCGAAAAAACTGGCCGATGAACAAGGTCTCCCTGACTTCAAGATCATCGAGCCAGGCATGTTCGATGAGCGCCTGCCGCATCCCCACCCGGATACTGTGTTGATGTCCGCAGATAAGCGTTATGAGTGCCTGTCGGAAAGGGTTAAGGAAAATTACGGCAAGCTCGATATGCAGGGGGCCTGGAACCTGATGCGCGGCGGAGTCGCCATGAAATCCAACCTCCATACAGTCCTTTTCGCGCCGGAAACACAGGATTTCTGGGTGGCCCAGGCCGGCATGGAAGGTGAACCGGCCTACACGCAGAAAATCCACAAGTTCAACCTGAAGCAGCTCCTGAATGGAGAATCTCCGACCCGGACATCCGATGCCGGGGCCTCCAAATAGAGAATCATAACTCGCAGGGAACCCCTTGGAGAAAACTTCTCCCGGGGGTTCCCTGAATCTCCTTCACACCCGCACCTTGCACCCCATGTGACATCAGGCGCTGTTACATTCAGGCGATCAAAGGGATCAGATTGGCATCGATCGAGGCTTCATCGGCATCGATCGCTTTTTTGTGGAGTGACCAGTTTTCGACATGCACAACAGACCCGCCGGGAGGCAAAGAGGCCAATGGTCCAAGGCTTTCGATTTCGAGGATTACTTCATTGGTGAAAATTTCATTGTTGCATCCGAAATCGGCATAGCGGGCTGATGGATCGAAGGGGAAAGTTTTAATAAAGAGATCCTCTCCGAGTTGATAAGCCGCCCAGCCAGGCTTGTTGCGCACACCGATCTTCTGTGGTTTGTTGTTGAGGGGATCCTGTCGCAGCTGGACATATTTTGTTCCCCAGGTCCAGCGTGGATCCGCCATGTCTGTATAGGACCACAGCACAAGCGGGCGCGCGGGCAGCAGGTCCTCGGTATGCGGGCGGAAAGGTTCCTGAGGAACAATGCAGCGTCCGCCAGCAGCCATCACCGATAAAGCCCAGGGAGCCAGCTCGACCGGCCACAAATTCTGATTGGTGAGCCGGTGCACCACCTGCACCCGTGGTTCTTCAGGATGAAGGGCGATTTCGATTTCTTTCTGGATGCCGGTGGTGGTTTCAACCGGCTGGATCAGCTTGAGGAAATTCTTTTCGCCTTCGAACTGAACCGGCGTGTTATCGGGAAAATAGGTGCGCGGAATGGACTCCGGGGCGTGCCAGAGACGGTGGCCGCCATAGTTCCTCCAGTCCTCGCCATCCACCAGCCCCCGGGTCTCATTGAAAACTTTGAAAAGGTTCTGCCCTCCGGCAAATCCGAAATGGATGATGCGCGGCCCCACATCGGTGGTGGCGATCAGCTCGATCACCCGATTGGATAAACGGATACAGTTCGGCCAACCTTCGTAAGTCACGAAATCCATGGCAACGCCTCCCACAACAAATCAAAATGAAGAAAACATGCCCATGCAGCACCTGAGAGTCAGGTGGGCTAACCGCCAAACACATCCCGCACTTTATCAAAAAACCCTTTGGAGATGGGATTGTGCTGTTCACCGGAAATCCGGGCGAACTCCTCGAGGAGTTCCTTCTGTCTTTGAGTCAAGCGTGTCGGGGTTTCGAGGATCACACGGACAAACTGGTCCCCCTGTCCATGCGAGCGAAGATTGGGCAGCCCCTTCCCCCGAAGGCGGAACATTTTATGTGTCTGAGTTCCGGCAGGAACCTTCATGCGCGCCTTTCCGAAGAGGGTGGGGACTTCGATTTCAGCCCCAAGGGCCGCCTGAACAAAGCTGACCGGGACTTCGCAGATGATGTCATCCCCATCGCGCTCGAAGAGCTCATGCGGGTGGAGGGTGATGAAGATATACAGATCACCGGGTGGCCCTCCACGCAGCCCCCGTTCTCCCTCCCCTGTCACCTTCAGACGCAGCCCGGTTTCCGCACCGGCAGGAACCTTGACCGAGAGCTTCTTCCTTTTCAGGACACGCCCGGCCCCACTGCAGCCGGTGCAGGGGGATTCAATCATGACTCCACGCCCGCCACACCGCGGGCAGGGACGGCTGACACTGAAGAATCCCTGCGAAAACCGCACCTGGCCCATCCCATTGCAGGTGGTGCAGGAAGTTGGATTGGTTCCAGGGGCACAACCGGTCCCATTGCAGGCCTCACAGGTTTCATGGCGCGGGACATCGATCTTCTTCTCGACTCCATGCGCCACTTCCTCGAGAGTCATCTCCAGGTCATAACGGAGATCCTCGCCACGCACCGCTCCTCCCGAACGCCGGGACTGGCGCGGGCGTCCACCAAAAAGGCCCTCGAAAAAATCCGAGAAATCACCAAAAATATCGGTGAAATCGGCAAATGTTTCCGGATTGAATCCTCCCTGAAATCCCCCTTGCACACCCTGATGCCCGAAACGGTCATAGGCTTCGCGTTTTTTCTGGTCACTCAATACTTCATAAGCTTCGGTAGCTTCCTTGAATTTTTCTTCGGCAGAGGGATCATTGCTGTTCCGATCAGGATGGTATTGCAGGGCCAGCTTCCGATAGGCTTTTTTAAGCTCATCCGAGGTTGCATTCCGATTAACCCCTAAAACTTCGTAATAATCACGTTTAACAGTGGCGCTCATTCGAATTCCTGATTAGATAAATTCAAGGTGCTGGACACCTTTCCTTCCGGGATCAAACTTTTATTGTAAAGAATCTGGCAGATCAGGTGAAGAGAACCGGCGGTTTATGATTTCCTACCAACTACTCTTGAATTCGGAGCATTTCTCGAATAGATTATCTATTATTCTCTATTAGGGGTTATTCCGGATTGAGTCCCCATAGGATTAACGGAAATCAGAATCAGGCATGTTCAATCGATCAACCCAGGATGCAATCGCTGCGATGAGCCGGCTGGCGGAGGTGTACGATGGTGGAAAGACACTGCTCTCCGCCGAAGACATCGCCAAAGCCCGCAAGCTGCCTCGTCCTTTTGTGGCAAAAATACTGACCACCCTGGGGCGTGCAGGGCTGGTTTCAGCCAGCCGTGGACCCGGAGGTGGTTTTACACTGGCCAGGCCTCCCGGGGAGATCTCCTTTCTGGATGTCGCGAACCTGTTTGAGAGGGCGGAACAGGAGACTCTTTGCCCGTATGGCCGTGACCATTGTCAAAGCGATGCCCCCTGCACCATCCAGCAGGAAATCGACCGTCACATTCAGGGGCTGAAAAATTTTCTTAAAAAAACGCATTTCGATCTCTTCACCCCAAAGCCATCCTCATCGGTCGAAAGTGAGGTCGATGAAGATGAGTTCGAATGGGCCGGGGTGCGCAGCTGACTCTCCGAAACCCTCAAGGCTGATGATGGCCCATGAAGGCCCCTTGAAGGATTCCCTTCCCCATGGATACTGTACCTCCTGAAAGTTTTGAGATCCGCATCGAGAACCGGCAGTATTCCGGTCCAACAAGTGACAGATACCAAGAATCCAAAAGGTTTAATAAAATTCCATGCCTTTTAATCGACGAATATTTCGAAACTCACTGATTTTTCTGGGCCTTTTTCTGATCCTTCTGCTGGTCGGGTTGACACTGGTTCGATTGTGGTGGGAATCCTCATTCTTTGCCGGCTATGTGGCCGGGCTGCCTCTGATTCCGGATGTCCTTGAAACAAGAGAGGAAGGGCCTTTGTCGATCGAGAAGGTGCGATTCCAATCGCAGGTGGACGAGATGATCCCTGCTGAATTTTACTTTCCGAAGGATGCGACCGAGGAACTCCCTTGTGTGGTGGTGCTGTATGGAGCTGGGAATGGCATGGCGGATGTCAAAGGACTGGCTCAGAGGTTCATATCTGCACGCTGCTGTGTGCTGGCTCCGGAAATTTTTGGCCTCGGGGAAAGAAAAGCCTCTGACCCCGAAGGAAGCTCGACCGGAGTCCTGGCGACCCGGGAAAAGTTCACCACCACTGTCATCGATGGCCAGAGGTGCATTGATTTCCTCCATACCCGCCTGGAGGTGGATGCCGAAAAGATCAACCTGATAGGGGTCAATCTGGGCGCGATCGCAGGCACGACTGTCATGTCTCTCGAACCGCGTTACCGTGCCGCGATCCTGGTGTGGGGGGGAGGAAATCTGTCGAAAATTTTCAGTGTCAAAGGGCTGACAGGCAGTGAGGGATTCTTCCAGGACCTGGCTTTTTTCCTGCTCAGTCCAATCGAACCTTTGAACCATGTCAGACGCATCGCACCGCGGCCGGTGCTGTTTCAGAATGCAGAAAAGGACGAAATGATCCCGCGGGCCTGTGTGGAGGAGCTGTATAACAAGGCTGGCACACCAAAGGACATCAAATGGTATGACTGCGGCCACCAGGAGGGGATTTCTCCAGACATGATCGACCGGATGGTGAATGACCAGATCTCCTGGCTGAAGTCAGTCAAAGCCATGTGAGGAAAAATCAGGCAGGGATCAGACCACCTTGCTCTTGAGGCGCCGGATGGCTTCATTCAGAAGAGTTTTGATCTCACGCTCCATGCCGGTAAAGGTAATGCCATATCCCTCCCCCGGGCCGGAGGCTTTGCGCACCACCTTGCAGACCGGAGACACACGCTGAGAAATGGATCGTCCGCCAATCTGAACCAGAGGGGTCAAATCCAGGAAAAACTCACTCTCCAGCTCCATCGATTCCGGAAGGGTTGCAAAGGCACCCTGGGAATTGATGTCGATGATATGCATGAGGTCCTTCCGGTATTCACGGTCTTCCCGGCGTTTCCAGCGCAAATGCAGATCGACCAGGTAGCGCTCTTCACGGCGGCGCTGGATGCGCCGGATCATTTCAAGGCGGGGGATGGGAATCAGCCAGACAGGAAGCGGCCGGGTGAGAACTTCCTGGACATGGGATTCGATGATCAGCAGCCCTTCCCTGGAGGATTCCACCAGAACAATCGGGGTTTCGACTGGAACAGCCGCCCGCTTGCCTTTGACAGTGGGAGCATCGATCTCGATTCGCTGGGTGTCACACATCCGAACCAGTGAATAGAGGATGATCGGCTGCTCGCCGAAGCGGATTTCGATTTTGACACGTGTGCCAGGCTTGATCAGCAATGGAGCCTCCTGCGACCCGAAGCGAATGGATCAGACCATATTATTTCATGCACAATACAAGATTTTCAAGCAATTCTTTTGATTTCCTGATAGTCCTATCTTTATGATTTATCGCCCAGGTTTGTGCGGACATACTGGAGCAGATATGCCAGGCCCTTTTCCTCTTCGATCTTTTTCAGGCGCCGATAGCCTGTGCCGTAAATATCCTCCCTGTTCCGGAGGATTTTGATTTCCCGGGAGCAATCGGTGTGTGCCAGGATGCGGTCCGCCACCCATTGGGCAAATCCCTCTCGAATCTGGATATCCTGCCCCCGGACACAGAAAAGATCCTGCCAGACATGAGTCAATTCATGGGCGACGGTTTCGATAAAAAGGCATTCAGGCATATTGGCCAGGATCAGAAGGGTATGTTCCGAGCCCTGTTTCACGAAGGCACCCAGTTCACGAGTCTCACCGGAAAGAGGGATGCCCGCTTCTCTGCCAAGATTTTCTGCGAGTTTCATGGTGATGGAATCTGGAAAGGGATTTCCGAGCAGTTTCTCCACGCGCCGCTTGATCCACTGGTAGTGGTTCCGGGCATCCTGGATATTTCGGACAGCGGTTTTTGCGCATAGCGGACAGACAGGGCGATCCATCTTTGAGGGTTGGCCCCGTTCCCTGAAGGGTTGGCCACAAAAAAAGCAGTGCGGCCGGCTGCTGAAACACTCCAGGCAGAAATATTCTTCGAGGCCGGGAATGCGCATGTAATCTTTGAGGATCGCATTTCCACAACACCCGCAGATCGGATTCTGAACCGGCCCGGAGATCGAGACCGGGTCGTTTCCTGCAGCATCCCGGTAAAGGAGAGGAAGGACTCCCAGAGCCAGGAACAGAAAGGCGGGTTTCAGAATGGGTCGAGTAATGGAAGGCAATTCCATGAGCGGTTCCGGGTTTCAGCAGGAACAGGGCTTGCTGTTCAGACGCCCGGTTCTACAATCCTTCCTTAAGTGTTTGCTACCCTGTATGAAAAGGATACTGCCATCATGACACGTCTGGGAGTGATTGGAACCGGCGGAATCGCCGGGGTTCACATGGACAACCTCAAAACCATTTCCGGAGTCGAAATTGCCGCATTGTGTGACATCAATCCGGAGCAGCTCACCTCGAAACTGGAGTCATACGGAGGCCGTGGGTATCACGATTTTCGGGAAATGATTGCGCAGGAGGCCCTGGATGGGGTCCTGCTGTGCACTCCTCCGGCAGTCCGGTATGAGCCGATCAAAGCCTGTATCGAAAAGGGAATTCCGATCTTTGTCGAAAAACCCCCTTCAGTCACTCTCGAAGAGGGAGAAAAGATTCGTGACCTGCTTCAGGCTCACCAGCATCCCCATTTTGTCGGATTTGTTTTTCGCTGGACTCGATTTCTGCAACCGGTATTCGAGGTTCTCAAAGGTCGCCAGATTTATGGAATTCAGAGCCATTACTTCGCGGACATGATGTTTCCCGAGGCCCGCGCCCGCTGCTCGCATATCTATTACGACAAGGCCTTGTCTGGCGGGATGATCGGTGACCAGGCACTGCATATCATCGACCTGATTCGCTGGCTCTCCCAGGCCGATGCCAGGCGGGTGACCGGATTTGGAAACAATTTCCTGTGCCCGAAAGGGCCGGGCATCACCACTGAAGAGACAGTTGCATTTCAGCTGCAGATGGACAATGGAGTGGTGGCCAATCACCTGCACACCTGGGCATTCCCGCGTTGGGAAATTGTCATGAACCTGTTCGGTCAGGGATTTAATTTCAGATTGAATCTTGGGGAAAGCAAGGTGACCGGCCAGGTGGATGGAAAAGAATTCGAAGCTGCCCAGGAGAGCCAGATGCATTGCCCCCTGATGGAAGATTTTGTCGAGTTCATCCGTACCAGGAATCCGGAGCTGGTCAAATCGGATTATTCGGATGCCATAAAAACTCAGGCATTGACACAGGCCATCAACCAGTCGGTCGAGCAGGAAAAAATGATCGATTTATGAATTCGGAACTTCCGGAATGGAAAAGGACTGGTGGAAATCCTTTTTTGATAACCATTATCTGTCCTTCCAGCTGGGCCGCCCCTGGCAGAACACCCTTCAGGAGCTGAATTTTCTGGAAAGCCTGCTCGGCGGGACTGAAGGCCGGTTATTGCTGGATGCCTGCTGTGGACAGGGACGCCATGCTGTTCCACTGGCGAATGAGGGCTGGCGTGTGGTTGGGTTGGATTATTCCTCGGCCCTCCTCGAAAAGGCGGACCTTGAGTCCAGAAAGAGCGGCACCCCGAATTCCTCGAATCCTGCCTGGGTGCGTGCGGATCTGCGTGCGGCTCCCTTCGATGCGGTTTTCGATGCCGCCATCTGCATGTTCACTTCCCTCGGGTACTGTGAGCAGGAATCTGACCACCCGGCGATGATTGCATCGATCCACCAGGCCTTGAAACCGGAGGGAGTTTTCATTCTGGACCTGGCCAACCGGGATTATCTGGTCCAGCACCCGGATGCCACCAGGACCTGGTGGCAGGCAGAAGACTCCTTCTTTCTGGAAGAAACCCGATTCAATCCGGCAACAAGCCAGGCAACCACCCGGACCCGGAGGATTGACCCGGATGGGCGGACAGAGGTTTGTGAGTACCGTATCCGCCTGTTCAGCCTCCACGAAATCGCCAACATCCTGTTTCAAATCGGATTTATGATCGAGGGGGCCTATGGGAGCTACCTGAAAGACCCGCCTGTTCCAGGAGCTCCACGGCTGATCCTTTTATGTCGGAAAATTGAACTGACCATCCCTGAATAAAATTAAAAACTCATCATTTTGACAAATAAATCCGATGATAGTAGAATCCGTTAACTTCTATTGACTGAACTTATACGATAATGGATACAAATCCCACATGATGCCCATTCCCTTCGAGGTCGAAAAATCAGTCCGAAGGGGTACTGTTATTCTCAAGGTCTGTGGGATGCTGAATACAGAAACCCGCACCGACCTGGAACCCTACATCGAGGAGCTGGAGGCAACCCCGGGGCTGCATGAAGTGATCATCAATATGGAGAAGCTAACCCATATTGACTCACGGGGGCTTTCGTCTCTTCTCTCGTTGCATCGACATTTCACAGAGCGTGACATCAGCTTCCGCCTGGTCAATGTGAATGACTACATCCTGCGCCTGTTCCAGGTTTCAAATCTGGTCAATCTGTTTGAAATCGGCCCGGCGCCTGAAGACCAGGCTTCGCTGGTTCATAATCGGCGGGAAGCTCTCTGGCAGTCTCATGCCTTCACCACACAGCTCATCGCGGCTTTGGGAGAAGCGGTTCTCGGGACCGATGAGGGCGGGCGGATCCTGTTTGCCAATCCGGCCGCGGAGCGGTTGCTGGGATGGGAGGAAGCCGAGCTGCTGGGGCGGTCAATCGAAGAAGCCCTTCAACCTCTGGATGCCCTGAACCAGCCGGTCAGCCTGATCGGGCATTCCGCATTGACCGATGTGGAATCCAGCCCGGTCATGCGCCTCGAGGCTTCCCTCACACACCGTAACGGCGAATTGTATGACGCCGAAATGGTCGCTACGACTATTTTCCAATCCGGAGAAAAGATCGGAAAGGTGATCGGAATCCGGGATCTCAGTCTGCGGCGCCGGGCACAGGATGAGCTCAAGCGCCTGGCCATTGCAGTCGATCAGGCCGCCGAAATGATTGTGGTGACCGATCCGGAGGGGATCATCCAGTATGTCAATCCGGCATTTGAAAAAATCACTGGATATACCCGTCAGGAGGCGGTAGGAAAGAAGACCAGCCTCCAGAAATCCGATGTCCAGGATCCCAGGGTGTTTGCCGATTTATGGGCAACTATCCGTTCCGGCAAGGTCTGGGTCGGGCGATTTACGAACCGGAGGAAAGATGGCCGCTTTTACGAAGAAGAAGCGACGATTTCTCCGGTGCATGATTCCACCGGCAACATTATCAACTTTGTTGCAGTCAAGCGGGATATCACTCAGGAAATCCTCTTGGAACAGCAGCTGAGGGAATCGCAGAAATTCGAGGCGATCGCCCAGCTGGCGGGCGGAATTGCCCATGATTTCAACAATCTGCTGACTTCGGTGATCGGCAATATCCAGCTGGCTCGAACCAAGAAGGGTGGGGACATCCAGAGTTATCTGGAAAAAGCGGAGCAGGCCTGTCTGCGGGGTGCTTCGCTGGTTCAGCAGCTCCTGCTTTACAGCCGCAAATCCCCATCGAGCCGGGAGCTGGTGAATCTGAATGCGATCGCACAGGAAGTCCTGGCGCTGGCAAGGGAAACCATCGACCGTCGAATCGAATTTGCAGTCCAGTTTCATCCACAAATCCCGCATGTACGGGCCGATTCAAGCCAGATGCATCAGGTGCTGCTGAACCTGCTTGTCAATGCGCGCGATGCCATCGAGGAGCACAGCAACAATAACCAGGGGGCGGATCAGCCACCATCCCGTGAATACCACCCCTGCATCAAGGTGACGACCGATCATGTCGAGAGGAGCCAGCTCCAGCCGCCCCGCGATGTGAAATCGGTCAGCGGGCGTTATGTCATACTGACAGTCAGCGATACCGGAATCGGCATGGAGAAACGTGTCCAGCAGCACCTTTTCGAGCCTTTCTTCACCACCAAGGAGGTCGGCAAGGGAACCGGTCTGGGGCTGGCCACCGCCTATGGCATTGTCCAGAACCATGGGGGCTGGATCGAAGTCGCCAGCCAGGTGGGGCAAGGCACCACCTTCAAGGTCTTTCTCCCGGCTGAAGGCTCCATGGCAAGACATTCCAGGTCTATGGATACCTCAAAGACAGCCCGGGGTGGCCACGAAACCATCCTGGTGGTGGATGATGAATCTTCCATCTGTGAAGTCGCGGCCGATATCCTTGAAACCAATGGGTATAAAACCCTGATGGCCCAGGATGGCATCGAAGCACTCGAGGTGTATGAAAAGAACATTGGCCAGATTGACCTTGTTATCCTGGATATTTCAATGCCGAAGTTGTCCGGGAAAGAGGTGCTGGAACGCCTGCGCATACTCAACCCGCAGGTCAAGGTGATTATTTCCAGCGGCTATTTGACCGGAGAAATCAACTCGGTCTCCGACCGTTGTGTCTTTGTCCAGAAGCCCTACCGGACCGAAGATCTGCTTCGGGGAGTTCGCGAAGCGCTGGATCAACCGGAAACATCCGCTTTTTAGACCTGATTAGTTCTCACCAACCCTGCTCTCTTTTGAACACCTGTTTGGAGAACTTCAGGTTATCAGCCGTCTCCCCGCCCCCAATGGTTCAGTTTCGCTGAGTGAACGCAAATCGAATAACAGCAAGCCCAAGCAAACCACCCCTGGTGGAAAAAAGCCCCTGATCAAGGGGCTGAAAATGAGCTTTGCCCAAATTGGCCTGATTCATGCTTTATCGAAGGGCGTGGTGCAAAGTGAACTTCTGACAATCATCCTTCGCCCGGAAAAAGTGAATGAAGTTCTCGAGCTTCTCGACGAGCTGGGCGTGGACTGGATGTGCCTGAGCCAGGTGGAAGGGGTCGGTCGGCAACGGGGCCACACAGAGATATTCCGTGGCCGGGAGTATTCGATCGAACCGAAACCCAAGGTCTGCCTGGAGATCCTGGTCGAGGGCGGCCACCAACGGGATCAGATCATCCGGAAGGTCACCGAAGTGGTCCGCACCGGATATGTCGGAGATGGAAAAGTGTTTGTGATGCGGGTCGAGGTTCCGGTGAATGCAGCGGATTCCACATTAGCCTCGGCCGCTGGATAGAAAACAGAAACCAGAAGTCAAGTTTCCGTATTTTCGGAGATGGTTTTGATTTGTGAAATAAACAGGAGGTCCTCATGGACGCAAAGGAAGTCTTGAAATTCATCAAGGAGAAGAATGCACGGTTTGTTGATTTCAAGTTCATGGACTTCATCGGAACCTGGCAGCATTTCAGTGTCCCGGCAGCGGAAGTCAGTGAATCGAGTTTTGAAGATGGGTATGGATTCGATGGTTCCAGCATCCGCGGATGGCAGGCGATCAACGAGTCGGACATGCTGATCCTGCCGGATCCGGCGACTGCCTTCCTGGATCCGTTTTATGAGCTTCCGACCGTCTCGCTCACCTCGACCATACTCGATCCGATCACCAAGGAGCCTTACTCCCGTGATCCGCGTTCGATCGCGCTCAAGGCCGAATCATACCTCAAGAGCACCGGGCTGGCGGATACCGCCTTCTTCGGTCCAGAGGCCGAGTTTTTCTGTTTTGACAACATCCAGTATGGAAGCGGAGCGAACCATGCCTTCTATAACATCGATTCGATCGAAGGGATCTGGAACACCGGACGGGATGAGAAGCCGAACCTGGGCCACAAGCCGCGCCACAAGGAAGGCTATTTCCCCTGCCCGCCCTCGGATGAGCTGGCCAATTTCCGCCAGGATGTGGTGTCGACCCTGCTGGATCTGGGAATCCATGTCGAAGCCCATCACCATGAGGTGGCAACCGGCGGCCAGTGTGAGATCGATCTTCGTTTCCAGCCGCTGGTGAAGATGGCCGATGCCCTGATGACCTACAAGTACACCGCCAAAAATATCGCCAAGAAGCGTGGCAAGACAGTGACTTTCATGCCCAAGCCGCTTTTCGGTGACAACGGATCCGGGATGCACGTGCATGTTTCCCTGTGGAAAGGCAGCACCCCTCTGTTTGCCGGTTCCGGGTATGCCGGATTGTCCGATATGGCCCTGAATTTTATTGGCGGACTGCTGAAACACGCGGCTTCGATTCTGGCATTCGCCGCACCGGGAACCAACTCCTACCGCCGGCTGGTTCCTGGCTATGAAGCCCCGGTTAACCTCGCATACTCACAACGGAACCGGAGTGCGGCCTGCCGGATTCCGATGTATTCTCCATCCCCGAAAGCCAAACGGATCGAGTTCCGCCCGCCCGATCCCAGCTGCAATCCCTATCTGACCTTTGCCGCGATTCTGATGGCCGGCCTGGATGGAGTGCAGAACAAGATCGATCCAGGTGATCCGCTCGACAAGAACATTTACGACCTCCCACCCGAGGAGCTGGCGGCTGTTCCGAGTGTCCCCGGCTCACTGAGTGAGGCATTGGATGCTCTGGAGAAAGACCACCAGTACCTGCTCAAGGGAGATGTGTTCACCCAGGATGTGGTGGATACATGGATTGAATACAAACGCACCAATGAGGTGGATCCGGTCCGCCTGCGCCCGCATCCACATGAGTTCTTCCTCTACTTCGATGCGTAAACCGGCCAGAAACTGAACCAGTCCGAACAATAAAAAACCCCCGGGGAAGAATCACTCTCCGGGGGTTTGCATATTCTGTTCAGCAGGGGTCAGAACGGGGTCACTTCTTCAGCGCCATAATCTCCATCATACACGCCCTCGTCATCGGCTGCCTGGTAGTGGCCGGGGGGGGCGTCTTCGGAACTGAATGGCTGGAAGCTCGCATATCGCGAAATGAAAGCGACCGGCACATTGCCAACAGGCCCGTTACGCTGTTTGCCGATGATGATTTCGGCGGCCACATTCTCTTCATCCTCTTCACTGTCACGGGCGGGGCGTTTGCGATGAATGAACATCACCACATCGGCATCCTGCTCGATGGCTCCCGATTCACGCAGGTCAGAAAGGCGCGGCATGTTATCTTCACGGCTTTCGACACCGCGCGAAAGCTGGGAGATAGCGAGCACCGGGACTCCCAGTTCACGGGCCAGGCCTTTGAGTCCGCGGGAGATGGCGGAGACTTCCTCCTGCCGGTTCCGCCCCGAACCGCGATGGGTGCCGGCTTCCATGAGCTGCAGATAATCGACCACCAGCAACGCCAGATCCGGTTCTTTATGTTTGAGCCGCAGCGCACGCGCACGCACCGACGAGATCGAAAGCCCGGGGCTGTCATCAATGTAAATCGGCAGCGGAAACATCCGGCCGAGAGTGTTGAAAACCTTCGTGGATTCCCGTGTGGACATGCAACCGGAACGGAGCCGTTTGAGATCCACTTTGGCCATCGAGCAGATCAGCCTCTGGATGACCTGCACAGCACTCATTTCCAGGCTGAAAACTCCCACTGGCAATTTGGAAACCGATGCGATCCGTTCGACCAGGCTGAGTGCGAAGGCAGTTTTGCCAATGGAAGGGCGCGCCGCCAGAATGATCAGGTCGGTTTTTTGAAGGCCTGAGGTCATTTCATCGAGCTGGGGAAAATGGGTGGCGACACCGGTCACCAGCCCTTTTTTCTTATAGGCTTCATTCAGCGCTTCCTGAACCTGATGAAGCATATCGCTGATGCGGGTGAAAGAACCGGATTGGCGGCTGTCCGAAATCGAATGCAGATCGCGTTCCGCACGATCGAGAATTGTTTCCGCATTATCCCGATCCTCGTAAGCCTTCTCGAGAATCTCGTTGGTCGAGAGGATCAGGCGGCGCTTGAGAGATTTTTCCTTGACGATCTCAGCATATTCGCGAACATTCGAGCCGGTTGCCGCTCCCGAAACGATGTCGAAGATTGCCGAAGGCCCACCGATTTTTTCCAGGGTTCCTTTGGAGCGGGCTTCATCGAGGAGGGTGGTGAAATCCGGGGATTTGCCACGTTGCTCGAGATCAATGATCAGGTCAAAAATGAGTTGATAAGGGGTATGGAAAAAGAGCGTGGTGGTCCGTGAGGGATCACGCTCCCCTTTGCCACGGGATTCCAGCGCCTCACGCTTGGTGGTTTCGTCCTGCTCACGGAGAACTTCCAGGCCGGCGATCATGGCCCGCCGGTCATGCAGCATCGCCGCCAGAACAGAGCGTTCCGCTTCCGGACTGAAAGGAAGACTTCGTGATACGGCAGTATCAGCCATGAAAAGAAGAACCTGTAGTGACAGCCAAGAAATTCAGCTCATTTTCGGGAATTCCCCAGGTGGGTTCTCCCCCCGATATAAACCATCATCCGACGAGTCCCAGGCCGGGTCAAGTGTTTTGTGGCAGTCGGCCGCTTTTTCACCCTCCACTCACAGGATGGCAACAGGCGGATCTGTGAACAAACTCATTAAGATCAGAGATATCAACGGGTTGCCGTAATATCATGAAAGGATGACAGTGTCTGCCGGTGCGGCGCACAAATGAACTGGCCCCTCAGGGAGGTCGGATGAATGCAGCTCGAGAAGCTGCAGGCTGGCCTGACCATTTTCCACCGCCACGAAGGTGTGCTGTGTGACTTCGCCAAGGTAGACAGATTTCGAACGAACAGCAGGCAGCAGATTCATTCCTTCGATGGGCCCTTCAGAGATCCTGATGGCCTCAGGGCGGATGCTCACCAGAACCTGCTGGCCGCCTGTCAGGGGCTGGTTCGAGGCTCCTCTCCAGGTCAGATCAAGATCCTTGAGTTTGAGAAGGTACAATCCGCTTCCAGACTCCTTTTCAAGGACTTGAGCGGCAAGGAAGTTGGTTTCTCCAAGAAATTCGGCGGTGAATCGATTGGCCGGCTGGCAGTAGAGTTCTTTCGGTGTTCCAATCTGCTCGATGTTGCCATCACGAAGAATCGCGCACCGATCCGCCATGGCGAGCGCTTCCTTCTGGTCATGGGTGACATAGACTGCGGTGTGGCCAAGGTCTTTGATCAGGGAGCGGATTTCAGACCGCATTTCAAGGCGCAGGCGCGCATCCAGATTGGAGAGAGGTTCATCAAGCAGCACGAGCTCCGGCCGGATCACCAGCGCACGCGCCAGAGCCACTCGCTGCTGCTGCCCCCCGGAGAGCTGGACTGGCCGCCGGCCGATATATTCACCCAGATGAACCAGATCGAGAGCCTCCTGAACCCGGCTGAGACACTCTTTTGACGAAACACCCCTCACCTCCAGGCCAAATGCCACATTCTCTCCCACAGTCATGTGCGGCCAGAGGGCATAGTTCTGGAAAACCATGCCAGAGTTTCTTTTCTCGGGGGGAACACCTTTCATCTCCCGCCCATCAAAAAGGATCCGGCCGGAGTCCGCTTCCTCGAATCCAGCCAGCAGGCGCAGGAGGGTGGTCTTGCCACATCCGGAAGGGCCCAGCAGAAAGAAGAATTCGCCCTCTTCGATTTCAAGGCCGATGTTCTGCAGGGCGATGGTTTTTCCGTATGACTTCCGGATCGCTTCGAGGCGGACTTTCACGATGAGGTTTCTTTCTCGAAAGAGCCAATCTGCACCTGCAAGGGTTCTGTTGCCAGCAGGTGAACATCCCTCTGGGGATAAGGCATGAGGATCCCGGCTTCGCGGAAGTGGCTGTCGATCATGAAGCGGATATCGCTTTCGACCACACTCAGGTCAGTCCCCGGAAGTGTCTGGATCCAGAATTGAAGCTGGAATTCCAGCCCATCAGCTCCGAAGTTCCGTAAGAGAACCACTGGATCCGGTTTTTTCAGGACTTTGCCATGATCATCAGCGGCTTTCCGGAGGATTTTAGCCACCTCACGGGTCGTGGAACCATACTGGACCGGCACAGTCACCTGGACACGCACTTTATCATCGGTCCGGGTCCGGTTGACCACATTGTTCTGAAGAAGAAAACTGTTGGGAATGAATATGTCGATATTATTCCCGGTGCGAACATGGGTGCAACGCGGGCCGATCCGGATGACTGTGCCCACATTGTTCGCGGAATATTCAATCTGATCGCCCTCCTGAATGGGGCGCTCGATCAACAGGATCAGCCCACTGATGAAATTGCTGATGATGTGCTGGCTGCCGAAACCGAGACCGATGGCCAGCGCACCACCAAGGAACGCAAACAAGGTCAGGGGGACATCGGCGACTTTCAGGGCGACAAGAGTCGCCAGAGCCAGTGTGAGATAATACGTCAGGGATTTGAGTATGGAGGCAGTGCCAACCGGCAATGGCAGGCGGTTCAGAACCCTCTGCTCAAGAGCACGGGTCGCACGGCGCGACACCCAGATGCCCACGATGAAAAGGAAGATGGCGGTGATGAGCTTCTGGACGGTCAAGGGGTTGTCCTTCGATTCGGTCAGTTCTTTATTCCAGACCGCTGAAAGGAATGAGCCCAGCAGGGAAAACCATTCTCCGATTCGCCAGCCGGCCTGCTCTTCGGCGATTTCGCTGATGAACCGGGTATAGAGGCGCCAGGCCTCTTCCATGCTCAGGCCGTTTTCCTCTTCGAGGCGAATCAGATTTTCCAGATGGCGTTTCTGTTCGCCGAGCCAGCGCAGGACCTGAGACCCGGCTTCTTTCGAAGCCGCTGTTTTTTCTTCAAGGGAGCGAAGTTCTCTCCGCAAATCCGAAACAAGCGCCATCTGCGGAGGATGTTCCAGATCGCATTGGGCGCGCATCTGGGTGGCCTCATCGGCCCAGGCTTTCATCTCCTGCGGGGTGGCTTCGCGGTTGATGACGCGGTAACGGTACTCCCAGACTTTTTTCATGTCTGCGAGCCGTTGCAGGCGATCCCCCAGGGTGGCGATTTCACGCTGCCTGACTGTGCGCTCACGCCGCCGTGCTTCCACCTCTTCGCGCAGGGCCTGATCCGGCTCTGCAGTGGCATCCATCCGTTCGGTCGCTTTGGACAGGCGTGATTCGGCAGTGGCCTTTTCTGATTCGGCAGTCTGTTTGCGTGCCTGGAGATCCTTCTCCCGCTTCTCGATCTGGGTGACAACTTCAATGAGATCCTGGCGGGTAAAGAGCGCCTGTTCCTTCCACCACTCCACTTTTTTCTTGAGGATGGCCAGGCGAATCTGGTAGATCTCCTGGTCAAGTTTCTCATTGCCCAGTTCGATGTCCCTCAAACGGACTGTTTCCGAAGCTGACCGGCTATCCGCGATGGCGGTCAACAGTTTTTCATTGAGGAGAACAGCCTGAGGTGTGTCTTTGGCGCCTTCAGCGGCATCCCGGGACTGGCGGCGTGTTTTTTCGGTTTCATCAAAGGCCTTGCGTGCATCATCGAGCGAGCTCTGGCGGGCATCGACACGGCTTTTGACAGTCTTTCCCCGTTCAGTTTCCGCGGAAAGCTCATCCCGCATCTTTTCCAGCCCGAGGAAAGTGGGGCGGGAATCAGCCGTCGTGCCGATCACCCCCTGATTGTTTTCAGCCTCAGCCTTCTCCTTGGAGGCCTGCAGGGTCTGGCGTGCCTGGAGAGCGGTGGCCTGCTGGCTGTAGGACAATGCGATTCTCTGAAGCAGCTCCAACCGCCGTGCCAGAGTCCCCTTGATCTCGGAGGTGTCGGTTGCGCTGAAAGTTTTGATCGACTGGCTGACAGCCTGGATTTCCTGAGCCACCTGATCCTGTTTGGGTTTGAATGGATCCACAACCGCCGGGGTGGGAGCAGGAGTTGGAGGAACGGTGGGTGTTACCTGCCCAAATATTGGTTGACACAAGAGTCCACACCAGGCCAGAGCCAGGAAAAAACTGAAAAAATGATGCAAGGCCGGTTTTCTTTTCACTTCTATCCTCAGAGGGTTGGTTTAATATAGGTTTCGGCGGATGGTTCTGACAACACCGGCCCGCAGGAGAAGAATTCCGGGTGGCGGGCAGCGGTTTCCCCATGCTTGTGGAGGCAGAAACAAATGAGTCTGTTGCGATGGTGGCTGTTTCTCGAAATGATCGCCCTGGCTGGCTGGCCGATCGTTGCCGGGCTGTTTCCGGCACTCAAAGACCGTGGGATCAGCCTGGCGCGCATCACCGGCCTGGTCCTCTTCGCTTATCCGGTGTGGCTGCTGTCGCATGGGGTTGCTTCTTTCGGTGGGGCATTGATCACTTTCTGTCTGCTGCTTCTGGTGATAACCGCCCTGGCGCTGTATCTCACCCGCTGGAAGACCTGGAGGGAGATATTCAGTTCTCCAAAGGAAATCATTTTCTCGGAAATCATCTATCTGGCCGCCTTTTTCGGACTGGCCCTGATCCGTTCGTTCAATCCGGAGATCGAGGGGATGTGGAAAGGGGGAGGGTCCGAGAAATTCATGGACCTGAACTTTGTCAACAGCATCCTGAGCAGCAGCCAGTTTCCTCCAAATGATAACTGGCTGGCCGGTTATCCGATCAACTACTACTACTATGGTTATTATCTGGCCGCGCTGCTGACCCGTGTGACGGGTGTGCTGCCGCATGTGGGCTACAACCTGATGGTAGTCACCGTGTATGCGTTGGCAATTCAGGGGCTGTGGGGGTTGCTGCGGAACCTCGGCTGCCGCTGGTATTTGGCACTGGCCGGAGTTTATTTCGCTTTCTTCGCCACCAATCTCAAAGCCCCCTGGATCGGACTGTATCCACCAAAGGCCGGTGAGAGTTTCATCCCCTGGGAATCCAGCCGGATCATCAACCTTCCAAATGACCGCACCATAAACGAATACCCCTGGTTCTCATTTCTCTGGGGGGATCTGCATGGCCATCTCTCGGCATTGCCATTGCAGGCTGCCATTCTGGGTTACTGCTGGGGAGCGCTGCAGAACCTGCGGGGCAGCGGTGCCTGGGGGCAGGCGGCTACCGCTCTGGTTTTTTCGCTTCTGTATGGCTCGCTGGTGGCTGCCAATGCCTGGGATCTGCCGGCTTTCGCGCTGCTGCTGCTGGCCAGCCCACTGGCGGGAGTTTCATTCAGCCGCCAATCGAAAGAGCTGCTCTATGCTGTGGGGCTGGCTGCCCTCGGGGTAATCGGTCTTGGGCTTTCCCGGCTTGGATTTCCATTGGGGTTGTGCTGTTTCTTTCTGGCAGCCGGAGGGATTCTGATTCTTTTTTTCGCAACCCTCAGGCCGGAGCTTCGGCTGGGTGGCATTCTGATATTGCGAATCGCCGCAGTATCTGCGGTGTTCGGGGCCTTCTTCCTTCCATTCTTTTCTTACTTTGTCCCTCCGACAGCGGGGTATAACCATGTGCCATGGGAAGTCAAAAGCCCCATCGATCTGTTTCTGCTGATCCTTGGGAGCTTCTTTGCCATTCTGGCCCTGCCTCTGCTGGAAAGGGCCTGGGGAGCATGTCGGTCCGGGAAGGTTTCGGCGATCCGCAATATCACAATGGCAGTCCTGGTTCTGGCCTGGGCGGCAGGGCTGGTCTTCCTGCGCAACAGGACCGGGACAGTGGCGGCGACACTGACACCCGCTTTTCTGTTGACTTT
>WBZO01003196.1_pt1 | contig 19665 bp, 12 predicted proteins | sample 5204261 | NCBI WGS metagenome assembly WBZO01 (sample SAMN12412400, study PRJNA552823) | activated sludge metagenome | isolation source: activated sludge from anammox sidestream of wastewater treatment plant... | place: USA: North Carolina | collected 2017-09
GTCGCCATCGGCACCTGTGGCGGCACCCGTGACGGCGCCCGCCGCCACACCGCCGGCGGTCGCCGCCCTGTCGAATGTCCGCGAAGTCCTGGCGCAGCTCGAGGCGACCGATCCTCCGCGCCCGGCAACGCCGCACATGCTGTACGTGCCCCCGCCGCCGGTCCTGCCCGAACACATTCCCACCGTGCAGGCACTGACGCCGCCTCCGATGCCCGCGCCGCCCGCAATGCCCGCGCCGCCGGCAATGCCGCAAGCCGTCGCGCCACCGCCGGCGCCGCCCGCACCGCCGGCCGCAGCGCCGCCCCTGAGCGACACACAAGTCTTGCGCGTGCTCGAGGATCGGCGCGCCACAGGCGCCAGCCCGCCGCCGGCGCCGACCAGTGCGGAACGCGAAGCCAATGCCGCGATCGAGCTGCTGCGCCCGGAAGATACGCGGACGATGCGCGCGCTCAAGGAAGACGTACAGCGCAGTGCGCCGATGCAGTTTGCGGTACAGCTCACGTGGTCGGTCACGCCGATCGACCTCGAGAGCGTGCCGCCGCTCGCCATCTTCAGCGCCTACACGCTCTACACGGCCGAGTCGACGCGCGACGGACGCAAGTGGTACGGCCTGCGGCTCGGTTTTTTCAGCGACGCGCTGTCCGCCAAGCAGGTTGCCTACTACGTGCGCTCCGATTTCACGTCGGTGGCGGTCGTGCCCGTGACTTCGGCCGAGAAGGACAACGCGATCGCGGGCGCCGGCGCGCAAGCACTGCCGGTGCGCAAGACCGGACGCGTCAAGAAAAGCGACGAGTTCAAGCTGTTCGACGTCGATCCGGTGCCGGCCAGGCCGGCGCCGACCGCGGCGCAGGTGCACAGGAAGCTCGCCGCAGCCGCGGCCGCAACTCAGGCCGGCAAGCGGCCCGGCGCCGCGGCCCGGGCAACGGCGCCGCCCCGCAGGAAGGCACGCTCGCTCGAGGAGTCGCTCGAACAGACACTCGAGATCCTCGGCGCGAGCGAGCTCGAGATCGACAAGGGTCGCGGCGAGCTGCTGAACGACTCGGGAGTGCGACACCTGTCGGTGAAGGTCGACAAGCGGACCTCGACCTTCTCGAAGCTGCTCGAGCGCCTCTCCGACCGCGTGGGCAAGTCCTAGCCCTTCCGGAACATCTCCTCGAGCGCGGCCCTCGCGGCGTCGATCTCGCCGGTATTGGGCGGCGTCCAGGCCCTCTCGCGCGGCTTGAAGTGATCGCAGAAGTTTGCGTGCTCCTTGTCACGGACTTCCTCGGCGGTCGGTTCCCGGCAGTGCTTCGCGACGCGCGTGTCGTACTCGACGCACAGCTTGCACACGTGCAGCTGCGCGCGGCACGCGGGGCACTCGTCGAGCCGCAGCAGCGGCAGCGAGAGCGCCGCGAGCGACGCGCCGCATTTCCAGCACACGAGACTGTGGGCCATGGTCGCACTCCGGCAAGGTCGCCTGCAGGGTGCACGCAGGCTACCATCTCCCGATGGTACGTTCCCCCTTGGCAGCCGCCCCGGCTGCAGCTCGCGAGGCCGTGGCCTTCACCGGACGCATCGTCATGGTCGGCTGCGGCAGCGTCGGCCAGGCCATCCTGCCGCTGCTGCGCAAGCACGTCGCGCTCGGTCCGGATGCGCTCATCGTGCTCGCCGCGGACGAAGTCGGCCGCGGCGTCGCCTACGAGAACGGCGCGCCGTTCTTTTATGCGCACCTGAAGCCGCGCAGCTTCCGGCGCCTGCTGTCGCGCCACGTGCGCGCGGGTGACCTGCTGCTGAACCTGTCGGTCGACGTGTCGAGTCTCGATCTCGTGCGCTTCGCCGCCGAGCGCGGTGCGCTCTATGTCGATACCTCGATCGAGCCGTGGCCGGGCATATTCGACAATCCGATGCTCGACGTGCGCCAGCGCACGAACTTCATGACGCGTTACCGGGCGCTCGCGCTCGCGCGCGAACTCGGCCCGGAGTCGCCGACCGCAGTGCTGGATCACGGCGCGAACCCCGGGCTCGTATCGCACTTCGTCAAGCAGGCGTTGCTCGACCTCAGGCGCGCGCTGCGCGCCGAGGGCGGGGCGCCGGCGACGCGCGAGGAGTGGGCCACCCTCGCGCGCGACCTCGGCGTCACGACGATCCAGATCTCCGAGCGCGACACGCAGGCGAGCGACAGGCCGAAGCGCCCGGCGGAGTTCGTCAATACCTGGTCGATCGACGGCATCCTCGACGAATCGGTGCAGCCGTCCGAGATCTCGTACGGCACCGCGGAGAAGCACCGGCCGCGCGGTGCGCAGTTCCACCGGCGCGACTCGGGCACGCTGTTCCTCGACCGCCCGGGCGCGGCGACCTTTGCGCGCAGCTGGACGCCGTCGGTCGGCGGCTTCCAGGGCCTCATGATGTCGCACAACGAGGTCTTCTCGATCGGCGACTTCCTGTCGCTGCGCACGGGCGCGAAGTTCACCTACCGCCCGAGCGTGATGTTCGTCTACCACCCGTGCGACGACGCGATGCTCTCCGTGCTCGAGCTCGAGGGCCGCGGCTGGCTGCCGCAGGAACGCAGGCGACGCCTCGGCACCGACATCGTGACGGGCATGGACGAGCTCGGCGTGCTGCTCGCGGGGCATGCGCGCAATGCATACTGGTACGGCTCGCAGCTCACGATCGAGGAGGCGCGGCGCCACGTGGCCTACGCCAACGCGACGACCTTGCAGGTCGCAGCGGGCGCGCTGGCCGCGGTCGTGTGGGCCATCCGCAACCCGCGTCGCGGCATCGTCGAGGCCGAGGACCTCGATTTCGAGGACTGCCTCGCGACCGCCGTGCCGTACCTCGGCCGGATGGTCGGCGAGTTCACGGCCTGGACGCCGCTGCAGGGCCGCGGCGAGCTGTTCGAGGAGCGCCTCGATGTCGACATGCCCTGGCAGCTGCAGAACGTGCGCAGCCGCCAGTGGCGGGGGTAGGTCGGGCATCGTTTCCGCGGGTCGCTCGCGAGGCCGCAGGAGCCGCTTGCGCGGCCCGTCGCGGGGCGCGTGTCAACAGGCGGACGAATCGCGCGGATTTGTCCGCCCATTGACGTTGGCCGCGGCAACGGCCATGTGTCGCACTTTCCGGCGGGTGATCGCGACCGCGTGACGTCAATCTGCCCGCGCGGCGAGGAACGGCGCGAGCGCCGCGCCGGTGTGTGAGCGGGCGCGCGCGGCGGCGATGACCCACGGCGCGCCCTGCGCCACGACGCGGCCGCCCTGTGCGCCGGCGTCCGGCCCGAGGTCGATGATCCAGTCGGCCTGTGCGATCACGTCGAGATTGTGCTCGATGACGATCACCGAGTTGCCGGCCTCGACGAGGCGATGCAGCACTGTGATCAGTTTCTCGACATCGGCCATGTGCAGGCCGACCGTGGGCTCGTCGAGCACGTAGAGCGTGTGCACGGGTCTCGCGCGCGCACGCGTGCCGGCCGCCGTGTGCGCCTTCGCGAGCTCCGTGACGAGCTTGATGCGCTGGGCCTCGCCGCCCGACAGCGTCGGGCTCTGCTGGCCGAGCGTCAGGTAGCCGAGGCCCACTTCCTGCAGCAACGCGAGCGCATGGTGGACCCGCGAATGCGCGCTGAAGAACGGCAGCGCGTCGTCGACGCTCATCGCGAGCACATCGCCGATGTTCCGGTCACGCCAGGTCACCGAGAGCGTCTCTGCGTTGAACCGCCGCCCGCGGCACACGTCGCACGGCACTTTCACGTCGGGCAGGAAGCTCATCTCGATCGTCTGCAGACCCTGGCCTTCGCAGGCCTCGCAGCGTCCGCCCGCCGTGTTGAACGAGAAGCGGCTCGCCGTGTAGCCGCGCAGCCTGGCTTCGGGCGCGGCGGCGAAGATGCGACGGATGTCGTCCCAGAAGCCGATGTAGGTCGCGGGACAGGAACGGGGCGTTTTGCCGATCGGTGTCTGGTCGACCTCGAGCACGCGATCGATCGCCTCGCCGCCGCGGATCGCGCGGCAACCCTCGGGATCCGGCGCCTTGCGGCCACGGGCCCCTCGCGCCGCGACGAGGCGTTGCAGGTTCGCGTACAGCACGTCGCGCGCGAGTGTCGACTTGCCGGAGCCGGAGACGCCGGTGATCGCGACCAGCCGCGAGGTGGGCACGCGCACGGTGAGTCGCGCGAGGTTGTGCAGCGTCGCTGCTTCGACCACGAGCGCAGCGGCACGCGCACCGGTGGCGCGCCGGGGCCTCGCGGGATGGCGCAGCGGGGCGGCGAGGTAGCGGCCCGTCACCGACTCGGGCGCGCGCTCGAGATCGCGTGCCGTGCCTTCCGCAACAATACGGCCGCCGCGGGTGCCGGCGCCCGGCCCGAGGTCGATCACGTGATCGGCGCGCAGGATCGTTTCCTCGTCGTGCTCGACGACGACCAGCGTGTTGCGATGCGCGACGAGTTCGCCGAGCGCCGCGAGCAGCACGCCGTTGTCGCGCGGGTGCAGGCCGATCGTCGGCTCGTCGAGCACATAGCACACGCCCTGCAGGTTCGAACCGAGCTGCGCGGCGAGGCGGATGCGCTGCGCCTCGCCGCCCGAGAGCGTGGGCGCCGCGCGATCGAGCGACAGATACCCGAGGCCGACGCGCTCGAGGAAAGCGAGACGGTCGCGGATCTCGGCGAGGAGATCGCGCGCGATGGCAGCGTCGCGGCCCGCGAGTCGCAATTCGCCGAACAGGCGCGCCGCGGCGTCGATGGGCAACGCCGTGAGCCCGGCGATCGAGCGGCCCTGGAAGCGCACGTTGCGCGCGATGCGATTCAACCGCTCGCCACCGCAGGCGCCGCAGACCGGGCGATCGGCGGCATCGGCCGCATCGTCGTCGTCTTCGCCCGGTTCGAGCCCGCTGCCCTGGCAGTGCGGGCACCAGCCGTGCGGCGAGTTGAACGAGAAGAGCCTCGGGTCGAGCTCGGCGAAACTCGTGCCGCAGCCCGGGCAGGCGCGGCGCGTGGAAAACACGATCGTCCTGTCCGGCCGGCGTGCGTCGAGATCGAGGAGGTGCACGAGGCCGTTGCCGTACTGGAAGGCACGGGCGAGTGCGGCGCGCAGCGTCGCCTCGTGTGCGGGCTTCACGAGCACGTCACCGAGCGGCAATTCGATCGTGTGCTCGCGAAAGCGCGACAGGCGGGGCCAGCGGGCGGTCGGCGTATCGACGCCGTCGACCCGCAGTTCGCGGTGACCCTTCCTCGCCGCCCACTTCGCGAGGTCCGTGTAGTAGCCCTTGCGGGCGACGACGAGCGGCGCGAGCACCCGCACCCGGTGTCCGCGATGCCGTCTCGCGATGGCAGCGGCGACCGCCTCGGCGCTCTGCGGCTCGATCGCGATGTCGCAGTCGGGGCAGAACTGCGTGCCGAGCTTCACCCACGCAAGGCGCAGGAAATGGTAGATCTCGGTGAGCGTCGCCACGGTGCTCTTGCGCCCGCCGCGGCTCGTGCGCTGCTCGATCGCGACGGTGGGTGGTATCCCGTAGATCGCATCGACATCGGGCCGCGCGGCGGGTTGCACGAACTGACGTGCATAGGCATTCAATGACTCGAGGTAGCGCCGCTGCCCCTCGTTGAACAGGATGTCGAAGGCGAGCGTCGACTTGCCGGAGCCGGATACGCCGGTGATCACGGTAAACGCATCCCGCGGTATGCGCGCGTGGACGCTCTGCAGGTTGTGCTCGCGCGCGTTGTGCACGACGATCGCGTTGTCGCGCGTTTCGCCGGCACTCCTGCGCCGGCGCGCATCGGCGACGCCGGCGGCCGGCGCGTGTCGCGCGAGTGCGGCCTCGTACTCGCGCAGCGCGCGGCCCGTGTGCGAGGTCGGGTGCTCGCGCAGCGCACGCACCGTGCCCGCGCAGACGATCTCGCCGCCGCGCTCGCCGCCCTCGGGGCCGAGGTCGATGACCCAGTCGGCCGCGCGGATCACGTCGAGGTTGTGCTCGATCACGAGCAGCGAATGCCCGGCGGCCAGGAGCCCGCGCAGCGCGCGCATCAGCTTCGCGACGTCGTCGAAGTGCAGGCCGGTCGTCGGCTCGTCGAACAGGAACAGCTTGCCGCGCGTCTGCACGTCGGCCGCGCGCTTCGGCGCCGGCGCGACGAGCGCGGCGAGGTGGCCGGCGAGCTTCAGGCGCTGCGCCTCGCCGCCCGATAGCGTCGGCACCGGCTGTCCGAGCTTCACGTACTCGAGTCCGACTTCCTGCAGGGGCTTCACGAGCGCGCGCACCGCGCCCGCATTGGCGAAGAAGGCGAGCGCCTCGGTGACCGTCATGTCGAGCACGTCGGCGATGCTCGCGTGGCGGCCGCCGGCGCCCTCGAGCCGCACTTCGAGCACTTCGTCGCGGAAGCGGCGGCCGTTGCACGTCGCGCAGCGCAGGTACACATCCGACAGGAACTGCATTTCGATGTGCTCGAAGCCGTTGCCGCCGCAGGTCGGGCAGCGGCCCGTGCCCGAGTTGAAGCTGAACGTGCCCGGCGTGTAGCGGCGCACGAGCGCCTCGGGCGCGGCCGCGAAGAGTTCGCGGATGACATCGAGCGCGCCGACATAGCTCGCCGGCGTCGAGCGGGTCGTGCGCCCGATCGGGCTCTGGTCGACGAGCACGACGTCGTCGAGCGCACCGGCCCCCTCGAGGCTGTCGTGGCGCCCTGCTGCCTCGACCGCCTTGCCGAAGCTCTTGGCGAGGGCCGGGTAGAGCACATTGCCGACGAGGGTCGACTTGCCCGAGCCCGAGACTCCGGTGATGCACACGAAGCGGCGCAGCGGAATCGTGACATCGAGCGCCTTCAGGTTGTGCTCGCGCGCCCCGCGCAGCACGAGCGAGGTGCTCGCGCGCACCGCGTGGGCGACGCCGGCGCCGGCGGGAGCGGCCGCGGTCGGCGGCTCGCGCGGGGGCTCGGCGACCGAGCGCACACCGGAAAGATAGGCGCCGGTCAGCGAGCGCGGTGCGGCGCGGATTGCGGCCGGCTCGCCGTAGTAGACGATCTCGCCGCCGTGCTCGCCGGCGCCCGGGCCGAGGTCGAGCAGGCGGTCGGCCTCGAGCATGATCTGCGGGTCGTGCTCGACGACCACGAGCGAGTTGCCGGCATCCCGCAACCGGTGCATCACCTCGATCACGCGCCCCATGTCGCGCGGGTGCAGCCCGATCGACGGCTCGTCGAGCACGAACAGCGTGTTGACGAGCGAGGTGCCGAGCGCGGTGGTCAGATTGATGCGCTGGACCTCGCCGCCCGAGAGCGTGCGCGACTGGCGGTCGAGCGTGAGGTAGCCGAGCCCCACGTCGACGAGGTAGGCGAGGCGCGTGCGGATCTCGCCGAGGAGCTGCGCGGTCGCGACAGCGAGCGGCTCGGGCAAGGCGAGTGCGTCGAGGAACCCGCGCGTGCGCTCGAGCGGCAGCAGCGCGAGATCATGGATGCACAGGCCCGGCAGCGCCGCGAGCTGCGCTGCGCTCCACGCCACGCCGCGCGGCAGGAAGCGCGGCCGCGCGCCGAGTGCCGTGTCGGCGAGCGCGCCGCTGCCGAGTCGCGGCAGGAGCGACGCCCGCTTCAGCCGCGCACCCCCGCAGGCCTCGCACGGCGTGTAGGCGCGATACTTCGAGAGCATCACGCGCACGTGCATGCGGTAGGCGCGGCCCTCGAGCCATTCGAAGAAGCGCTTCGTCCCGTACCACACTTTCTTGCGCCACGAGCCCTCACCCTCGATCACCCACTTGCGGTGGGCGGCAGAGAGGTTCTGCCAGGGCGTGTCGAGCGGAATGCCGCGCAGCTGCGCGTACTTCTCGAGATCCTCCTGGCATTCGCGGTTCGCGGCGGTCTGAAACGGCTTGATGGCGCCGCCGCGCAGCGTTTTCGATTCATCCGGTATCACGAGGCCGTAGTCGATGCCGATCACGCGGCCGAATCCCCGGCAGGTGTCGCACGCACCGATCGGCGAGTTGAACGAGAACGTGCTCGGCGCGAGTTCCCGGTAGGCGATGTCGCAGCGCGCACACGCGAGGTCGCGCGAGTAGTGCCAGGGCTGCGCGCCGTGCACCGTGATGCGGCCGGTCCCGTGGCGCAGCGCCGCCTCGAGGCTGTCGATGACGCGCGCGCGTTCCGCTTCGCCCATCCGGAACCGGTCCTGCACGACCTCGAGCGGCGCATCCGCACGCACGCGGTCCCGCAGTCGCGTGTAACCCTGGCGCGCGAGCAGTTCGCGCACTTCCGCCTCCGTGAAATTCCCCGGTACCGCGACCGGAAACGTGAGCTCGAGCCGCGGATCGCCGGCCGCAGCCGCGCGCCGCGCGAGGTCCGCGTAGATCGTGTCGGGTGTGTCGCGCCGCACGGGCTCGGCGCAGCGCTCACAGTAGAGTGTGGCGGCGCGGGCAAAGAGCAGCTTCAGGTGATCGTTCAGCTCGGTCATCGTGCCGACGGTCGAGCGGGAACTGCGCACCGGGTTCGTCTGGTCGATCGCGATCGCGGGCGGAATGCCCTCGACGCGGTCGACCTGCGGCTTGTCCATGCGGTCGAGGAACTGCCGCGCATAGGGCGAGAACGTTTCGACGTAGCGCCGCTGGCCTTCGGCATACAGCGTGTCGAAGACGAGCGAGGACTTCCCCGAGCCGGAAACGCCGGTCACGACGACGAGTTCCCCGAGCGGGATCTCGAGGTCGAGGTTCTTCAGGTTGTTCTGGCGCGCGCCGCGGACGGCGATGGCGCCGATGGGATGCTTCGCCATGGTTGAACGCAAACCCCCAAGTCTACACGCCGCGAGGGGGTGGTCACCGGCAGCGGCTATAATTCACCGCTTGTCCCTTGTGAACGCCTCGGAGATCGCCCATGGCTGTCCGCTGGTATCCCACGATTGCCGGAGTCCTCTCGATGACGATGCTGTCGATATCCGCCGCGGCAGCGGATCCCGGTGCGCTGATCGCGCGCGATGCCCTGTTCGGCAACCCGACCCGCACGCAGGCGCGCCTGTCGCCGGACGGCAGGCACATTTCCTACATCGCGCCGAGGGACGGCGTGCTCAATGTCTGGGTCGCGCCCTGGGACAGGCTCGACGAGGCGCGGGCGATCACGCAGGACACGAAGCGCGGCATCCGCCAGCATTTCTGGTCATACGACAATGCGCACGTGCTTTACCTGCAGGACCAGGGTGGCGACGAGAACTGGCGCCTGCACAGCGTCGAGGTCGCGACCGGCCGGGACCTCGATCTCACGCCGATCGCGGGCGTGCAGGCGCAGGTCGTCGGCGTGAGTCCGCGGCGGCCCGGCGTCGTGCTCGTCGGCCTGAACGATCGCAAGCCCGAGTGGCACGACCTGTACGAAATCGACATCGCGAGCGGCAAGCGCACGCTCGTCGAGCGGAACGACCAGGAATTCGCGGGTTACCTCGAGGACTCGATGCTCGTGCCGCGGCTCGCCGTCAAGTCCGGCGCCGACGGCGACGAGATGCTCGCACGCGGCGCGCAGGGCGCCTGGGAGAGCCTGCTCAAGTACGGGCCCGAGGACACGCAGACGACATCCCCGCTCGTGATCGAAGGCGATGGACGCACCGCACTGATCACCTCGTCCGTCGGGCGCAATACCTCGGCACTCGTGCGCGTCGATCTGGCGACGCACGCGCAGACCGTCCTCGGCGCGAGCGATCGCGCGGACGTCGCAGGCGTGTGGCTCGAGCCGGCGAGCCGCAAGCCGCAGGCGTACTCGGTGAACTACCTGACGAGCGCGATCACGCCGCTCGTGCCCGAGGTCGGCAAGGATATCGACGTGCTCACGAAGGCGCTCGGCCCGCAGTTCGACGTCACGAGCCGCTCGCTCGACGATCGCCGGTGGATCGTCGTCGTCGACGATCCGCTGACGGCGCTCGCGAGCTATGTGTATGAGCGCGACAGCCGCACCGTGACGAAGCTGTTCGACCAGCGGCCCGCGCTCGTCGGCGCGCCGCTCGCGCCGATGATCCCGCTCGAGATCCGCTCGCGCGACGGATTGACGCTCGTCTCCTACCTCACGCTGCCGAAAGGCTCCGATGCGGACGGTGACGGTCGCCCCGACAAGCCCCTGCCGCTCGTGCTGAACGTGCACGGCGGCCCCTGGGCGCGCGACGCCTACGGATTCGACGCCGAGCACCAGTGGCTCGCCAATCGCGGCTACGCGGTGCTCTCGGTGAACTATCGCGGGTCGACGGGCTTCGGCAAGGCCTTCATCAACGCCGGCAATCTCGAGTGGGCCCGCAGGATGCACGACGACCTGATCGACGCAGTCGACTTTGCGGTGCGCGAGAAGATCACGACCGCGGACAGCGTCGCGATCTACGGTGGCTCCTACGGCGGCTATGCCACGCTCGTCGGCCTCACCTTCACGCCCGATCGCTTCGCGTGCGGCGTCGACATCGTCGGCCCGTCGAACCTCGCGACGCTGCTCGGGTCGATCCCGCCGTACTGGAAGGCGTTCTTCGAGCAACTCGCGCAGCGTGTGGGCGATCCGCGCACCGAGGCGGGCCGGAAGCTGCTCGCGGAGCGCTCGCCGCTGACACATGTCGGCGCGATCTCGAAGCCGCTCCTCATCATGCAGGGGGCGAACGATCCACGCGTGAAGCAGGCGGAATCGGACCAGATCGTCGCGGCGATGAAGGCGAAGCACCTGCCGGTGACCTACGTGCTGTACCCGGACGAGGGCCACGGGTTCGCGAGGCCGCAGAATCGCACGTCGGCCTACGCGATCTCCGAGGGGTTTCTCGCGCAGTGCCTCGGGGGGCGCTTCGAGCCGGTGGGCGACGATTTCGCGGGCTCGAGCGTGCAGGTACCCGCCGGCGCCGCGTTCGTGCCGGGGCTCGAAGCGGCGCTGACGGAGAGCGCAACGGCGCACTGACCATGGACGCGGCGCGCGACATCACGGGATATCGCAAGTACTGGGCGGCGCGCTTCGGCACGGCGCCCTTCCTGCCGATGACGCGCGCGGAGATGACCGCGCTCGGCTGGGACTCGTGCGACATCATCCTCGTGACCGGCGATGCCTACGTCGACCATCCGAGCTTCGGCATGGCGATCGTCGGGCGCACGCTCGAGGCGCAGGGTTTTCGGGTCGGCATCATTGCGCAGCCCGACTGGCACGGCACGGCGCCCTTCGAGGCGCTCGGGCGCCCGAACCTGTTCTTCGGCGTCACGGCCGGCAACATGGATTCGATGGTGAACCGCTACACGTCCGATCGGCGCGTGCGCAGCGACGATGCGTATACGCCGGGCGGCGAGGGCGGGCGTCGCCCCGACCGCTCGGTCATCGTCTACGCGCAGCGCGTGCGCGAGGCGTATCGCGACGTGCCGATCGTGGTCGGCGGCATCGAAGCGTCACTGCGCCGCATCGCGCATTTCGACTACTGGTCGGAAAAGGTGCGCCGCTCGATCCTGCTCGACGCGAAGGCCGACCTCCTGGTGTTCGGCAACGCCGAGCGCCAGCTCTGCGAACTCGCGCACCGGCTCGGGGCGGGCGAACCGATCCGTTCGATCACCGACGTGCGCGGCACCGCCTTCGTGCGTCGTGCCGTGCCCGAAGGCTGGACGGAAATCGACGCCACGACGATCGACGATGAGGCGACTCGCCAATCGTCCGCCGCACCGACGGGCGAGCAGCGAGTGGCGCGCCTGCGCGGCGTCGACCGCGCGAAGACGGTCGTGCGGCTGCCGTCCTTCGAGAGCGTCGCCGCGGACCCGGTGCTCTATGCGCACGCGTCGCGCCTGCTCCACACCGAAGCCAATCCCGGCAACGCGCGCGCGCTCGTGCAGCGCCATGGCGATGTCGACGTGTGGCTCAATCCGCCGCCGATTCCGCTCACGTCGAAGGAAATGGACTGGGTGTACGAGCGCGCCTACCAGCGACGCCCGCATCCCGCGTACGGCAGCGCCGAGATCCCGGCGTACAAGATGATCCGCTTCTCGATCGCGATCCAGCGCGGCTGTTTCGGCGGTTGCACGTTCTGCTCCATCACCGAGCACGAGGGGCGGATCATCCAGAATCGCTCGGAAGCCTCGGTGCTGCGCGAGATCGAGCAGGTGCGCGACACCGTGCCGGGCTTCACCGGCGTCATCTCCGATCTCGGCGGGCCGACCGCGAACATGTACCGCATCGCCTGCAGGAGCCGCGAGATCGAGAGCGCCTGCCGCCGGCCCTCGTGCGTGTACCCGGGCATCTGCCCGAACCTCGACACCGATCACTCGGCGCTGGTCGCGCTCTATCGCAAGGCGCGCGCGGTACCGGGCGTGAAAAAGGTGCTGATCGCGTCCGGCGTGCGCTACGACCTCGCGAGCGAATCGCCGGAGTACGTCAAGGAACTCGTGCAGCACCACGTGGGCGGGTACCTCAAGATCGCGCCGGAGGCGGTCAGCGAGGGACCGCTGTCGAAGATGATGAAGCCGGGCATCGGCACCTATGACCGGTTCAAGGCGCTGTTCGAGCGCTTTTCGAAGGAAGCCGGCAAGGAGCAGTACCTCATCCCGTATTTCATCGCGGCGCATCCGGGCACGACCGACGAGGACATGCTCGAGCTCGCCTTGTGGCTGAAGAAGAACGGCTTTCGTGCCGACCAGGTGCAGGCCTTCCTCCCCTCGCCGATGGCGACCGCGACGGCGATGTACCACAGCGGCAAGAACCCGCTGCATCGCGTCTCGCGCAGCTCGCCGGAGGTCGCGATCCCGAAGGGCCTCAAAGTGCGGCGGCTGCACAAGGCGTTCCTGCGCTACCACGACGCGAACAACTGGCCCGTGCTGCGCGAGGCGTTGCGGCGCATGGGCCGCGCGGACCTGATCGGCAACGGCCGCCACCAGCTCGTGCCGGCCTGGCAGCCGGCCGGCGTCGCGGGCGGGGGCGAAGGCCGGCGCGCCTGCAGGAATCCGCGGCGCGAGGCGATCCGGCCATTTCGCACCCAGCACACGAGGCCGAAGTGAGCGCGGCGCCCGCACTCGCGCCGCCCGCAGCTTCCCGCCGCACCCCACCAGGGAGTCCGACATGACGAGAGATGCCCGCTGGATGATCGCACTCGCCGCGCTGCTGCTCGCGCTCGCGACTGCGCTCGGCGCCTTTGGTGCCCACGGCCTGCGCAAGGTCCTCGAACCGGACCGGCTCGCCGTGTTCGAGACGGCGGTGCGCTACCAGTTCTATCACTCGCTCGGGCTCTTCGCGATCGGCCTCAGCGTGATGAACCGCGAGCGGCGCGGCGCGCGCATCGCCGCGCGGCTGATCGTGCTCGGCATGGCGTGCTTTGCCGGGAGCATCTATGCGCTCACCTTCGGCGCGCCGCGCGCGCTCGGCATCGTGACGCCGTTCGGCGGGTTTTTCCTGATGCTCGGCTGGACGCTGTTTGCGGTGACGATCTATGCGGCGCGCGCGACTCCGCCCTCTTCATCCGCCTGACGAGAACGTGTCGCAGCTCGACAGCTCGCCGGATTGGTAACCGCGCGTGAACCAGTGCATGCGCTGCTCTGCCGAGCCGTGCGTGAAGGTTTCCGGCACGACCTCACCTTGCATGCGGCGCTGGATCGTGTCGTCGCCGACCGCCGATGCGGCCCTGAGCCCTTCCTCGATGTCGCCCGGTTCGAGGATGCCGCGGTCCTTGTCGGCATGGTGTGCCCAGATGCCGGCGTAGCAGTCGGCCTGCAGCTCGACGCGCACCTGCAACTGGTTGCGTTCGGCCTCACCCATGCGCTGCTGCGCCGCCTGTACCTTGTCGAGCGTGCCGAGCAGGTTCTGCACGTGGTGCCCGACCTCGTGCGCGAGCACGTAGGCCTGCGCGAAATCTCCGGGTGCCTGGAACTGCTGCGCGAGTTCGTCGTAGAAGGCGAGATCGATGTAGACCTTGCGATCGCCGGGGCAGTAGAACGGGCCCGATGCCGCGCTCGCAAAGCCACAGGCCGACTGGATGCTGCCGCGAAACAGCGCCAGCGTCGGCGGCGGATACTGCGCGCCGCCCTGCCGGAATATCGCGCCCCAGGTGTCCTCGGTTTCGCCGAGCACGGCACGCACGAGGTCGGAATCGTGGTCGGTCGGCGGGGCCGATGCGGGTGCCGAATCCGGCGCCGTGCCCTGCATGTTGTTCATCAGGCCGAGCATCGTCAGCGGATTGATGCCGAGGAAATACCCGATCACGAGCACGACGATCGTGCCGAGGCCGAACTTGAGGCCGGGACGCCCGCCCGGGCTGCTGCGGTAATCCTCGACATTCGTGCTGCGCCGGCTGCCGCCAAGTCTCATGGGGTGCTTTCCGCGTTGCGTGGGCGTGCAGCATAGCGCCCGGCCCGGCGGCCGAACAGCCGCAGGCGGCGCCGCTAGAATGACGCGATGTCCCAGGGCGAGCCGCCGCGATTGCCGGTCGAAGAGGTGCTGCCGGCACTGAAGGCCGCGCTGCGCGATGCCGGCAACGCCGTCCTGCAAGCGCCGCCCGGTGCCGGCAAGAGTACCGTCGTGCCGCTGGCGCTGCTCGAGGAACCGTGGGTGCAGGGTCGCAAGCTCCTCGTGCTCGAGCCGCGGCGGCTCGCGGCACGCGCCGTGGCCGAGCGCATGGCCTCGAGCCTTGGTGAACGCGTGGGCGAACGCGTCGGCTACCGGATGCGGCTCGAGACGAAAGTGTCGCGCGCGACGCGCATCGAGGTGATCACCGAGGGCGTGCTCACGCGGCTGCTGCAGGACGATCCCGCGCGCGAAGGCACGGCTGCGGTGCTCTTCGACGAATTCCACGAGCGGAGCCTCCACGCCGACCTCGGCCTCGCACTCGCGCTCGAATCGCGCGCGACGCTGAGGCCGGACCTGCGCCTCGCCGTGATGTCGGCGACGCTCGATGGCGAGGCGGTGGCGGCACTGCTGGGCGCTGCGCCCGTCATCACGGCCGCGGGCCGCGAGTTCGCCGTCGAGACACGCTACCTCGGGCGCGGGCTGCCCGCGCTGCCGGGAGACGCGGACTCTCCCGAACGGCTCACTGCGCTGGCCGTGCTGCGCGCGCTGCGCGAGGAGGAGGGCGACGTGCTCGCGTTCCTGCCTGGCGCCGGCGAGATCCGGCGTGTCGGGGCGACGCTCGAGGCGTCCGACCTGCCGCGAGGGGTCGAGGTGCGCGCGCTCCATGGCGAACTTGCGGGCGATGCACAGCTCGCGGCGCTCGCGCCGTCCGGTGCCGGAAAGCGCCGCGTCGTGCTCGCGACCAACATCGCCGAGACGAGTCTCACGATTCCCGGCGTGCGCATCGTCGTCGACAGCGGGCTCGTACGCCGCTCCGTCTTCGATCCCGCAAGCGGCATGGCACGCCTCGAGACACGGCGCATCTCGCGTGCCTCGTCGGACCAGCGGCAGGGCCGTGCGGGGCGCACGGCGAGCGGCGTGTGCTACCGGCTATGGAGTGAGGGCGCGCACCGCAGGCTCGCGGCGTTCACGCCGGCCGAAATCACCGAGGCCGATCTCGCGCCGCTCGCGCTCGAGCTCGCGGCATGGGGCACGATCGATGCGCAGCGACTCGCGTGGCTCGACCCGCCGCCCCCGGCACAGCTCGCGAGCGCCCGGGATCTGCTGCGCGCGCTCGGCGCCCTCGATGGCGCACAGCGGATCACCGCGCACGGGCGTGCAATGTCGACATTGCCCGCGCATCCGCGCCTCGCGCACATGCTGCTGCGGGCCCGCGACTTCGCCGCGAGCGATCTTGCCGCCGACATCGCGGCGCTGCTCGGGGAACGTGACCTCGCGCGCGGGACCGGCCGCGACGCCGATCTGCGTACGCGCCTCGAGATCCTGCACGGCCGCGCGCCGGGGGCACAGGACATCGATCGGGGCGCGCTCGAGCGTGTCCGGCGCGCCGCGAGCCAGCTGCGTGCGGCCGTGGCCCGATCACGGGAGCGCGAACGCCACGACGCAACGGCCGGCGAGCTGCTCGCGCTCGCCTATCCAGACCGCATCGGGCGAAGGCGAGGCGACGATGCGCTGCGCTATGCCCTGTCGAACGGCCGGGGCGCGCTGTTCACGCAACCGGACACGGCGGCCGGCGAGTTCATCGCGGTCGCGGCGGTCGACGACAGTGCGCGCGAGGCGCGCATCCGGCTCGCGGCCCCGCTGTCGCTCGCGTCGATCGAGCAGGTGCTCGGGGAGCGGGTCGAGACGCTCGACGAGGTCGCGTGGGATGCGCGCAGCGAAGCCGTGGTCGCACGACGCGTGCGCCGGCTCGGCGCGCTCGTGCTCGATGAACGCCCGCTGCGCGAGCTGCCGGCGGGCGCGAGCGATGCGGCGTTGCTCGACGGTGTGCGCGCGCTCGGCCTCGGCGCGCTGCCCTGGTCGGGCAGCGCGCGCGAGCTGCAGCGTCGCGTCGCGTTCGTGCGCGCGCTCGATCCCGCACAGGCCGGGGATTGGCCGGATCTGTCCGACGATGCGCTCGCCGCGACGCTCGGCGACTGGCTGGCGCCGTGGCTCGGCGGCATCACGCGCCGTGCCCAGCTCGCGCGCCTGTCGATGAACGAGGTCCTCGGCGCGCAGCTCTCGCACGCGCAGCGCGAGGCGCTCGCGCGCCTCGCACCGGCGACGCTCACGATGCCGACCGGATCGCGGCTGCCGGTGGATTACACGGATCCCGCCGCACCCACCGTTGCGGTGCGCCTGCAGGAAGTGTTCGGCATCGCGGCGACTCCGACGGTTGGCGGCGGCAGGGTACCGGTCACCTTCACGCTCCTGTCGCCCGCACGGCGGCCCGTGCAGGTGACGCGCGATCTCGCGAGCTTCTGGCGCGGCGCCTATGCGGAGGTCCGCAAGGACCTGCGCGGCCGCTACCCGAAGCACCACTGGCCCGAGAATCCGCTCGAGGCGCGCCCGACGCGCGGCGTGAAACGCCGTCCGGGTCCAGTGTGACTAGATGCGCCGATAGACCTGCACGAAGCGGTCGGTGTGGCCGCGGATGGCGGGGTCGAACACGACCTGCGCATGCGTGTCGGCCGCATTGCGCAGCCCATCCCAGGTCTTCTCGAGGCGAAAGCCGTGGCTTTCGATGTCGCGCCTGGCGAAGTCCTCGTCGATGCGATGCAGGTCCTGCGCCGCGTCCTTGCCCGTGCCGCCCTTCGCGGCGTGATCGACGATCAGGAACACGCTGCCGGGTTTCAGGGCCGCGTGGATCTGGTCGAGGAAGTGACCCGCGTCGATCGGCGCCCAGCCGCCCGCCTCGTCGACGTGATAGAGATCGTGATACGACATCACGATGAGCGCGCCGTCGAGGTCGTCCCGGCCGAGCCGCAGGTTGCAGCTCTCGACGAGCATCGGCTTCACGTTGGCGAGGCGCCCGTCCTTCAGCCGCTCCTTCAGTTCCGCGCGCGCGAACTGCTGGTAGGCGGTGTTGTTCAGCATCAGCACGCTGCCGCCCGGGCCCACCACGTCGGCGAGCAGTTCGGAGTAGTAACCGCCGCCGGCGAAGATATCGGCGATCTTCATGCCGGGCGCGAAGCCGGCGAGTGCGAGCACCTCGGCCGGCTTGTCGCGCGCATCGCGCTCGCGATCCTTTGCGGAGCGCGACGGGTCTGCAACGGCGCGGGCGTAGACGGAATCTGCCGTGGCGTCGCCGGCCTGGGCGATCGACGCGACGACGAGCAAAGCGAGCAGCGGGGCGAGGGTACGCATGAGGGCTCCTTCGGTGCAGGAGCGGATCATGCGCGTGCCGCGCGGCGGGGCGAACCGCCGATGCGACGACCCGCCCGTGCGTCGCGATGAAGCGTCCGTGGCCGCTGCCCGCCGCTTGGGGCATGCTAGGCGGATGGGTACGCTGCGACGCCTCGTCATTGCGCTGTCGAGCCGCGCATGGGCTGTCGCGCTGCTTGCGGCGCTGACCGTCGGGATGGCGCGGCGCCTCCTCGCGATCAGCGCGCAGATCGAGCGCGTCACGGGTCACGCGGCCTTCGACATGCAGGCGAATCTCGGTGTCGGGGACATCGCCCTGCAGCTCGCGCGCTACACGCCGGAGGCCGTTCGGCTATACGGCGAGTTCTCGCAGACCGATTTCCTGTTCCCGTTCGTCGCGGCGTCGTTCTGGGCCGCGCTGCTCGTGTGGGGACTGCGCCGCGCGCGGCCCGCGGTCTATCGGGCGGGCCACTGGGCCCGCTTCGTGCCGTGGCTCTATCTCGGCTGCGTGTTCGACTGGGTCGAGAACATCGCGAACGCGTGGGTCGTGGGGCGTTATCCGCCCCTGCACACGGGGGTCGCCTGGCTCGCGGTCATCGCGAAATATGCCAAGGTCGCGGCGGGCAGCGCGACCATCGTGCTCGCGGTCGCGTTTGCACTGTGGGGCGCGAGCGCGTCGATCGCGCGCTACGTCCAAAGGAGGGTGCAGTGATGTCGCAGCGGGTATTTCGCTGGTGCACGGTCGGCGCGGCGCTGATCGTCGCGGGTGCGGCCGTCTACTTCCTCGCGACCTACATCGCGGCGTCCATCGCGATCGGCAGCAGCGGACTCGAACCGTTCTACCAGCAGTCGGTACGCGCGATGTGGCTCGGGTTCTGCGCGCAGCTCGGTCTGCTCGCGCTCGTGATGCTCTATGCCGCGGCGTATCCGCGCAGCGTGTCGCGCCAGTTCGTCCTCGTGCTCGCGCTGATGCCGCTGCTCAGCACCGTGCTGCTCTTCTCGTTTGCGGCGAGCCGCATCGGCGCCTGGGCGCTCGCGGCCGCTGCCGTCCTGATGCTCGCCGCCGCGTCGACGTGGCCCGCGCGCACCCCCGACGACACATCCCTCGGCGCGCAGGCGGTCAGGTTCCCGGGAGGCCCTCGAGCACCATGACGCTGAACGTGCCCTTGCCGGCGCGCAAGGCCTTGGCGGCCGTGTACTCGGGCGAATGCCAGAACGCGAGCGCGGCTTCCTTCGACGGAAACCTCGAGATCACGACACTGCGGCCCTCGCTCGCACCCTCGATCATTTCGACCTTCGCGGCCGGTGTCAGGCTGATGTGCGCGCCCCCGAATTTCGCGTAGATCGGCGGCAGCGCTGCGTTGTAGGCCTTGAAGCCTTCGGGATCGGTCACCACGCCCTGCACCAGCAGATAGGCGGGACGCGTCGCAGTCGTTTCCGGCATCGGCTCCTCCTCGTGTGGCCACGATGCTAGCGCCGCCGCGCGGCGCGGCGACACCGTATTGACCCGTACGCGCAGGTACAATGCGCCCTTGTCGCGACGGGCCTGTAGCACAGCGGTCAGTGCAGGGGACTCATAATCCCTCGGTCCCTGGTTCGAATCCAGGCAGGCCCACGACATCCATGCGGAGCGTGCCCATGAGAGTGGAACCGACCATCGTCATTGCGAGCGCACTCGGTGCGCTGGCGGCGCTCGCGGCCTGCGCCACGGTTGCCGTGCCGGTCGGTGACGCCGTGGCAGGCGCGAGAGTCTATGCCGAATGCGCCGGCTGTCACGGCCCGAACGCGCAGGGCACGGTGAACGGCCAGGTGCCGGCGCTCGCGGGGCAGCACGCCTCGGTGATCGCCAAACAGCTGGGCGACTATCGCGAAGGCGAGCGGTGGGACGCGCGCATGGAGAGCATCATGGCGGAGCATCGCTTCGCCGACGACGCGCAGATCGCCAATGTCGGGGCCTATCTCTCCGGATTGCCGGCCACGCCGGCGGGTGGCGGCAGTGGCGAGGGTGGCGAGCGAGGTGCCCGGGTCTATGGCAAGGCTTGCGCGTCGTGCCACGGTGCGCGCGGCGAGGGCAGCAA
>WBZO01003197.1_pt1 | contig 19655 bp, 17 predicted proteins | sample 5204261 | NCBI WGS metagenome assembly WBZO01 (sample SAMN12412400, study PRJNA552823) | activated sludge metagenome | isolation source: activated sludge from anammox sidestream of wastewater treatment plant... | place: USA: North Carolina | collected 2017-09
ACGAAATGAACACCAAACAAGAATGGAAAAAACGCTTTACATGGATCGTGCTTCTGGTTTTGACGCCGGCAGTTTTATTCGCTGGACTTAACTTTCAGCAGTTGGTTTCCGCCTGGACGGTTTCGAAAGAGACCCGGCAACTGGAACGACAAGCCGCCTTTACGCCGGAGGGTGTGGAAAATCCTGCACCGCTCGCGGAGAATTTCGAAGCTGGACTTTCCACGGCATTTTGGGATTTTACGATCATCAACGGCGCCGGGCAGGCATTGAACGAAACTGCCTGGCACGCGGCGGAAATGGAGATCGATCATCAACTCACCCTCCGGCATGTCCAGGACCCGGAGTTCGAGACGGAAAGCGCGGACTGGCAGGAACCCTCCAGCGGGCAATACAACAATGTCACATTGATCGGCGGCAGTGGCTTCCAGCCCACATCATCGAGCGACGTGATTGTGGAGTTCAAAAGCCGGGTGGATGAGAGTTTTTATGGGACGGCGGGAGTCGTCCTGCAGCCGCAAGGCACGCTTCAGGCAGATGGTCTCTTTGCCAAGCCCTTCGATATGTTTGGATTTTCAGTAATCGGTAATGAGTCCTCCTTCAATGGCGCCAATGGTTCGGTTTGTTATCTGGCGCTCAATTGGGCGCCTGTTCAGGTCGAAGCCATGAATGTGGACCCGGAGTTGTGGCACATCTATCAAATCCGCCTGCATCAAGTCAGCAGGATCAAATGGATGGGAACCGTGTCGGTGGATGGGTCGGAACTGTGTCGGATGATGATGCCGGCATTTGGACCGCTGGAGATCCAGGTCTGGAGCGATAATTATCTGGTGAGCACCCAGCCGCAGCGATGGTGGCAGATCGCACCGGTTCTTGAGTTGGGTTTCCAGGATGGCGGGAATAAGGAGTTTCATCTGGATGACATTCGTATCTTTGAGGAGGTTCAGGAATAAACAGGCAATGATCAATACGCCCGGTTCACGACCGGGCGTATTTTTGTGGGAATGGTAAGCGACACATACAACCCACCTTGTCCTCCTGAACAGTATAGTCACGCCCATGAGTGAGTCGTACCAGTCCAAACAGGAACGCCGGCAACGGTTGCTGGAGTCAATGCCCGAGGGCCTCCGCCCGCATGTTTCTGTGCGCAACATCGAAGCTGTGGCAGCGCTTTCACCGCAGGCACAGACTCGTTTGCTGGAAGCCATTCAAGCCGGGCTCAAGCGATTGCCGCGCGCCATTGAACAATTACGCGCCGACCCGCAGACTTCCATTGCAGACCTGCTCGATCCTCCTGCACAACCTGAAACAGAACTGCCTGCACAGACCCACTCTGCATCCATTGGACAGGATGTGGCGGATCTGATCCAGGAGTGCTTTCCGGATATGCCGCGTGTGTCGGCGGAGGCGCTGGCAGATGCGGATGTGATGCAGGTCGTTCGGTCCGTTGCAGAGATCCATCAACAGGTCTTCAAGTCCAATCACATCAAGACGGATTTCATCATGCTGACTTTATATGGATTGATGTGCCAGACACTCGAACGGCTTGAAGAGATGATTGAAGAAACCCCTGCCCTGCGGCAGGCTTTTGAAAAAAACAACGAATGGAGAAAAGAAGAAATATGTTGAAACGTATTGCCTCGACCGGCGTGAACCTGGTGGTGCTGGGCGTGTCGGTTGGAATTTTTCTGGTGGCGTTCATCGCCTTGAATGCATTGGGTGCGGCACAGAAGCCGCCCACCATTTCTGTGCTGTCCGCCACGCGTGACTTGAACATAGGCGATGTCATCACTACCAATGACCTGGCGGTCAAGACCGTCTTTCAGGATGACAACACCAGTCTGTATATCCCAGGTGAGGAAGTGACTGGGGTGGTCGGCGGGGTGGTGGCACAACCCATCTTTAGTGGACAGCCCATCTTTCGTTCGACGATATTGGCGCAGGCTGCGGAAGGCACCAGGCTCTCAGCGGTGCTAGCTCAATTCCCTGGACACAGTCTATTCCCGTTACCATTGGACGCGATGAATTTGGTATCGCCGGATGCAGAAGCGTTTTTACCTGGGGACTTGATCGGCGTGACGGTCGTGATCAGCACCCGACCGCAACAGATGAGCACCCCTACCCCGATGCCGGAACTGGTGATCGATCCGGGATATGTCGAACCGACTGCCCAACCCTCTCCGCTTGAATTGGAACAGACAGATGCCATCAACCGTTCATTCCCGCCGCTTGCCAAGGATCTGTTTCCGATGGGTGTGCGTGTGATCGCGGTGCAAGGGCTGCCGGTACAGACAGACTCTACTGAGAATAGCAATAGTGGTTCCTCCTTCACACTCGAAGATACGCAGAAGATGCTGATCCTGCTCGTCCCCAATGAAAGCCGCGAAGTGTTGTCGCTTGCCTTGCAACAGGGCGACCGTTTGGTAGTCTCGCTCATGGCGCGTGGTGATGAAGCACCCTCTGCCGGATTCACCTATTGGGATTTCGAAGACTTGTTCAAGCAGGATCGCGAAGAAGTCTTGGGAGGAGGACAGTAATGCAAGTATTGTTGCTCGGTGCGGGAACCGTGACATCCCGCTTGAACATGCAGCTCGCGGAACAAGGTCATTCTGTTATCGCTCAGATCGCGGCATTCACACCGCAACATATTGACCTGTTCGATTTCCGCGCTCTGGTGGTGGTTTCGCCTGAGTCGTCGGTCTCCCCGGAGAGTCTGGTCAAAGCCGCTGAACGCGGCAAGTTGATCTTCGTCATCGCGGGCGTCGGCGATGGCATGGCGTCTTGGGCAAATGGTGTTGGCGTGCCTTCCATTGCATATCCGCCCTCGGATGTGGACATCAACAAACTCTATGAAGAGATGCGTCGTGCGGACGCCGGTAACCTTGCGGCAGATGATCAATATCGCAGGGCAGTCTTGGGCAGCGATATGTCCGCTCGCATTCAATCGGGGATGGCGGTGAGGAAGATCGCGATCACATCCCCCAAAGGTGGAACGGGGAAAACCACTGTGGCAGTTAATCTTGCAGTCGCGCTTGCTCTGTCGGGTATCACGACCTATTTGGTAGATGCCGATGGCAATGCCGGCGCACTGCAATACCACATGCGCATGGAACGTGTGAATACCACGATGATCGGACTCCTGCGGCGCGAGATCGCCAAAGCCAACAAAGGCGTGATGGGCGACGTGGCATCCGGTGCGGCATATCTCAACGCCTTTACTCCATTGGAAAACCTGCCGACCTTGCGAGTATTACCAGGGCTCATCACCGATGATCTTGGAGATGAAGTCTTACAACAGGAAGCGAAGGTCGCTGAAGTCATTCAAGGCTTGTATGAAGCCGGCGTTGCTGCTGGCGGTGTGGTCATTATGGATGTCGGCATCAACCCTGCGCATGTGGTGCATCGTGCAGCGCTAAAAGCCGCTGAAGGGATTGCGATTGTGATCAAGCCTGAGATTCCGGATCTGGCGGAGACCCGCAGATGGATTGCCAGGATGATCAACTCCCTGGCAAGTGTGGTCGGCAAGGGCAGTGCGCATGAATTCGTCGGCAGCCGCGTCAAGCTCTGCTACAACCAGGTCGTGGGCGATGGCTTCAAGGCGGCGCATAAGATGTTGCAACAGGCGTTGTGTGAAGACAAGATCGAACTGGCATTGATCCCCAATGGCATCATTCCGATTGTCGATCCACGCCTCGCTGCCCAAGCTGTGAACTCGGATCGGCGTGAGGATGTTTTGATCTGGCGGTACAAGAAGGAGAAATTGGAGGAGCTCGGACCGTTCGCTGATTCATTACTTGGCTTTGCCTCCCATTTTGTACCCGCTGTGCGTGAAGGTGCATCCCGCATTGGTTTATTGCCAAACGCTCCCAAAAAGCGCGGCTGGTTTGGAAAGGGATAGCCATGTTCGATATTGCTGGCAAAACAATGAAGCCTGTCTCGGAGGTACGATCCTCGGATGAGATGGAGCGCTGGTGGAATGTTCTTGCTGAGGAAGGACGTGCAAAGAAGGCGATTGAGTCGTTGCAGAAGAGTCTAACCTCCACAGAAATCGAAGTGCTGGCTCGTCGTGTCTTCGAGGAAGTGAGTCTTCGTGCCGTCGATGCGGGCGTCTCTTTACCCAAGGAATACATCCTGCGCCTGATCGGGGAACTATCCGGCATGGGTCCGCTATTGGAACTCATTGCCCGCTCAGACATCGAAGATATCGCCATCAACCTCGGACACATCTATGTATACACCACGAGCAATGGCTGGGAACATGCGGGTGCTGCACCAGATGGGATCGGCGATGCGCTGCGTGTCATGATCGACCGCGCCGGACAACGCGCACCGACCCCCGATTACCCGGTTGCAGATGCCATGTTGCAGGTCATGGTTCCACTCGTCGATGGCAGTGTGAGGCGCAAAGGTGTGCGTATCAACTATGTCATGCCGCCGGCTTCACCCTATGGGGACACGATCACCTTGCGTGTCTCAAATTATCGCACCGCCTCCGACCTGACTCAAGGGAGCCTTGCATTGCTTTGCCAAAATAGACTCCCTCCTGTCCCGCGTCCCAAGTTCGATCCGAAAGATTTCCCACGCGGCAATGGCATTCTCACGCCCGAAGCCGCCAACTATTTATTGAGCGTGATGGTGCATGGTGGAACGTTGGTCATCGCCGGCACCACCGGTTCTGGCAAGACCTTTGTCGGGCAAAGAATTCTGCAGGAAATGCTGGACTACTACCCGCGCGGCGCGATCCGTTTGTTCATTGTAGAGGATAGCAATGAAATAATTCTCAACGGTTGGAACGGCGATGGCAAAGCCGATACAGGCAACATCATTTACACCGTGACTCGTCCCGAAATCCGTGGTGGTCCACCGCCAGTCACGATGTATGACCTGATCCGTTCAGCACTGCGTTCGCGTCCACATGGCGTGGTCATTGGGGAAGCGCGTGGCGCGGAAGCCTGGGAATTGATCCGGGCGGCAGCGACCGGACATGGACATTCAGCCTTCACGATTCATGCCACCAGCGCTGAGCATGTCTGGCCGCGTTTTCTGCAGGTGGTACAGGCGCATCCGGATGCGGCAAGAATGTCTGAGATTCAGATCGCACAGTCATTTGCGGAGGCGGTGACGGCGGCGGTATATATTGAACGCAATCATCAGCATGGCCAGATCGTGCGTGAGATCGTGGAGGTGTCCACCATCGTGGAACGCACCGCCGCCCGTCCATCCTTTTCCCCGTTGTTCAAGTATGAAGCCGGCAGGGGACTTGTGCCCACCGGCAACCGCCCGATGCGTCCGGGCTTTCGTGCCACGGACCTGAATATTTCTGAATCCATATTTAAACCATAGGAGACCTATATGGCAAAAAGATCGAAACGATTGCCTCAAATGATTGCAAGAGGCTTTGAGATTATGTTGAAGTCCGTTCCTGCGGATACCCTGGTCAACCAAACCAAGGCGGCAGAAGCTATTGAACGATACCGTGTTCGCCCTGATAATCATCTTACAAGTGCGTTTTCCGATCTCTTACAGGAGATAAATCCTTGTATTGATTCGGAAAAACTGCAGGAGGCAGACGTTGATATCGCCCTCCTGCAAGTGAAGGCAGACCTTAAGTCATGGAGTTAACAATGAATGATGTGGGAACAACCCATGCTTTCGTGTTGAGTAAAGGGTTTGCGCAAGTCGGCAATCACTCGGCATTGATCGGCGAGGATGACACCAGACGCCTGTTTGCCGAAGTGTATGCCGACCCGGATCGTCCCGATGTGCGACCACAGGAGGCATACAAGTCCATTCTCTCCTCGATTCAACCAGGCTGGACATTACGTTTACTCCAATTGTTCTGGCCCGACCCGGAGCCAAGGTTGGAATTCCAGAAGCAGGTTAGCCAATGGGAAACTCCTGTTTCAGAGGGACTTGATATTCTGCATCAGGGCTTATCCCTTGCCGTGCAGGAATATCCACTTCCCTTTGTACGGCGAACTGTATTGGAATTTGTATTACCAGGCGATGAGGGTATGGCCTGGTGGGAGGGGCTGAGTGGATTGTGTGCCGGCTTTGGGTTGCGAATTCGATATCTGGATCGAAATGCAATTGAAGGCTTGACCCGCTGGGCGCTTAACCCCAATTTGGAATATAGGACATAGCTTGAGTAGTGTATTCCAAGGATTATCGATTTAATTCAGAAAGGAGTTGACAGCAACAGTACCATTTTGAAGAACACGGGTGTATTTGATTTATATTGCTTCTCGTGAATGCCCGGAGAGTTTTTTCATTGGATTGAGGGTAATTTTGATCTGTCGCTTTGATGCAAATTTTGTCATGAGTGGCATATAATTTGTATTATCCACGCAAAGCATGTAGAGCACATCGGCTGCTTAAACCACTACTTGAAAGAGTCAATACAAACAGGAGAATTACAACATGGCTAGATGCACAGCACCAGTACACGGCCACCGCACAGCGAGCGGTCGAGCGGCCTGCCCTGTATGCGGTGGCAGTTACCGCAGCTATGGCGGCTATGGGTCATACTCGAACCCGTCTTACTCTCCACCACGGAGCAGCGTAGGCGGCGGATCCAGTAGCAGCGCAAGGCCGCGCTGGTCGCGAGCAGGTTCATCCGTGATGTACACGTCTGCCGAGGTGAGGACACTCACGCCGGTTCGCGAAAGCATCGAGAAGCGGACGCCGCTTCCTGATCCTCGGGACATTTTTCTCTGCCACGCGTGGGATGACCGGGGAGGGGCTGCCAAGGAACTGCACGATTTGCTCGAGTCGCGTGGTGTCTCGGTCTGGTTCAGCGAGAAGGACGTCGCCCTCGGCGCACCGTTGCTCCGCGAAATTGACAGGGGACTGGCGAAGTCGCGAGTGGGGATCGTACTGGTGACCCCTGCGTTGCTACGCCGCCTCCAAGGAGAGGGCATCGCCGACAAGGAGCTATCGGCACTCCTAGTGCGTGATCTACTCGTTCCTATTGTACACGGCACGACGTATGAAGCTCTCCGTGAAGTCAGCCCACTGCTCGGCTCGCGAAGTGGACTGAACACAGCAGAAGATACAATGGCAAATGTCGCGGCTAAGCTCGCAGAGTTAGTTGCCCTCTAGCTCTATTGCCAACACAGATCTGGGATGCCGCTGACATGCAACAAGCTCTCCATGACTGTGCGCACGAACAAAACCTGGAGCAAATACCGTTGAAGTCTTCGAATAAATGCCGATCAACATAACGGATCTCATGATTAGAAACAAACAATAAATCAATTTAGAGGATGGAAGCTACTTTTTCTGCTCGTAAATAAGGTTCCCCACGTTCTTTGTCCATCTCCATCACCCCTGTGATCAACAGAGGTGGATTTGAATCCAGAAAGGATTTTGCGACCCGGTATACATCCGGGAAGAGAATCACATCTAATGTACCCTGCAGGTCTTCAATAGTCAGGAAGAGCATCAGGTCGCCTTTGGCAGTGCGACTGCGGCGCGAGGTCTGGCGCACGCCGGAAACAGTCACACGCCGACCTATTTTCTCCACGGCGTCAATGGACGAGATTGCTCCAGCGATCCTATCCTGAACCAATTCAAGGGGGTGTGCTTCCAGGCTGGCGTCAAGGATTTCCAATTGGGCATCCACCTTTTGTTGCAGGGTCCAATCCTCTTCGCTGGTATCCGACCAGGCAAATAGACTCATCTGATCCCGCTGCCAGCCACCTGTTTGTAAGCGTTTCAAGATAGCAGGGATATTTCCAAAGCCCTCCAATGCCCCGATCTTTGCCAGGTGTTCGGCTTCCTGATTGCGTGGATCCACGCGCGAAAGGAAATCATCCAGGGAGGTGAATGGCGCATATTGGATGATCCTTGCAATCGTGCGTTGGGTTAATTCCCTGACCTGACCAAGACCCATAAAGAGCGCACGTTCCTCCGAGTCGACCAATCTTTGCACCGAGAATTGGTGCCGTGAATAATTCACATGCGGGGGACGGACCTTCAAACCCAAACGCCTGGCTTCGCTCAAATAAACCCGCTGACTGTAATACCCACCCCAATTGGCAAGCACCGCTGCCATGAACTCTGCTGGAAAATATTCCTTGCACCAGGCAGAACGCCAGCCGATCCTGGCATACGAAGCGGCATGGGCTTTTGGAAAGCCATAGCCGGCAAAAGCTGCCATCATTTCCCAAATGCGTTTGCCGGTCTCGATGGGAATACTGCTACGTGCCTGTGCTTCTGACACGAACTTTCTTTCCAACTCCTGCATTTTCTTGCCCGGATCAAAATGACTCATCGCCCGTCTGAGCAGGTCGGCTTCAGCCAGACTGAAACCTGCCAGTTCATTGGCGATGCGCAAGACCTGTTCCTGATATAGGATCACCCCAAAGGTCTCATCCAATAAGGGCGCGAGCGCCGGATGAAGATGGTGGACGGGTTCTTCGCCTTTGAATCGGCGCACGAAGGCATCCTTGAGTCCGCCAGTGAGCGGACCGGGACGATATAACGCCAGTGCCGCCATGATGTCATCTTCCGTGCGGGCATGGATCTCGCGCAGGGTCGCACGCATCCCCGGACTTTCAATTTGGAAGCAACCAATGGTCTCACCCTTTTCAATACGAGTGGAGGTGGCTTCATTGATGGAAGGCGTGGAGTCCAGAACAGATAAAGGAGTCGCGTATTGTTCGGGCTGGCTTTGCTGTACGAATTCCGCCACATCGCCAACGACGGTCAATCCACGAATTCCAAGAAGATCGATCTTCACCAGTCCCAAGGCTTCCACCGAGTCGAGATCGAGCTGGGTGATGACCACGCCCTTGCCGCCCGAGTTCATAACCGGCACAAGATCGGTCAGTGCTCCCGGCGCGACGATCACACCACCAGGATGCATGGAAAGATGACGAGGTAATTTCAGGATGGCTTCGGCATCATCAAAGATGGATTGGTGGTTGGGATAAGTAGTTCGAAGTTCTGCAAAGGGAGAAGGTGCATCTTCTCCATCCTCGGACTCCTCGAAGCGCGCCCACCAGGCATACGGCAATTGATTGGCAAGTTCCCTGACCTTTGCAGGTTCGAGTCCATATGCCTTAGCAACATCCCCCAGCGCAGAGCGTGGACGATAACGGTTGATCGTCCCAACCATCGCAACCTTGTCGGCGCCATAGGTATCAAAGACATGTTGGATAACCGAGTCACGCCTGCGGGAACACAAGTCGGTGTCGATATCTGGAGGTGTGACACGCGCAGGATTGAGGAAGCGTTCAAAATATAAATTGAGGCGCAAGGGATCGGGACTGGTAATGCCAAGACAATGCGCAACCAGTGAGGAAGCAGCCGACCCACGGGAAGAATAAGGCACTCCTGTTTCCCGCGCGAAGTTCAGGATATCCTCGACGATCAGGAAGATGGGTTCAAAGCCCATACGCGAGATCACATCCAGTTCATGATCGAGCCGCGTTTGGATCTGCGGTGTGATCTCGCCATAGAGTTCTATGGCTCCAGTTGTGGCTTTGTCACGTAAATGCTGGGAGACCGTCACACCTTCCGGTAATGGAACGATAGGCATCTGGGGTTTGCCAAGTGGCAGATCGAAACGGCAGCGTTCGGCGATTTCCTCTGCGGCTTGTAATGCTTCGGGAAATTCCTTGAAGCGCTCTTCGATGAGTTGGGGTGGCATGAACCAAGCATCTGCCGTGGCAAGGGCTGTCTGGGAAATGGTGGTAACCGTTTGATTGAGTCGAATGGCAGCCAGCGTTTTTTGTAATCGGGCTTGTTCCTGGGTTTGGTAATAGACCGGATGCGCAATTACGGTCGGCAATCCCAGTTTGCGTGCCTGCGTGGATAATGTGCCGGCGCTGGACACATTTCGTAAGGGGACATACAAACGATCTTCAAATCCATCCTGTAATCCCTGCGGGTTTTCACATAAGGCGATGAGGTCTTTGGAGTATTGAAACACTATATCCAACGAACTGGGAGCGTCCGGAATATCGCGTAGAGATAGCACGCTGCTCAGCCGGCAGAGGTTGGACCAGCCTTCGACGCTTGTTGCCAACAACTGAAGCGGTCCTTGTTCGAGGTCGATCTCCAACCCGATCACAGGTTGAATGCCGGCATCCTTGCAGGCTTTGACGAATTCAACCGTGCCTGTCAACAGATGGTGATCGGTCAAGCCAAGTGCGGACATGCCACAAGCCCTCGCCGCCTGTACCAAATCAGTGGGAGTCATCAAGCCTTCTTGCAAAGAGAAGGCGGAGTGGGTTGTGAGGTGGACGTACATCAGGACAATTGTAAACGTTCCCACCAATGATTAGCGACATGAGAAGTACTCCCCCATGCCCAGCCCGCTATCATCCCGCGCATGTCATTCGATCACCCCATCCAAATCCCCTTTATCCTGCGCGGTCAGGCAATTGCCGCGCAGGATCTGTTGTATCAAAGCTGGGACGGAACAATTCAGTTCCATTACCCCGACCCGCGACCCCTACTTGACCAGATCGTGCTTTCAGATCCGACCCAACTCCAGCGTGACTTTGCGAATGTCCGTGTCAACGAGATCATCGACTTTCTTGCCGAAGCCGGCAAAGCCATGACCCTCAACCATGTCCGCATGGAGCAGGCTTGTCGTTTCAGCGTGCCGTTCAGCGCCCTGCCCGAGTCCATCGTGCGCGGCAGCTATGACCTGATCCCGGTGGTGTTCTCGAAACTGGCGTTGCGCACGATGGTCGAGAATGAAATCGGTTCAAAGTATCTGGATGGCTGGGTCGAGATGCCCTATGCGGACAAGGTCGCCAGACGACGAGCCTATGGAGCGCGCACCCTTCATTTCATATCAGGCAATGTACCGGTCGTGGCTGCCCTGAGCATCGCCCGCGCCGCCCTGATCAAATCGGACAACATCATCAAGGTCACACCCAATGATCCGCTCACAGCATCTGCCATCATCGGCGCGATGATGGATGTCGATCCAAATCATCCGGTCACCAAACATTTCTCGGTCGTGTATTGGTCAAAGGAATTGCAGGACTTCGAATACGAGCTAATCCAGCCGCGTTACTTGGAGAAGATCATCTCCTGGGGTGGCGCCCTGGGTGGAGTCAACTCGACTCTCAATCATGGCAATCTGCAAGCCTCCGGCATCGATGTCATTGCCTTGGGTCCGAAGTTCAGCATCTCCATCCTGGGACGTGAAGCCTTCCAATCCAGCGCGGAGATCGAACAGGTTGCCAAACGTGCAGCCAAGGATGCGGGTTCCTTCAACATGGAGTCCTGCGGCTCATCGCGCTTCCATTTTGTGCAGGCGTCTCTGGATCAGGCAATGGAATATACCCGGCGCTTGTACGATCACATGCAGCACCAGGACCCATCCTTGAGCGCCATGCCGAAGCATTTCCCAACTGACCTTCGGGATGAGATCAATGCTGCCCGCGCCCAGGATGATTTCTTTTACGTGGTCGGCGGGGACAGGAATGAAGGCGCTGTGGTGGTAAGTCTCACCGGCGACCTGCCCGATTTCTTCCCCATGCACAAAGTTGTAATGGTCATCCCATTCGATGATCCCATTCAGCTCGTGGATCGCATCCATCCTTCCACACAGACGGTTGGCATCTACCCCGAAACTCTCAAGCAGCCATTACGCGACATCCTGGTCGCACGTGGCGTGTGCCGCTTCATTTCCATCGGACATACTGTGGAGTATTCCATCGGTGGTCCCTTCAATTCAACCGAGATCATGCGACGCACCTGCCGCTGGATACTGGATGAGTCCTATCCCACCAAATGGGAACTGCCCGGCTTCTATCTGCGCAAAGCCTGGCAGATCTTCAAACACTATATTTTTTAGGAGATTCATTTCATGACCAACTATATTCTTTCGGGCACGCCCGAATCCTGGACACGCCTGCCAGTCCAGACCTTGTTCTCGCTTTCCAAACCGGAATTGGATTCTTTGCAATTGCATTGGGCGCAAACCCGCTTTCAACAATTGCAGGAGCGCATTCCCGCCCTGGATGCTTTGGCGGAAAAGCAGGGCGTGAAGATCATCGCCGACTTCGAGACTCTTGCAACCATCCTCTTCACCCACCAGGTCTACAAGAACTATCCCTTTGCCTTCATCGAACGCAAGTTGTTTACTGAGCTGACGCGCTGGTTGAACAAGTTAACGGCACATGATCTTTCTACACTCGATATGCGCGGCGTGAACACCATCGACGAATGGCTCGCCCGTCTGGATGAAGCCGGCATGTTCGTCTTTCACTCGACCGGCACCAGCGGCAAGTTGAGTTTCTTCCCGCGCAGCCAGACCGAGAAGGAAGCCTGGGTCGAAGGAACCTATACCTTTTTGGAAGCCTTCATGCCCGGTATCCGCGATCTGCACCTGCCGGTCTTCTGGCCCGCCTACCGCAGCGGACGGCAGGCTTCCATGCGCCTGATCACGCACTTCGGTCCGGCTTTGGCGGGCAGTGAAGCGGAGTATCACAGCCTGTTCAACGCGCCCATGTCGGCAGATTTCATGTCGCTCGCCATGCGCATGAAACACGCCCAGGAACACGGCGACCTGACGGCGATGGATACGATCAAAGCCATCTTCAAAACGAAGGGTGAGATCGTTACGCTCAAGGCGCGTAAGGCGGGACTCACCAATGCATTCTTCGATAAGATGGTGCGCGACTATCGCGGTCGGCGGGTCTTCCTGATGGCATCTGCCACGGATCTGTTGGATGTGGCGGTGGAGGGATTGGCTGCCGGACAGGAGAGAGTCTTTGCATCTGACTCCGTTCTTTTAACGGGCGGTGGCTTCAAGGGACGCCAGACCATTTCGGATTGGAAGGACATCCTCAAAAAATTCTACGGTGTGAATCAGGTCTTCATGTCCTATGGCATGACCGAACTCAATACCTACAACATCGCCTGCTCCAGGGGTGTTTATCATGCCTTCCCCTGGAACATCCCGATGGTCCTGGGTCCGGATGGCACACCCCTGCCGCGCACCGGGGTGCAGACCGGACGGGCTGGCTATTTCGATCTGCTCGCCCAAACCTATTGGGGCGGCATCCTGACCGGTGACTGCATTACAGTTCATTATGATGAAGAATGCGACTGCGGCTGGAAGGGTCCGTGGATCGAGGACAACGTGCAGCGTTTCAGCGAACTGATGGGCGGCGAGGACATCATCTCCTGCGCCGGGGTGCAGTCGGCATACAGTGATTTCATGGAATACATCGCCGCCGATGTGCCGGAGGGAGAATAGGCAAATGGATATCGCCGCTCTGACCATGCTGGTCTTTGGCATGGTGATCGTGGGGTCCGGTCTGACCGGGCTCCTCGCACCACAACTTCTTTTTACTGTGTTGGGTATCACGGACACCGGTTCTGCCACTCTACTATTTCTGATGGCGACCTCCCAGGCGTCGCTGGCAATGGGACTGTATTACATCCTGGCTTCAGTCAACGAAACCCGCAGCTTCTTTAAGTGGAGCGTGCCACTGCGGATCATCAACTTCCTGGTCTTTGCCGCCATGATCATCCTCGGCATTGCGCCAATCCAATGGCTGCTGGTGGCTGGACTCGAACTGGCAGGCGCGTTGGCAACAGCAATTGCACTGGCTTCGAAGAATCATTACACCCTGGATCATTTTCATGTGTTACGGATTGCAGGTCTGACTCTGGCACTTGTTGGAGGCATACTCGCATTCAAGCCATTTGGAATCTATGGCAGCGCATCCGCCTTTCTGCTGATCTCCAGCGTTGGCATGATGTATGCTTATCGCAGGTTCGACCCGGTTCAGACAGGGGAGCAGTGATGCGGCGTCCTTCCTTTGAGTTTCATCGCATTCCAGTCGGGATCGACAACTGTTATCTATTGCGCGGGAGGACCACCATCCTGATCGATGCCGGCGCACCGGGGCATGTGAAGGAGTTTATGCGCGGCATGGATCGCCTCGGCATTTCGCCGCGGGAGATCGAACTCATCCTGTTAACCCACGGACATGCCGATCATATTGGCTGTTTGCATCAAATCCAAACCCTTACAGAGGCGGAGATTGCCATGCACGAGGCGGAGTGTGCGTGGGTCGAAAGCGGTGAACCGGATCTGTCGCCTGGCGTCACTCTATGGGGTCGCATGTTGGTTGGCATGGGGCAGGTTTTATACAAACCCCGTCTATATCCCTGTGCTGTGGATTATTCCATCACCACCACCCTATCATCCCTGATGAGGTTGGGCTATGGCGTCCCAGGACAGGTGGTTCACACGCCAGGTCATTCGCCTGGTTCGATTAGCATTCTGCTTGAATCAGGCGAGGTCTTTGTGGGTGATCTGGCCATGAATGCCTGGTACTTGCGTTCGAAACCTGGGCTGCCGATCCTTGCACAGGATATGGATCTGGTGGTGCAAAGTTGGAAGCGGCTGATCGGGATGGGCGCCAGACAGGTCTACCCGGCACATGGAGCTGACTTCCCGATTGAGATCATCCAAAAGGAAATCCAGGCATGGGAGCGCAGGGCCTGAACTCCGTAATAAATAGAGCAACATCCTTAGCGACACGGACGGAGCACCCGTCCGTGTCTTTTTGTATCATGCCGTTCATGCCTGAACCTCAAGACCAATTCGTTACCTCCATTGCTTCAGAAGCCGTGGAAGTGCTGGAAGATCATCTGCTCTTTCCGGGTGGATATCTATTGCCTCTTTCCGCCCGTGGCACGGGTGTGCCCGGCATGACCGACCGCCCCTGGTCACGTTTATCAGCGGATGTCTTCTATCCCAATCTGCCGGTGATGTATTCCCTATCCATGCACCGTGAACCGCCGGATGTTTTGCGCGGTTCCCTGCGCGCACGCCGCACGCTCTTCGAAGGCTTCATGATGGCACTGGCGGAGAAGACCGGTCGGCGTCCTTCGATGGCGGAACGTTCCGCCGATCACGCAATGGATGCTGCCGAGTCGGAACTGACCTTTGGTAAACCCGCCTTCAAGATCGCCCTAATGAGTTCGCTCTTTGTCGAGCGTAATCGCTTTGAAGAAGCGGAAGCCGCACGCAGAGTGATCGAGTCCAATCTTCGCGCGCGTGGGCTCACAGCCCAAAGACTCTTCTATATTGCCGAACGTGCCTTGCATCACTTCCAACCCGGAGGAAAGTTATTTCCAGGATTGGATGAGCCGACGCTGTTCCTGGAAGAAACACTTCCATTATTGCCTGCCCCTTCCCGGCAGGTCATGCCGGTCGAGGATTCGGTTTGGATCGGGACTCACGCTCGCGATGGACGCGACATCCACTTCTCCTTCACCAAAGGACTCGATCCTGCCGTTCCACCTCCACCCCATGCCACCACACTGATCCTCGGTGAACCCGGTGCGGGCAAGACCAGCCTGTTGCGCTGGATCATGTTGCAACGTTTATTACAAGGCAGGACGGTCATCTCCATCGATCCCGAAGGCGAGAACAACAAACTGTGTGAAGCCGTGGGCGGGAGAATCGTGCCGGCTGGCATTCCCGAAGACACAGAAACCTGCCTCATTCATCCCCTGCAAGGCGAGAACCCGGCGGAGTTATTACTGGCTGTTCGTTTCCTAATCGCATCCCTTGCCGGTGAGTCGGTCTTATCCCCCGGTGTGCAAGCTGCCTTGCATGAAGCGGTAAAGAGACGTTGGGATCGCAGACCCGGCGCGATGTCCATTGCGGAATTCGTGGAAACATTGGGAACCATCAATGTCCCGGAAGCCGCCATGCCCTTGGCATTACTCAGACCTTTTATGCGCGGCGGACTCTTCGAAGGGTTCTTCGACAGACCCAAAGCTCTATTATCTCCGCACTTCCCCGCCGGTCAGTGGTGGAATTTCGATCTGTCCTCCCTGCGTGAAGAAAACCGTGCCATTGTGCATTCGGTGTTGGCATGGTTTTTGTATCATGCCGTCACAGTCGGTAAACAACCGATGGACATCTTCATCGATGAGGGCTGGCGCTTGTTGCGCAGTGGTCCATTCACCGACTTGCTGGATGAGCTTGGCAGACGCGCCCGCAAACGTGGGGTCGGCGTGACGCTCATCACGCATCTGCCCGCCGACCTGATGAAAAACCCCACCTCCTTGAGTCTGGCATCCACAGCTTTCATCGGTCGGCTCGGACCGGAGGAAGCCTTTACCTTCTATCGTTCACTGGGCGTGCCTGAAAGCGAAGCCAGGAAGAATGCTGAGACCACCTCACGTTTACCGCCGCGAGTCTTTCTGGCAGCTCCTTCTGCGGGACGTGGTGCTTTGTTCCCTGTCCTTGTCTCCATTCCACCGACATGGATCCATTTCTGGAAACAGCTTGGGGCATTGGGAGTTCAGCGATGATCTGTATCAATTGCGGTTATGAACACGCCACCGCTCCAGATCACTGTCCCTTGTGCAAAGGGGAGTGGCAGGGATGGGAGCTACTCTTTGCGCCGCACGCCTTGGAGGATCTGCGTGCGCAGGTCATGGGCTGGATCGCGCAACTGCCGTTTCCCACTCTCATGGAATGGATCGCATCCCCCAAAGGCTTGCGCGTGCGTTTGTATCTACCGCCGCATGTGGCGGAAGGTGTGGTGAATTCCTGGTCTGCCATGACCGGGCAGCATTCCAGATGGCGCAGTTTGGGTGTCGTGAAGATTCAATCCGATGGATATGCCCTGCACACCAGCAATCGTTTGCCATCACTCATTGCATCAGCAAAAGATAGCGACCCTCTGCTTGCCATCGGCAGCCGGCTGATCAGTGCCGCCCGCGAAGGTAAAGAAGCCAGTTTGCGCCTATGGCTGCTTGGCAATGAAGATCAATTACAGGAAAAGTTACGTAGTCTGTCCTCCTATTCGTATGGCACCGAAGGTGGCGTCGGAAATGAAACACCCAACTCGTGGGGCTTGCAGTTGGATTTCCTGCGTGCCGGATTGTTTTTCGGGATGATCATGGCAGGCATCAGTGGCGGGATTTTATTCGCGGGTTGGTTCAATCCGTTTGGGGTCTCCATGTTCGTGATCGCCGGCATCACGATCTGCATCGCATCGGCACTTGGCATTCGGGACTGGCTATCGTGGCGATCCATTCCCAAGGAAGTTGTGGAGAGACGGATACAGGAATCTCTGTTGAAGGTTGCCTTTTCCATGTCTGATCCCATCCAACTTCCGCTACTCGCTGGTGAACAGACCTGGCAACAACTTGAAACATCCTGGACTGCAATCCAGAAACACACCTTCCCGCTCCCAGTAGGTGAACTAGCAGGGCTGATCGCTCCGTTGCAGCTTGGCGAAGGATCGGGCTTGTTCGATCGCGCTGTCTGGCAGGAAGTACCGGCGCCACCACCTTCCCAGCCGTTGCTTGAGGCGGGCTTCAAGATCGGGCAGAGTGTCGCCACTGGCGAGATGGTCGGGGTCGATCCGGATGGACATGGACTCGCGACCGGTGGCAGTCGTTCAGGCAAATCCTCCTTTGTGTATTCGATGCTGGAACAGCTGATCGCACGTGGCGATGATGCACCCGGAATATTTCTGGTCGATCCGCATGTGTCGCTGGCAGATGCCTTTCTCGATGCCATTGCTCAGTTGCCAGAAGAGCAAAAGCAAAAGGCGATAAAGAGATTAAGAGTCATCACTCCGGATCAACCACAGGTCATTCCTTTGAACCTGCTTGCCGTTCCCGACTTCACCTGGGCGGGTAATGCCATCGTACAGGTCGGTCGGCGCATCTGGGATGACTACTGGGGTCCACGTATGCAGGCAGCGCTGCTTGGATTGTTTCGTCTCGCGCATGTCTGGAATCAGCACCATCCGCAAGCCGGGCTGGGACTCTTGCATATCGTTTTCATGGCCTTCAATAAGAAATGGCGGCACACGGCAATGGCGTTGCTGCCTCCCGGCGAACGCATGGGCGCATTGGCGCTCGATGCATTATTGGGTCAGATCGGGGAGGAGGATAAAAAGAGTCAGAGCTGGATCACGGAGGTCATCAGTCCGGTGCTCTCGAAGGTCATGGCGTTGGAATTGTCGCCGTGGTTGTTCTCCGCCATGCACCAGGAAAGTTTCGTGGACCTCAATCAATGGATCGACGAACGCGCCTGGATCGTATTGCGTCTGCCTTCCGGCGAGATGGGCTGTGAAGGCGCAAGGCTGACTGCATCAGTTTTATATAACGTCTTCGAGGCTGCTTATCGCAAGGCGACCTTGGAGAAGCCAGTGCCGTTTTATTTCATCGTCGATGAAGCGCAGGAGATCGGGTCGGGCATGCGGCTGGAGTCCATGTTGGCGGAAGGCGCGAAGTTCGGCGCGCGTATGTTCGTGCTGGCGCAGTCCTTGTCCATGATGCGCAAGGTGGAAGGCATGGAACCAGTCGTGCAGGCGATGCTTGCCAATACCTCCACCCAGATGTTCTTCTCGCCCGATCCGGAGGACGCCGACTTGATCCGCGCCACCTTGAGTTCCACGGTGCGCTACGGGAACATGACCCTGGACCTGCCTTCCCTCCAGTGCTGGCTGCGGGCGCGTGTTGGCGGGAGATGGCAGCCACCGACCCTTACACAGATCAAACCCCTGCCGCGTGCTGATGCCGCGAGAGTCCGGGCATTGATCGAAGAAGTGATCGCTGTCCATCCCTGTGATTATCTGCCGGCGAACGGCTGGCAGGAGAAGGCATCACGTGCGCTGAAGGACATGCTCCCCAAGGCTCTGGCGCCCCTCCTGGATGAATTTTTAGCGGCGTGGATCGAGGAGCAAAACAACACCCAGATCCATCAGCCAGCGCCAGTGGAGGATGACCGGAGATTGGGTTTCTGATGACGGCGATGATGTTGCGTTTTCTGTTGGTGGCATGTGGCGGTTCGCTTGCCTGCGTATTGACTTGTATTGGCGTACTTTATTCCGCCTGGAAAATGTCCCGGCGGGACAACGGATGGGATCGATGAACGAATTGAATGTTTTGATCAAGCAAATGGTATTGGATATTGGAACGCAAGCGTATCAGCTGGATGATCTGCGTCTGCGCATGTTCCTAAATTGGCTGTCGGCTCATAGTGGCAGGCTGAAGGTCCTCACTGGCGATATTCTCGACCTGGACATCGCCGTGCTTCGAGGGACAGACATGCAGGAACGCATCAAGTCGACGCTGAAGACTTGGCTGGAGACCCTGTCGGCGCAGGGTTTGCTGTGGGAATACCGGACCATCTCAGGTGAGATCGTTTGGTGGCGCAACCTGGATCCCATGCGGTTGAAGAGGATCGTGGAATCAGAGGCTGGGCATTGAGATGATGCGTTTCCTTGCAGGTTTGGGTGTCGGCATCTTTGTCGGCTATCTGCTGGGGCTCGTGATCCCGCTCCAGGTGTTCATGATCGCTTGCCTCGTGCTTCTGGCCTTGGTGATATTGTTGTTCTTCCTGTTCCATCTCGGCGTCCGGGATTTCCAGGAATATTAGGAGTTTTATGCAGCGTTCTCGTTTGATGTGGATTTTTCCAATCCTTGCCATTCTCGTATTGTGGACATCCGCCTCTACTCATGCAGCGCCTCTGGCTGCATATTCCCTGCCGGAGGGTCGCACTTATGACCAGGCGCACAACACGGGCTACATCGACTGGAGTGGTTCTGCCCAGTACGTGTACATTACTCATCGCGATGGATCCTCACTTCCACCCGAGGAAGGTGGCACATTTTGTGGTTCCAATTGTTCCGAGTGG
>WBZO01003198.1_pt1 | contig 19654 bp, 18 predicted proteins | sample 5204261 | NCBI WGS metagenome assembly WBZO01 (sample SAMN12412400, study PRJNA552823) | activated sludge metagenome | isolation source: activated sludge from anammox sidestream of wastewater treatment plant... | place: USA: North Carolina | collected 2017-09
CCGTGCTGGAAATGCGCGGTCGCAGGCTCCGGCGCCCATGAAATTCCTTGACGCCTCCGTGTTGGTGGAGGCCTGTCTCCTCAACAGTCCGAAATTCCGGGAGGCGGATGCCTTGATCACCCGAGGCAATGCGACCTCCGCTCACGCGCTGGCCGAGGCCTACGCAACACTCTCAGGAGACAAACGCCTCAGAATCAACCCGCAGGATGCCGCCGCCATGATTGCCGATGCCGCAAGACCCCTGCATACGGAGGCGTTGGCTGGAGCGGAGGTCCTCGATCTCATCCTCAAGGCGCCGCATCAAGGCATCACGGGAGGCTCTTTCTACGATGCGCTCCATGCTGAAGCGGCGAGGAAATTGGGATGTCGCGTTATTTGCACGCTCAATGGCACTCACTTCCGCCACGTGGCACCAGATCTTCAGATCGAAATCCTCTAAAGGCGCACTCGAGGAGAAAGTCAGAAGTCGAAGGTGGGAAGGTCTGCTTTCGGTGTGTTCTGTCGGCCGACGCGGACGGGCGAAAAATTTTCAAAAAAATGTTTGACTTCAATATTGAAATCAAACAATTGTGCTCAATGAATATGGATGCTGTGCTTGCCACAAGCCTGAAACCGATCGAGAAATCCGCGCGTTCCAAGCAGGCGCGTGTGATGGCGGAGATCCATCGTCTGGCGAAGAGGTTGGGGCCTGGGGCCAAGCTGCCGACGGTCCGCGGGCTTTCCAAGCAACTGGACGTGAACAGCGTCACGCTCAACAAATGCCTCGAGAAGCTGGAGGCGCGGGGCGTTCTGTGGTGCCGTCAGGGCAGTGGGATTTACGTTGCCGCGGGCGTGAACCAGAAGCGGATTGCGATGGTCTTTGGCGCCAATGCTTTTGATCGGGACACCATTGGTTTTGGGTCCCTCATGGTCCGCCATGCGGCGAAATTTGCGGATCACCATTCGCGGCGGTTCGGCTTTTTCGTCAGCGATCTCTCGACGCACGGGATTCAGGATGGGAGGCCCATTCCTGTGCATCAGGATTTGGCGAATGCGCTTCGCTCCGGGAAGATTGATGGGATCATTCTCCTGAGCCGCAACAGCGCCGAACAGGAGGAATGGCTCCGCAGCCAGGGAGTGCCTGTCCTTGCGATCGACACTTTTCAAGGGGAGGATCCCACGACCCTTCGGGAGAACGTCTTTTATTTCGATTACGAGAGCCTCATCCGGCAGGGAGTCGGGGAACTTCACACTGCAGGATGCCGAACAATGGGATTTGTCACAGCCTCGTTGGAATGCGAGGAGCTTTTCCGGGCAACCCTGCGACAGCGACAAATCCCCGTACAAGAACATTGGATCTTGAATTGTTCCGAGTGGCTCAAGGATCCCCTCCGAAGCCACGAGAGCTGCGGCACGGAAATGGCGCAGCGGCTTCTCTCCGAGTGCGGACGGCGCGCAGAGGGCGCGGGGCTCTGTGATGGCCTGTTGATTTCTGATGACGTGATTGCCAGTGGATTCCTGCCCGTTCTTGCGAGTCATGGAATCCGGGTGGGGAAAGACCTCGTGGTCTGCTCCCATGGCAACAAAGGCGCCGATGCCCTGACGGGCTGGAATATTCTGCGCATGCAATTCGATATCGAGGAATTGGCGAGTCTGGTCATCGATAGGATGGACGCCCTGCTCGCAGGCACCCCCCCCTTCCCGGCATTCCTCGTCAAACCAATCTCCGAGTCAAACAATCCCTAACCTACAACCCTACAACAAAAACCATGAAAACCCTGCCACAATTCGATACCCGAATCCTGACGATCTCCCCGCAAGCGGGCAGATCGGGGCTCGCATCTCCTCGCAAGAGCCCAAAACGACGATCCGGATGAACCGTCAGGGGGAATTTGGCTTCTCCAGCAGGTCAAAAACCGACCTGTTTCGTCCATCGAGACCCTTACCGACCCTTTTTGAGGCTCAAAAACAAAAGCTCTCCAGCCCTGTCTTCATCTCGGGACAGGAGAACGCTCTTCTCCTCGGAAATCGCTCCTCTCTCTCAGGAACTCAGGGCCCTGACCTCAGGGGGAGACCCCTTCGGCGGACGCCCCGGCTTGCGCTTGGGGTAATGCTCCTGGATAAAGAGCCTCCACCACCGCATCCGGGCCTTGGGAACAAATATACGCGCCTTGCGACGGTGCGCGTGGCTGCTGAGTTTTACCGGAACTGTCAGCCAAAAACGGATCAACGAGCGCACTGTCATCTTCTGCTGGTCATCTTCCAAATAGAGGACCTTCACGGCCATCAGCAAATTGAAGCTCAGGGCTCCAATGGCATAGTAAAATTCATTGGCCAGATTGGACAGACAGGGCGGGTAGTGCAAATCCATGTCTCCAAGCAATTGATGGAAGCCCTGTTCCTTGGCTCCCTTGAAGTGGTGGGCCATAAAGACCTCACGTGCGGCATCCGGCTCGTGCAGACGCTCTCTCTGGAGTTCTCCGCCTCCAACCACATAGGCATAACGCCAAAAGAGATCCCCACCATCCCTGGCCCGATAACGCACCACGGCAAAGGTCTGCACACGCTGACAACCTTCACCCAGAAGAATGACACTGGGCCACCTTTACGGTGGCCAATGCGGGCGCGACCCAAAGTGGCGATGTCTGGACCTTCACAAATTCCGGCACGCAGTATGAATTCAGCGAGCTGACCGGCCAATTGACGGTCATTCCCGAGCCCGGGATACTCGCCATGACCCTGCTCGGCGGACTAGGACTTGTGGCATCCATCCGTCGCCGCAGAGACTGATCCACAGGACATCTCCGGCCTTTTTGCGGCGGGTCCGTCCGTCTCAGATGGACGGACCCCGTATGTTTCCAGACACAGATTGATGAATCCTTGCTTTGTATAACCCGGAGCCCGTCTTATATGAAATCCATGCCTCTCATGCCATCCGCCGAAATCTTTGGCGCGGAAATCCAGTACTTCCGCACCGATCACCGCTACTGGAAACCCATCCTGCTCAAATTCAAAGACGCGGGTCTGAAGTGTGTGACGACGTATGTCCAGTGGGCTACGCACTTGGTGGGACCACCCGGTCCGGAGCATCCGGCTGGGATCCTGGATTTTGAGGGAAGGACCAACCCGAATCTCAATTTGCTCCACTTTCTGGACCTGGTTCAGGAATTGGGCTTGGACTTAAATTTTCGGTGTGGTCCCTTTTGTTGCAATGAGGCCGTCCACGGTGGCTACCCGCCGCACCTGGTCATGGGCGATCCGTCGCTGATGGTCTGGGATTACCAGAACCGGACGACCCAGGGATATTGGATTGGCAGGCGCGAGGGTTCGCAGCCCTCCTACCTGCACCCGGAATACCTCGACTGGTGCCGCAAGTGGATCACCGAAGTGGACAAGATCATCCTGCCAAGGCTCAAAGCCAACGGCGGGTTCATCACCATGATCAACCTCGACAACGAGGTGAGCTACATTACGCAAGATGGATTCCTGACCTCCGATTACAACCCGGTGAATGTGAGCCGCGGTGGCTTTTACCATCAATTCCTTGCGGAGAAATATGGCAGCGTCGCGGCGCTTCCCTATCCGCAAAAATACGCGGCCATCGAGGATGTGGCTGCGCCGCGGCGGGTGCCCGACACGGTCGGGGATGATTTTGCCTATTACACGGACTGGTGTGAATTCAAGACGTGGGTGATGGCGAAGTACATCGCGACCATCCGCGAAATGCACGAAGCCAATGGCGTCAGGGACGTGACCTTCATGACCAATTTCAATCCGCACCGTCCGGAGGGAGTGCCCACGCGGATGCCGGAATTCGAGAAGGCCACCGGGGCGTCTGGTATCGCCGGCTACGATTTCTACCGGGGGACATTCATGAGCTACTCCGGGTATCAGTCCATGGCGCGCGTGCTCAAGTTGATGAACGCGACGCTGCGTTATACGTGGTCCGCGGAATTCATGGCGGGGACATGGAATAAAATTCTCTCGGGCCGTGTCTCCGACGACCACATGCGTTTCATGGCGTTATGCGCGCTGGCGCAGGGTTGCAAGTCCATCGCGTGGTTCATGTTTCATGACCGCGATTGCTGGGGCGATGCCCCGGTGAGTTCGCACGGGCACGAACGTCCCAGCCTGTCTGTGCTGGCCGACGTGAAGCGCCTTGCCTGTGAGACGATCCAGGGTTGGGATGCCCTGGTCCCGGCCACCGACCTGGCGATCATTTACGATCTCACCAGCCATCAGCATTCCTATCTCGGGGACCCGATGCCGTGCGGCGACAATACCCTCTACGTGGGAGAACCCACGGTGGACGGAGTTCCGTGCGGACGCGCCTCCCTCGAATATGAGGGCCTCTTCCGCATTGTCGAACACACCGGACGCCAGGCGGCGGTGATTGATCCTGTGCATGCGTCCACAGGATTGAAGAGCGCGCTGCCTCTTGCCCTCCTGCCGGGGTCGCCGGTCATCCATCGCGAGACGGCCCGGGCGCTCGAGGGCTACGTGTCGGGAGGCGGCAAATTGCTCGTGTCGGGACCATGGCCGGTGCGCAATGATCTCGGCGCGGCCATGGAATTTCTCGGAGGCGCGCCCAAGGAGACACGCCAGGCGGTCTCCAAGGGTGCCGGTCGGGTCTGGTGGGCGCCGGAAGGACTCGGCGGCGGCGAGCCGGAGGAGGATTCCCTGGAATCCATCGCGTGGTTGGGCGCGCTCCTGGATCGCGAGACGCCCGCGCCGAAAGCGCGCATCGAAACGCTCGAGGAAGTCCGCTGGGTGGATTGGAATCGGGGAAAGACGATGAAATCGGAGGGTGGCCACTGCGAATACACGCAGCCGCGCAATCTCTTTACCGCCGTACTGCATGAGGGGCCGGAGGATCGCATCCTTTTTGTCCTGAACCACTACCCGGAAGCTGCCCGGGCGCGGGTCACTCTGGCCGATTCCTCGGCAACCGGCCTGATGGATCTCGCGACCGGCGCCCGTTGGGAGCTTCAAAACGGCGCGGTCGAACTCGATCTCGACCGAAAATCCGCCAGTGTCTTTCGCGTCCTCTAATGCCTGCAAATGAATAAGAAATCCCTGCGCTTCCGGCAGGTTCACCTGGATTTTCACACCTCCGAGCACATTGACGGTCTCGGAGAGCGATTCGACAAAGAGGAATGGCAGCGCGCATTGCGGGAGGCGCGCGTCAATTCGATCACTCTTTTCTCCAAGTGCCATCACGGATGGAGCTACCATCCCACTGCGGTGGGGAGGATGCATCCGCATTTGGGTTTCGACCTCCTGCGGGCGCAATACGACGCCTGCAAGGAAATGGACATTCAGGTCCCCATCTACCTGTCCGCAGGGCTCGATAATGTGGCCAGCCACGAGCATCCGGAATGGCGTCAGGTGACCGCCGAGGGCGCGTATCAGGGCTGGGCGGTGGGCGTCCTTCAGCCGGGCTTCCACACCATGGATTTCTTCAGCCCGTATCTCGATTATTTGTGCGAACAAATTGCCGAGGTCGTCCGCCTCTTTCCCGAGTGCGACGGCATCTTTCTGGATATTGTCAACCAGACCGCCGTTTGCAGCCGGTGGGGGATGGATTTTATGAGGAAGGAAGGCCTCGATCCGGAATCCGCCGCTGACCGGGACCGCGCCGCCCGCGCTGCCCTGGAGCGGTATTTCGAGCGCGCGACAGCCGCCGCCCGGACGGCGCGCCCGGACATGCCCGTCTTTCATAATGCGGGCGGCATCCGCCGGGGTCGGAGGGAAATCCTGAAGTATTTCAGTCATCTGGAACTCGAGGCTCTGGCTTCCACGGAAGGCTGGGGTGGCTACAACCACCTCCCTCTGTCAGCAAAGTACGTGGCCAATCTTGGTTACGATCTGCTCGGCATGACCGGCAAATTCCACACGGATTGGGGCGAATTCGGCGGTTTCAAGCATCCGAACGCGCTCCGCTACGAATGCACGGCCATGCTGGCCTTCAATGCGAAATGCAGTATCGGAGACCAACTGCATCCGGGTGGTCGGCTCGATGCCTCGACGTATCGCAATATTGGCCAGGCCTACCGGGACGTGGAGGCCAAGGAACCCTGGTGTCAGGGCGCACAAGCGGTGTGCGATATGGCCGTCCTCTCGAGCGAGGCGGAAAATGGAACGTCCAGTCATAATCCCGCCGACGAAGGGGCCGTCCGCCTGCTTCTGGAAAGCCATCAGCTCTTCACAGTGATTGATCGCGACATGGATTTTTCCGCGTATCGGATGGTGATCCTGCCCGATGATATCCGTGTGGATGACGAACTCAAATCCCGCCTTGATGCGTACGTGGCGCGGGGTGGCCGTCTGGTCCTGAGCGGAGAGAGTGGTCTCTGGAAGGACCGGCCTGAATTGGCCTTTGATCTTGGCGCGGCCTTCCATGGCCCCAGCGAATTCTCGCCCGATTATTTTCTACCCGCGCCCGATTTTCGTCCGGATTTCCTCGGAGAGCCGGTGGTCATGTATTTGCGGTCGCAGCGCATCCGTGTCGCGGGAGGCCAATCGCTGGGTCAAATCTTCGATCCCTACTTCAATCGCACCTATCGCCACTTTTGCAGCCATCAACACGCTCCGCCCCGTCCGGAGCCATCCGGTTTCGATGGGGGCGTAATTGCCGGACAGATCGCCTATTTTGCCCATCCGGTCTTTTCCCTTTATCGGAGATACGGAGCCGTGGCTCATCGGGAAATTGTGACGCGGGTCCTCGACCACCTGCTCGGCCAGCACAGCTCGATCACCACGAACCTCCCATCCACTGCGAGAGTCTCCCTGAACCACCAGCCCGAACAGAGCCGCTACGTCCTGCACCTCCTCTTCGCCAATACGGTCATGCGCGGCGGCGCCACCAAATCGGGCGATGGGAGCGTCAGATCCCCCGGGATCTCTGTCGAGGTCATCGAAGACCTGTTGCCCTTGCGCGACGTACGAATCTCACTCCGCAATCTGCCCCCCATAGAAAAGATTACCCTGGAACCCGAAGGACGGACGCTGGACTATTCCCAGGACGCGGAGGGAATCCACTTCACACTCGAATCCTTTGTCTGCCACCAAATGGTTGTCCTGAAGGAAGCCAAATGAGCCGCACTGTCACCTTTCCGAACAAGTTCGTTTAAATCCTCAACACATCTATGAATCCTCTTCACCTCCTCGCCCCTGACGGTGTCTGGACCTGGTTCAATGATGCGCGCGCCCTGTGGCATCGCGGTTATTTGTTTTTTGGGTATGTCAAATTTTCCACCGGTCGCTCCGCTTTGGCGGTTTATGATCCCCGGACAGGCAAGAGTCGAGAGTTGTTCGAATTCGATTTTAGCCTGGACCGGGATGACCACAACAACCCCTCGATCGTCGCTCTGCAGGATGGACGCCTCCTGGCCTCGGTCGCATTTCACAGGCATTCGACCTATTTCCCCAGCCGCCGGTCCCTGAACGAGCTGCCGTTAAATCCGGAGGATTGGGAGGCGCAGCGGCAAACGCCGCTCCCGGAGCCGGTATCCTATCAGAATTTGCATGTCCTGACGCATGAGGGTGGGCGCATTTATAATTTCATGCGCCTCATCGAGTGGAATCCCACGCTGGTGACATCCGATGACCAGGGCGCAACATGGAGCGAGCCGGTGCATATGATCCAGGCTCTGGGGCGTCATGGACTCAGCCGCAGGCGCCCCTACCTGAAGTCCTGTTCCAATGGGAAGGACCGGATTGATGTCATTTACACGGATGGCCATCCGCAGGAATCGCGCGAGAATTCGATCTACCATTTTTACATCCGGGAGGGCAGACTCTGGACCAGCGATGGCCGGGAATTAAGCCCGACTCTGACGCTCGACACGGATGCGGGGGAGAATGGCACTCCGGTTTATGTGGACGGAAATTCCCCTTGGGTCGGGACCCCCTTGCCCCTTCCAGGAGGACGCAGTTGGATGTGGGACATTGCCTATAGCCCGGAGGGGTATCCCGTTGTGCTGTTTCAAGTGCAGAGCGGCGACGAGACGGACTGGCATGCGTGCCGTATCTATTATTGTTACGCCCGGTGGAGCCCGACGGAAGGATGGCGCCGGACATGGATCGCCCATGGCGGGCGTCCTCTCTATGAGGAGGAACTCCACTACGGCGGCGGAATGGCGCTCGATCCCAACGATCCCCGGATCGTCCATATCTCAACCAATGCGGAACGCCCCTTTGATCTGGATAAAACGCACCCGGAATTAAACCCGAACGAACGTTACGAACTCCACTGCGGAATGACAGCCGATGGCGGAAAAACTTTTCAATGGCAGGCCATAACGGCCAATTCAGACGAAGACCATTTGCGTCCGTATATTCCCAGAGGAGGAGATGGAAACACCGCACTCTGCTTCCGAGGGAATTACAGAGCCTACACCGATTTTCAAACAGGCATCGTGAGCTATCGGATGGCAAACGCATTCCAAACTCCCGCGCTATAAAAAAAGAGATTATCCGGGAGTTTGTGAGCTGAGCGTTCAAGAGGGCGAAGCTGGGGCGGGTGCGGCACAAGGGGGATTTGGGCCTTCATTGGCAAGGGGGAACAGGCCGTCGAAGAATCCTCCGCACGATGGGCCCACGAGCTCACTTCCTACTTCATCCTTCTGCCTTCATCCTTTTTCCCTCCCGTCCGCACCTGCGCAGTGACATCTTTTCGTTCCACTCTCCGACGGCATTTCATCCGCCCCCGAAATACGTTTTCGTAACGCACTCCCGATCCCAACCGGATCGCACCTGGGCGTACGGCTGCGATCCGTTGACAACGGATCGCAGAGCCGTGCATCTGTGATCCCTTCGGGATCAGGTTTTTTGTTTTGCGTCTTTATCCGGGGGTGTCGCTGCGCTCAACCCCCGGCTGCGCAGCTCGGATGCCTCCGGCATCGCCTCAAAAATGTCCAGTCTCGAGCGGATGCCTTCGGCATCCCCTCACCCACTTTTGGTCATATCCAGAGAGAATCAATGATCTTGAGGTGAGGATGGCCGGGTGATAGAGTGGCTCCGTGCAAGCCCATGAGAGTATCGACGAGCGTTCCTTGGCAATGGACCGCTTGATTGCCGCCAAAATTCGGCAGAATCCCCTTTTGCTGAACAAGGCCAGGGAGGTCCTTTCACGATGGATGGCTTCCGCCGATCCGTCCGTTCTTCCTGTTTATAAAGAGTGGGAAGCCATTCTTGAACGCCCGCTCGAAAAAATTCTGATCGTGCTTCTGGGGACAGATGAACGCTGCGCGCAGCTCCGCCAGTCGAGCCCATTTTGTGGCATCCTCAGTCGGGCGGAACGCACAGGCATACTTCTCGAATACGGATGTCGTGAATCGTTCCCAGCTTGAGCATATTATTCGGGCGGCAGCAGCGAATGCGGATGTCGCCGATGTGGTTATCATCGGAAGCCAGGCTCTCCTTGGAAGCTGCGCTGACCCGGACTCGGAGGCGTTGACGCGTTCCATGGAGGCGGATGTTTTCCCCCGAGATGCGCCGGACAGGGCCATACTTATTGATGGAGCAATCGGAGAGAGGTCACTCTTTCACGAAACTTTTGGTTATTACGCGCATGGTGTTGGACGAGACACTGCGGTGCTCCCGGAGGGTTGGGAAGATCGCTTGATTCCCCTTCAAAATGAAAATACACGCGGCTGCACCGGTTGGTGTCTTGAGCCCCACGATCTTGCTGTGAGCAAGTTGGCGGCGGGTCGTCGCAAAGATCTCGAGTTTGTCGGGGCAATGTTTGCGAGAAAGCTGGCTGATCCGCGTATGGTGAAAGACCGTCTCGAAGCGACCCCGTTTTCTACGAGGGAAGCCCGTACGCTTGCCGGCCAGAGGCTGGCCGCGCTCACCAAGTGAGAAAGGCCGGAATCCTCAACCCACAGCCTCCCTTCCCGGTGTTGCCGACCCGGTGCATGCGTCCGTGCTTTCCGTCAAGCACCCCTGCGGAATGGAATCCCCACCAGGATTCCGCTGCGGTTTCCCTATGGTGGTCGGGAAGGGCCGCAATGAGGCGGTCAATCAAATCCGGATCAATGAACGGTTCGTCCCCTTGCACATTGACGATCACACGCTCGCGGGGAAGCTTTTTTGCGGCTTCGGTCACGCGGTCGGTCCCGCTCGAGTGGCCGGGCGCGTCAGGGAAACCTCGGCATCAAATTGAAAGGCGGCCTCGGCAATCCGCATGTCATCAGTTGGCACAATGACCCTGCTGGCCCTGCGCGCCTGGAGGCATCGCTCCCACACATGCTGGATGAGGGGCTTGCCCCCAATGTCAGCGAGGGCCTTCCCCGGAAACCGTGTCGAACCCCACCGCGCCGGTATGATGATTGCCGCCATGGCCGGCCATTATGAATGATCCTCCCCCGGAACGGAGCGCCCGATCTGGACCCTGCCATACCACCTCAATCCTGTTCTCCTGCCATGAAGAAAACTTTGGGATCAATGGAATATGGATATTAGTTTGCGACAGGCTTAAGCCGCATCGCGAGTTCGGGAACCTCCCGCGGAAGTTGCTCGATGATAAACTCCGCCATTTTGCGCGCGCCGCGTTCGTTAAAATGGTTGATGTCGCCTTTCTTTGGCGCGTATTGCTCGCTGGCTCTCGCGCCCAATTTGCGCAAGTGTTCCAGACTGCGCGTGTGCAAATCAATCACCGGGACACCCTCTTCCTCCGCGACCACTTTCATGGCGTCCGCATAGGGCAGCAGATTCGAATGGAGGGTTCCCTTGGTGGGGCTGAAAGAACGCGGACTCGGCGGAGTGATGAGGATGGGCTTCGCTCCGGCTGCGCGGGCTTCGGAGATGAAGCGGCGAAGATTTTCGCGGTAGGTGGTGGCAGGGTTCGAGTAACGCCGGGGATCTCCCTTTGCGCGGTCATTAAGACCAAACTGAATCAGTAGAAATTCTGGCTTGTGAGCGAGCGCCTTTTCCAGTCGTCCTTCGGACAAAAATGACACTGAGCTGCGACCTCCCTCGGCCAGGTTGATGAACTTGACGTCGTCCGCAAAATATTCAGGCAAGACCTGTCCCCATCCACGCAGGGGACTCTCCGCCTCATAGGTCTTAACCGTGGAATCACCCACCAGAACAATCGTGACTGGGGAGGTAACAGCAGCGGGCATCGCAACGAAAAGCAAAGTCACGAGGAGTATGGATTTCATTTCTGTACAGGAGAATCCTCGGATGGCAGGATGTTGTTCTCATCCAGCCCTGCTGCGCGCAGTGCGGCCATTGCGGCTGGAAGTACGCGATAGGTGTAAATGATTGTGCGAACGGAAGGACCAGGACGGAGAATTTCCCGCGAGCGTCGCGCCAGCGCTTCAAAGTCGAGTGCGGCGGGATCCTCATGCAAATCGGGATGCTTTTTGAAGTAGTCCGCGTCCGCCGGAACATAGTGGGGGGACTTCATCAGGCGGATCAGCACATCCAGAAATCGCTCTTCGCCGCTGTGCAAATAGGCGATGGCCACCGTGCGCTGTCCCCAGCTTTCCATCGCCTTGGAACACTCCGGCGAGGCCAGCATGTTGTCTGTGGCCTCGGAAAAATGCGCCTTTCATTTTTCTTCTCCGGTGAGCTGCCAGAGAAGATCAACGCCCGTTTCCGTTCCGGCCGTGCGCCAGTTGGGCTTGTCGAGCGCGCCGGACTGCCCGGAGCCGAGTTTGAGCAGTTGCGGATCGCCCAGACAGGCGGGGGATTGCAGGAATTTCCGGTATTTTTCTTTGCCGGTCAGTTCATGGGCGCGCGCGATGGCAGCAAGTTTCGTCGGCCATTCCGTGCCGCCGTCCCGCAAATACCAGTCCGCGTATTTGAGCGCCATTTCCCGTCCCCACATGCTGCCGGTGAGATAATAATAATCCGACGACTCAACCGCCGCCGTGCCATACCCGCAAAGAACGCTTCCCCAATGCTGCTGATCATGCCGCCTTCCCGCGCCGATGCGCTGCGGCGAGCTGTACCCATGCACGGTATCCACATCCATCACGTGCATGACCATGCGTTCCCAGTATTCCCACAAACGCTGATCCTGCGAACGAAGAAAAAACACAAGCATCTCCCGCGCGATGTTCGTGTCGTTGTTGAGCCATCCGTCATAGCCGCGCGCGATGAAGCCGTGTTTGGGAATTTCCTTCTGTTGTTTGTGCGGGACGGCCTCGTAGTCGTGCAGCAACGTGTCGCCCCAGGCAATCAGCCCGTCCCAATGAAACAAACCCGGCAGGCGCGTCACATATTCCAGTTGCAGGCGCAGCATGGCCTCCCATCGTGGGAAATGCGCGTCGTCCACCGGATGAAACACGCCGAACGCACCGCATGCGCTGTAATGTCTGGCCTCCGCAAACGCCCGCAGCGGCTCGTTGGCGCTTCCCGCAAGGGCCGTCAGGGCCGCCGCATCCGGCGTCTCGCGCGAGAAATCAAACAAGAGCTGGTGTGTCTTTCCCACCCCACGCCCGCCCTCCGTAGCATAAATTCCGCCGACACGAATCACCACCCGTTGGGCATTCTGAAACTCGACCTCGCTCTCCTGTACAAACGCCCGAGCGGTTTCGCGGGGACCGCCCGCCGCATTGACCAGCCAGTTCTCCGCCTGCGGCTCACCCGGCGCGGTCGTCTCGAATTGCAACGAGGAACCGCCGCCGCCCGCCAGAACCCGTTCGCCGGAGGACAGCGCGGCTTCGTCGAACACCGTGAATTCCCGACGGTTGATGTTCACCCGCAACGCGCCCGTGTGGACGACGAAACGATCCCCGTCCGATTCCACGCGCAATGGCGAAGCCTCCGTTGGCTCCGCCGCCGCCTCACCGAGGCGCAATGCCAGCCGCCGCGTTTCGTTCGCTCCCAGACGCAGCGGAAAATCCAGCAGCAGCCATTTCACCGAACCATCCGGCCAGCGCGCCAGCGCGCTTTTTTCGCATTCGAGCGTCGTGTTGTTTTCGTCCGTGACGCGGCACAGCGCCTCGGACTCCAGCATGCCCTTGGGCAGCGGAATTCCGGAAGTGACCGTCTCCGCCCGCGGCACGCCGCCGCGTTCCGCCACACTCAGGGGGATGACAACCGGTGCGTTTTTCATCAACGAGGCAGTGCCCGGCTCTCCGTTTGGCCCTTCCGCATGCGCGGGTTTGTGGTCCTTGTTGACATCACACGAGGCGAGGCACAGTGCCACGATAAAAATAACGCGCCTCATGCGTGGATGAGATCAGTTTGAATGGGGAGTCACCAGGGCGCTGGCCTTGAAATTGTCCATTTCCAGCCGCGCGGCATTAGCGTCGGAGGCCAGCGCGGAAAAATAAAATCCGACAGCCTGAATATTTGTCAGCTCCGATCCGCTCGTGGCGAAGATCACGGGCACTGCAGGCAGGGATTCCGCGCCCTTTAATTCCTCCCACGCGCCCCACATCGCGGCAGAGGCATTCGGGATTTCGAATCTCGTCATGCCCGTCCGCAATTCCTGCGACAGATACCACACCCCATCATTAAGTACCGCCATGCGAACGGCGCGAGAATTGTAGAGGAGGGTTTTAATGTTCATCTTTAACGCGCTGTCCTCGTCAAATGAAACCGTGGAGCCCGCTGGGATTCTCACCGGCGTCAATTTGCAATGCCCCGTAAAAGGGCTGACCGGTGTAGCCGGAATTCGGGCTGATATTCGGGCTGCCTGTATTCCATTTCCACGTGCGTATGCCGCCATCATCGGGAATAATATAAGTCCCGAAATAGCCCGCGTATTGCCCGTCGGTGATCATCCACATTTTCGAAGGGTTCGCGATCCTCGACAGAGTGCCGGGAAATTGCAGCGCGGAGCGCACGGCGGGATTGGGGTCGTTGCGATATCGTACGTTCACGGCGTGGGCGTAGAAATTCAGGCTGTAGGTTCTTTGCATGGGATCCGAGCCGGTCTTGGCATGCAGGGAGGGGCAGGTAAACACCGTGGCTTTGCGGCTGTCGGCGGGCGGCAGATTGGCCATGCCGACATAGTCTCGCATGCCTGGATGCGTGGGGTGCGTGGAGGGATTATACCAGAACATGTTGGGGAAAAGCCGCCCATTGTTATCGGCGAAGAACGTCAGACTCGCTTGCCCAAGTTGGCGTAGATTGGCCGCGCATTTGGCGGCATTGGCGCGATCGCGCAGACTTGCGATACTTGACATCAAGAGGGCTGCAAGAATGGCGATCAGCGCCAGAACAACCAGAGGTTGAAGGAGCGAAATGGCCCGGCCGGATTTGTTTTCTGGAGGATTCATGGGGAAGAACAAGGGAGTCCAGATGTTTCGGACGGCATGGCCGCGGATGCCGCGCCGCAGGATTTCCGGACGATAAGCTGGCAAGGCATTTTCACCACGACGCCCTCGCGCGCGGGGCGTTGTCCCTTGATGATTTCCACGAGCATGTCCACGACAACCCCGCTTGTCGCCGCATCCAGAGTGTTCACCGTGGTGAGCGGAGGCGTAAAAAATTCCGTGAATCGTTCCCCGGCGAATCCGGCCAGTGCCATTTCCTCCGGCACGCGGATATTTTCCTCAGAGCAGGCAAGCAATGCCCCCAGTGCGTAGTGGTCATTGCTGCAAAACAGCGCGTCGGGGCGCTCGCCCGACTGGAACAGACGCTTGGCGGCATGGTAGCCGGCCCAGTCATCGCTGTGTTGCCTGTAATTAAGGGGCTCGCCGATAATCGTCGCGCCCACCGGCATGGCGGACGTGGGCAGATTTTTCAAAAGCTCGACACCATCAACCACAATGCCACCCGCCCGCTGAATCGCATTTTTGAATCCTTCCATCCGTTCGAGAACCGGCCAGTTGGCGTCGGCATCCCTTGCCTTCGTCCCCCATGAGCTGATGAATGCCAGCCGCCTGCGCCCAAGCCGCAGCAGGTGGCTCGTCAGCATTTCCGCCCCCTCTGCGAAGTCCATGCGTACCTGGGAAACCCCGGGAAGATGCACGCCATCAAACGCAACGCACGGAATCCCGGCATCCTGGATTTCATGCACCCGGGCCGGGTCAAGGCCGGCCGTGGGCATCACCAGAACGACGCCCTCCACCTTGGCATCCAGCATGGAATTAACGACCTCGCGGATGCCGATGCCTTCACTGCTCTTGTGATGCCAGAAGTTGGCCGTCAATGCAGTCTGGTTCACCATCGCCCTGCTGGCCGACAATGTGGCCAGCGCCATCAAAACCCTCTGCCTGGGCCCCGAGAAGCGCAGCACCCGACTCAAGCGCTACCGGCTGCTCATGGTCGAACTGGCCGGGCGCATGAGTCGCTTCCAGTGCAAGTTGCGCCTGCGTCTGCGCGCTGACAAAAAAGGCGATCCAACGCATCGAGCGAGTCTGGAAGATCTTTGAGGCGCCCACTCAAGCCACGGCTTTTACCTGAACTCTGGGTTCGTGGGCTGTTCCCAACCGTATCCGTGATACAGACGGTGGCTTCGCCGTGCCCACTTCATGCGCAAAACGGTAAAAAAACCTCCGGGAAGCGAAAAGTCTCGCTCCAAAAACACCGAACGCCCCGCTCATTGCTCGAAAAACGCGACTCCCAGGCCGCCAGAGATCATTTCTTGTCCAAAACTCCAGCCCGCGCTTACGCGCGGATTGGGGGAGAGGGGGATCGCCTTGACTCGCTCGGGAAAAGCAATGAAGGATGGTCGTCCGCCATGCCCACGCATCCACCTTCACCCCAGGGACTCCTTCTGAGGATTGCCCTGATCGCCTTGGGCGCAATCCTCGCGGCCTGTCTCATCGCGCCGTGGATTTATCTGGCTGCCACCTCCGAGCCCCTGCGAACAATCCTCCCAGCCCTCGCGGAATTCCCCTTTCGACGATTCTTCACGCGAACGGCCCAGGTCGCCTTTTTCGCCGGAATCCTGCCCCTCCTTTTTCAATGGCGGCAATTTTCCCCGCGCAGCCTTGGCCTCGAGAGGAACCCGCGCGCCGGGCGGGATGCCCTGACCGGACTCGTGGCGGCGCTCCTCCCCGCGCTGCTCCTGGCGGTCCTTTACATTGCCCGGGACGTGTACCGTCCGCGCAAGGACCTGGATTGGCAGCCTGTCGTTCGGATCCTTTTGACGGCGGGGTTTGTCTCCTGCCTCGAGGAATTTCTTTTTCGAGGGATTTTTCTGGGGTTGGCCGTTCAGGCGTGGGGGCGGCTGCGCGGGGCGGTGGGTGTCACCCTGCTTTTCGCGGCGGTCCATTTTCTGCATCCGCCCAAAGTGGATATTCCCTCTGTGAGATGGACGAGCGGGTTTGAATTGGCCGCAGGGGTCCGGGATGCGCTGCCGGAGGGTCAGATCCTGCTCTCCGGCTTCCTCACCCTCCTGGTGGCGGGGGGCATTCTTGCGGTCGTGACTCTCCGCACGAAATCCTTATGGGCCGCCATGGGCCTCCACGCGGGCTGGATTCTTGGCCAGCAGGGGCTCCATTGGTTTGCAAAATTCCAGGCGCGCCCCCCCGACGCATTCCTTCCCTGGGTCGGCCCTTCACTTGTCAGCGGCGCGGTCCCCACCGGTCTCGTGGCGCTGGCCCCGCTGGCCGTCACGGCCCTCTGGGCATTCTTTGCATTCGCGGCGCGGAAGGGGCCGCCGGATTGAGCCGCCATGTCGCGCCTGAAGCGGATTGTCCTGCGGCGGTTCTCAGTGGCGCTGGGCCTTTTCTTTCCGCGCCATTGCGCGGGCTGTGGCCTTCCTGTCCCCAGGGGGTGGTGGTGCGAAAAATGCCGCCGGGAGCTGATCCCCGTGAGAGCGCCCTGCTGCGAGCGCTGCTCGCATCCCTTTGAGGGCGCCATCACCGGGCGATTCCTCTGCCCCAATTGCGAGGGGCGGGAATTTCATTTCGAGGTGGCGGTGGCCGTCATGCGCAGCCGCGGCCCCGTGAGGCATCTCATTCATGGCCTAAAATACCATTCCATGACTTGGGCTGCCTCCCCCCTGGCCCAATTTGGATTCAATGGCCTCGCTGACCACCGCCTCGGGGAGCGCCCCGATTTTTTTGTTCCGGTCCCCCTGCATCCCCTGCGGCTCCGGGAGCGCGGCTACAACCAATCCCTCCTCCTGGCCCGGGCCATCGGATCCCGCGCCGGAATCCCGGTGCGCGACATCCTGCGCCGCATCCGGCCCACCCAGACCCAAACCCACTTCAACAGGGCGCGCCGCATGAAAAACCTCAAAAGAGCCTTCGCGCTGGATCCAGGCGCAAAGCAGCTGACCCAGGGAGCGCGCATCCTGCTTCTCGATGATGTCCTCACGACGGGGTCCACCTTCGATGAATGCGCCCGGGTTCTCCTCGAGGCGGGGGCGGACCGCGTCTCCGCCCTTGCAATCGGGCGCGGCTGAACCGACAATCGGCCCCAACTTATGGCGATTTTCAAAAAGCCCATTCTCAAGGCTCTCGGCCGCCGCAGCAAGGAAATGCCCGAGGGCCTCTGGACGAAGTGCGACTCCTGCGGAGAGGTCATCCACAATAGCGACCTCACGGAGAACCTGAACGTCTGCCCCAAGTGCGGACACCATTTCACGCTGGGCGCCTACGCCCGCATCGAATTGCTGGCCGACCCAGGGAGTTTCACTGAGTTCGACCCAAATATGACCTCCGTGGACACGCTCGGCTTCACGGGCGCGGCCTCTTACACGAACCGCCTCTCAAATTATCAGGCCAAGACCGGTCTCAAGGACGCCGTCATCACGGGTACGGCCACCATTGATGGACGCCGCGTGGGACTGGCCGTGATGGATTTTCACTTCCTGGCGGCGACCATGGGATCCGTGGTCGGAGAAAAAATCACGCGCATCATCGAGCATGCGACCAGCGAGCGGATACCCGTCATTATTATCGCGGCCTCGGGAGGGGCGCGCATGTACGAGGGGGTCCTGAGCCTGATGCAATTGGCCAAGACATGCGCGGCGCTGGGTTTGCACGCCCAGGCCGGCCTCCCCTTTCTTTCCGTCCTCACCCATCCCACCATGGCGGGAGTCATGGCCAGTTTTGCGTCCATCGGGGACCTCATTTTTGCCGAGCCTCGGAGCATGATTGGATTCGCCGGTCCCCGCGTGATCAAGGAGACCACCCAGCAGAACCTGCCTCCCGGATTCCAAACCGCCGAATTTCTTGAAAAGCACGGACTGATTGACGCCGTGGTTCCGCGCTCCCGGCTGAGGGAGGCCATTTCGACGGCGCTCGGGTATCTTTCAGAAAACTGCAAATAGGCCCAGGCATCAGGAACGGGGGTGGGCGTATCCATGATGGCATATCGGGAATCCGGCGATCCGGTGGCATGGCTCGAGTCGCTCCAGATATTTGGGATCAAATTGGGCTTGGAAAATATCCGCCGCCTGCTTGCGGATCTGGGGAATCCCCACGAGGCTGTACCGTCCATTCATGTGGCAGGCACCAATGGAAAGGGATCCGTCTGCGCGATGCTGGATGCCATCTTCCGAGAGGCCGGTCTGCGGTGCGGACTCTACACTTCCCCGCATCTCGTGAGATTCGAGGAGCGCATTCGTGTTTCCGGAGCCCCGATCCCCCCGGAAGGCCTGCGCGAGGGATTGGGCCTCATCCGGGATACCTGCGCTCCGTGGGAACACGCGCCGACATTTTTCGAGGTTGCGACAGCTCTGGCCTTTTGGTGGTTTGCCCCGCGTTGTGACGTGATGGTCATCGAAACCGGCATGGGCGGTCGCCTCGACGCCACCAATGTCCTCGACCCCCGCGTGGCGGTCATTACCCCACTCGGCATGGACCACGCCCAATGGCTCGGCAATAGCCTCGAGGAAATCGCCTCGGAAAAGGCGGGCATCCTCAAGCCGGAATGTCCTGCAGCCACGGCCATCCAGCCGCCCCCGGCCCTGCGCGTCCTGGAACAGGCAGCCCACGGATCGCCCCTCCATGTCGCGGATTCCCCCTGGAGCGGCGCGCTAACCCTCGAGGGTCCGCACCAAAAATGGAATGCGGCTCTGGCAGCCCTCGCGGCGCGCCTCTCCGGGCTCCCAATCGCGGAGCGCCACATTGTGGACGGCCTGCGGAAGGCGCGCTGGCCTGGACGCTTTCAGCGAATCCCACCGCATTGGATTCTGGATGGCGCCCACAATCCCCCCGCCGCAGACGCCCTCCTCGCCGCATGGAAGGACGCCTTCGGCGCGCGCCGTCCACAGGTCATTTTCGGTTGTCTCCGGGACAAGGACACCCCAGCCATTGTCAGTCGCCTTCAGACCATTGCCGCAGGCTTTCATTTGGTTCCCGTGGGTTCTCCGCGAACGCATGATCCAAGAGACCTCGCCCGGCATATCCAGGGCTTGCCTGTTGTCCTTCACGAGAGCCTCTCCTCCGCGCTCGAAGCCTGCTCCCGGACAACCGAGCCAGTCCTGATCACAGGCTCCCTGTTCCTCGTGGGCGAGGCCCTCGGGATCCTCGATCCGCAACCCACAAATTCGCCTGCAGACACCACATGACAGACGCGCGAATTTTTCATGCCGGGCTACTGATTTGATTTGATTCCCCAGCGCGAATCGTCCATTGTACGCCCATGGCTCTCTCCGACAATGATCTGATCCAGAAGCTCCTCGACAAATTCAGTCAATCGAGGGATTTCACGATTTCGTTCGTCCTCCATCTGATCCTCGTGATGATTTTTGGTACGACGGTTCTCTTCCAGGCTGTGCAGGAGCCGCCGGATTTTGAAGGGGGTGAGG